>SMUY01397532.1_pt1 | contig 30157 bp, 43 predicted proteins | sample 2456441 | NCBI WGS metagenome assembly SMUY01 (sample SAMN11095931, study PRJNA526329) | marine sediment metagenome | biome: Marine sediment; feature: Surficial sediment; material: Deep marine sediment; isolation source: Hadal surficial sediment | place: Pacific Ocean | collected 2014-11 | depth...
TATCGGTTCGTCACGGCCGCGCGGCATAGTCGCTTAGGTGACCGCACGCCGAAAGCCACCTGAAGCCCACCAGTTCCGTTATGTTGGCTATTTGTCCTTAGCGGTCATCGTATGGTGTCTGCTGCCTACCGCCAGGTCATCATGGCAGCTCCTGTTGGGTGTGAGTTGCTGCATCCTGTGGCCGATAGTGGCTCACTGGCTGGAGCGGTCGCCACAGACAACCAACCGCCTGACTAATATTGTGGAGTGTGGGGTTTGCGGGCTGGTGGCCGGTGTGGTGAGCCTGCCGTTACTTCCGCTTGCTGCCCTTGCCGTAGCGCTTCTGGCTGGCATTACTGCCCAGGGGGGTAGACCTTATCTTTGGCCGAGCGTTCCCGCGTTGATCATCGGTGTTGCTACAGGCTTCTGGTTGGTGGGTGACACTGCCGTTTTCTCACAGTCAACGCGCGTAGCAGACGTGCTCAGCGTTGCGATGATTCTGATTTACACCGTCTTGCTGAGCGAACTCGGCTTTCGTCAGGCCATGCGTCTGCACGAGTCAAAATCTCGCCATCAAATTCGCTCTGTTCACGCCGCCCGGGTGAGTGCACGTTTGGCTCGCTACATTCCAACAGAGCTGCACCAGCGCCTGGAGAAACAGCCGGACCAACGCTGCGCACTCGAACGCTGCTGGCTTACGGTGGTGTTCATCGATGTTGTGGGTTTTACCGAACTTACCGAACATCTTGCCGCCGAGGCGTTGAATGCCGTGCTCAACGATTATCTCGCGATGCTGGAAACGCTTGTGGAGGCGCACGACGGTACTTTAGGCAAGTTGTTGGGAGACGGTGTGTTGGTGTTCTTCAAAGCCGATACGGCTGAAGAAAAGAGCATTGTTAGTCAATCGAGTGTTGCACTGTGTCTGGCCGTGCAGAAGGGTTTGTCCCTCCTCGCTCGCCGCTGGACCGCACAAGGTTATCTGGTTAGCCTCGCGACCCGAACCGGGATCGCGAGCGGCTTCTGCACGCTCGGTGACTGGGGTGGTGAGGGTCGACTCGACTACACCGTGATTGGCTCCCCGGTAAACCTGGCGAGTCGCTTGCAGGCCAAGGCGACAAGCGATGGTATTTTGGTCTGTTCCTCCACAGCGGCTATCCTCAAACCGGAATTGCCCACTTCAGTAAAACTCGAGCGTCCATTGCTCACTGCGCTGAAAGGTTTTGGCGAGGTACAGACGTTTCGTCTGATCGACTTGCAGCAAACGTCTGCGAGCGGGCAGCAAACGTCTGCAAGCGGGCAGTAAACGTCTGCAGGGTGCGGTAAACGTCTGCAGCGTGCGGTACGTCTGTTAAAGTAGTGGCCGCTACGCATACGCGGGTTGATGCGACACTGCAGTAACACCTTTCTGGAAATGGTCTAATCGTCATCCTGAAGAGTACGACGTCGCCGGGAAACCACTGGAATACATGGAAAAAGCAGAAAAAATCTTTCTAAAAGCATGTCGTGGAGAACCCACCGATTACACCCCTATCTGGCTGAACCGTCAGGCCGGACGTTATATGCCGCAGTACCATGACTTGAAAGGCGATATGCCGAGCCTTGCCTTTTTCAAGCACCCCGAGAAAGCGGCGAAGGCCGCGCTTGATGCACAACGTATCCTCGGTGTCGATGCGGCTATTCTGTTCGCGGATCTCTTGCCGATCATGGAACCCATGGGTCTCGAACTTGATTACATTGTGGGTGAGGGTCCGGTATTTGCGAACCCGGTACGTAACGCGAAAGACGTCGATAGGCTCATCACCCAGCCGGCAATAGAGGCGACTCCCTATATCGCCGAGACGATCGGCCGCATATTGAGCGATCTACCTCAAAACATAGCGCTCATTGGATTTGCTGGCGCCCCGTTTACCCTCGCGTCTTATGCCATAGAAGGTCGGAGCTCGCGGAACTACGTACATGTGAAGAAACTCATGTATCAAGCCCCTGATGTATGGGATTCATTGATGGCTAAGCTCGTTCGCCAGGTGACGAGTTACCTGGAACTGCAGATTGAGAGCGGTGTGGACGCCGTACAGATCTTCGATACCTGGGTTGGCTGCCTTTCGGTTGACGATTTTCGTCGCTACGTTCTCCCCCATACCACGCGGCTGATTCGAAACCTCGAAGGTCGAGTTCCATTGATCTACTTCGGCACTGGAAACGACCATCTGTTGGCGGATATGGCGCCTTTAGCCGATGTGTTGGCGTTGGATTGGCGTACGCCTCTCGTCGCTACGTGGGATCGGTTGCGCATCAGAGCGGTGCAGGGAAATCTCGACCCTATTGTGTTGTGTGCTGATCCGCAGACCATCACCAATCACACCCAGCGGTTGCTCGACGAAGTGGCGGGCCGGCCGGGTCACATTTTCAATCTAGGTCATGGAATCATCCCGGAGACACCGGTTGCGAATGTGCAACGTTTGGTGGACCACGTACATCAGTACTCGATTCGTGGTTGATACGCGCCTAGATCCTCAGCAGGATCCCTCCAGTTTAGCGGTGCTGTTGATGCGTTCCGCTTTCTGGTTGCCCTGGGTTGCGTGTACCTATCTCGCATTTGCGCCAAGTCCACCGGATGCCGTATTCAGAATCAGTGATGTGTTGTTACATGGCATAGCCTTCAGCTATCTCACCTTCGCGTTGGGGCTTGCGCATCACGCAAGGCGCTGGGTGCGAGCGGCGGCCTGGATGTTCGCCTACGGTGCAGCGATCGAACTGGTCCAGAGTTTCGAACCGCTTCGGTCTGCGGAACTGACCGATATGCTTGTCGACGTGGCTGGCATTGGGATTGGCGTTGTTGCCCTCAAACTCATCGGTGCTCGGATCGAATCTCTTGTGCATTGGCTAGCTGACACCTTTGCGCGCTGGCTGCCTGAATAGTCCGGCTAGATTTCCCGGCTTTCCAGGATGTTCTGACTACGCCAGACGATCACCGGCTCGGCACCGGCAATGTTCAACACGTAAACCTCAAGCCCTGTTTCGCGCAATCGTTGCTGCTCAAAGCTGAACTCGACGACAAACCCCATGTGCACGACTGCCGTGGTGGCGAAATCGAAAACCTCGAGTGAGCTGATGACGAATTCGTGAAGCGTGGCGGCGGATGCGAAATCGTTGTAAGTGTCGATGACCGCACTGCGACCGTGTATTGGGTCGCCTGCATCCGGGGGAAGCAACACGACGTCGGGGTGATAAAAGCGCGTCAGCTCTTCGAACTTGCCCTGTTGCCAGGTGTTGTTGAGTTCGCGGACAAACCGCTCGACAGTTTGGCTCACGTTGATTTTAGGTGAGTACGATCATCCAGTGAACACCGTCTCTTCATCGACGAAGCACACCGGGTTTCCGAACGGGTCGTGCAGATAAAAAGAACGTTCTCCCCAGGGTCGTATGGCGATCTCTCCAAGGCTCGGTCCTCCACCGTGGAGTTGCTCATCATCGAAATTTGCGTCGGCGGCCTGGCAGCGTTCGTAGGCTGCTTGCAGATCTGCTTCGCTGAGGTAAACGTGTTGTGGGTTGGGGGGAGAGGTTCCCTGTTCGCCATCCGCCTTGGGATCGAAGCAGGCCAGAATCGTGCCCCCACACTCGAAGTAGTGCCTTCCGGGAGAAACCCTTTCGCCAGGCTGATTGAGGATTGCCCCATAGAAAACAGCCGCCGCGTCGATATCGCTGACGGGAACGATTACGCGGAAAAGGTGCGTCATGGTTGGTCTGCCGATCCTGATGTTCAGGGAGCGTAGCAAGCCTCATGTCGCATGGCTATGTTACGGATTTCAGTGAACTCGTTGTGGTGGACGGAGGTTCGTTTCATTATCCTCGCAGCGACGGCATGGTCGTCTTTTCATCGTGGAGAGATGTGAAAAAAATAGTACTGCGCATTCTGGGACTGTTAGTTGTTCTCGTCGTGGTAGCCATGGGCTTGCAGATCATCGCATCGGAAACCGGCGAAGTAGTAGTTGTCACTACGCAGGATCAAACCGGAGCCAAGTCGGAGACACGTTTATGGATCGTGGCGCACGAAGGCAGCCGCTGGTTGCGCTCTGGTGGCGGAGCGGCGTCGCGCTGGTATCAGCAACTGCTGGCCAACCCCCAGCTCGAGTTGCTTCGCGGCACGACCCGATATTATCATCGGGCGACGCCTGTACCTGACATGCAAGCAACCGTTAACGATCTGATGAGCGAAAAGTACGGGTGGGCGGATAGTTACGTCGGTTTCTTGTTCGGTCGTGAAGATGCCATAGCCATTCGCCTGGACGACCTTTCAGTGCCCTAGGAAGCCTCCTTGTCTTGTAAAACTTTCCTGACAAGCTCCATGTGGCTGCCCACAAACAGGTCTGCGACTACGCGGTTGGTGATCTGCCGTGATTGATCAACGAGGTAAGTGACGCGGCGTACGCCGAAGCCGAGCAGGCCGTCAACACCGTAAGCCCGAATGACCGTTTTGTCCCGATCACACAGCAGCGGAAAAGGAAGCTCGTAACGAGTAGCGAAGCGTTGGTGACTCTCCGCACTTTGCGGGCTGATGCCCACTACCTGAACCGACACATTCGACAGATCTTCATAGACATCGCGAAACGCACAGGCTTCTTTGGTGCATACCGGAGTGAAATCTGCTGGGTAGAAATACAATACGATCTCACCCGTAGAGACCAGACTCGAAAGAGTTTGCGGCGAGCCTTGCTGATCTTCCAGTTGAAATTCCGGGGCCGTATCGCCAATTTTCAACATAGGACACCTCAGTGCATGAAGGAAATCGTAGCCTGCCTTGTCGTGCGGATCGAGAAAAATCGTTTTCTCGCTGAAGTATCGCTAGTTGTTGTGTCACTATTTGGACTTTAGCTGCTGGTTTTGCCGGAATATCATCCGTTTGGAACGCGATTTCGAGCGATTGTAAGAGTCGATATCCCTACCTATACTGCGCGGTTATTGGAATCCGCTCCGATTACCTGCTGAGTTTTTCTCTGTTGAGTCGGTCTCAATTCTGATACGCAGGCTTGTTGTGAAAGTCACAGAATCGTTTATGCGACGTGGTTTGGGCTAGCGGGATCGCGTTAGGGATTATTTGAGAACTTTGAAATGAAGAAAATCTACGTAGGGAATCTTCCTTGGTCGGTGGGGGATGTCGAGCTGGAAGAGTTGTTTGCGGCACTCGGTACGATACATTCTGCAAAAGTCATCACTGATCGGGACACAGGTCGTTCTCGCGGGTTCGGTTTCGTGGAAATGGACGATGAAGCAGGTGATAAGGCCATAGCGGAATTGAATGGTAAGGATATGGAAGGCCGTCAGTTGCGCATCAACGAAGCCAACGAACGGCGTCGGCGCTAGCTTCGAACTCTTGTGCCGCCGCTGAATGGGGAAGTCAGTGGTGGTCTAAACCCCGATCGATCTCTAAAACGGCCGACGCAACGGAGTTTTAAAGGAAGATCACTATCCGGTTTGTTTTGTCAGGTAACGATCGAGCTGGTTGGCGAATGACTGTACGTCGATCTTGGCGAGCGTCGGCGGACCGCCGGTCAGCGTGCCGGTGGAGCGAAGTTCCTCCATGAAGTCGCGCCGGGCAAGGTGTGACTGGATATTCTCGGCTGTATAAAGTGTTCCTCTTGGGTTGAGTGCGACAGCGCCGAGGCTGACAACCTCGGAGGCAAGCGGTATGTCTGCCGTGATCACCAGGTCGTTTAGGCTTATCGCCGCAACAATGTGCGCATCGGCGATGTCGAATCCGCTTGGAACCTGAATAACTTTGATATACGGCGACTTGGGCACTCTAAGGAACTGGTTGGCCACCAGCGTGGTTTGGATCTTCATCCGGTCAGCTGCTCGGTAAATGACTTCTTTGATTGCCCTGGGGCAGGCATCGGCGTCCACCCACAGTTTCATTGCTGAATCGAGCTTTCTGACCGCAGGCGCCATTTCAAGCCGACGGAAGTAAACGAGTCAGCAATGCAACCCGTTTACGGCCGTTGTCGGTTTCCTGTTGGCCTACTTCCTGGAACCCGAGATTCTCATGAAATCGCAGAGAGCGGGGATTCGGTGGGATGAGATTAACCTCACAGGTAACCAACCGCGTGTTGTTGCGAACTTTCTCGAACAAGGCCGAGTAGAGTTTCCGGCCCACACCACGGCCGCGATAGTCTTCGCTCACCACGACCCGATCAACGTAGGTGAACTGCGGAAAATGATCCTTGAAGTACCGGAAGTTGAGGCTTTCGTACGAAGCTGATTCAGGGAGTGCCAGCAAAAAACCTGCAAGGTTGGCCGAATCCTCGGCCAGGCAGAAGAGAAAACTCTGTCCATGTAAGTTTTCGAGTGACGGCTCGGAGATGCTGTTCACGTTTGGCACGGCGTCTTCGTTGAGCTTGAGAACTGCGGTGTAATCCGCGCTACGTGCCGCGCGTATTGTGATCGTCATAGCATTCTTTAGCCGTATGGCAATTGATTACAGACGATGTCAATCGCACCTTCTCGATGAAATATCACGAAGTAGTCATCCGATGAAAAGCAGACTTGCCACCCATCCGCATTTGTTTGGTCTTCGCTTTTTGCCTGCAGGTGTTCGACTCGCTCGACCAACTGGTCTGATCGAAACGCGAAAGACAAGCGTTCGGTGAGATCGATCCGCAGCAACGCGCTCGCGTCCCCTGGTGCAAGCATCTCGGGTGTTACCGCACCCGTGCCGATCGTGATGCCGGGCAACAGGAAGTGGACTACGCGACCATGTTTCGTCTCGATTTCAAGCGCCTCGATTGTTCTCGAACTGTCGCGATGAAGGCTGCGGATGACGCTGATCTTCTGCCCCAACAGAAATTCGAACGGTTGGGCGAGTGCAACCCCGTCGGTCACTCGCGTGACCGGTAGCGACGAATGACGATCGTGTACACGTAGGCGTTTACACCCAACACGACAGCGGCAAGTGTGATTTGCACTGTGCGAGTTAATCCGCTCGGGTAGATCAGTGGCATGAGGTAGTGTTCGATGAATCCACCACTGTATCCGGCTTGGCCGGCCACCTGCCTGTAGCCGGCTTCCAGCGGCGTCAGGGGGCATGTCCAGTTCAGCAGTTCGATCAATACACCCCAAACCGCGGCGGGTAGATGCAGGAGTGCAACCCAGGACCAGCGCACTACGGCAAGCCCCCCGATAACGACAAAAATGATGAACAGAAAATGCAGGATCATGATTAGATCGGCAATAACAGCGTCAATCATCTTCGCGCCTTAAGAGCTCAGCTCTAGAATGGGTCTTACGTCATTGGATCCAACCAGGAACCTGCCTTTTTCGGCCCACAACACAGCCTCGTCCATGGACTCCGCTTCGATGACATAATACCCGCCAACAAACTCGCCCGTGGAGGTCACCAGCTCTTCGGATACTTCTATGCGGCCATCAACATGCCTGCGCACAGTCCTGGTTTCGGGGGGCGGGGCGAGAAATACAAGCTCGGCGTCCTTCTCTTCTTTCAGTTCCTTCGTGAAACCCTTGAGCCAATCGGCATGCTCTTGTCTTTGTTCGTCGGATATCTGTTCCCAAGCCCCTTCGATGTGGTTGAAAGTGATCATGTATTTCATGAAGTTGGTCTCGTTTCGTTTGTGGGCGTCTCCGAACGGGTCGCTGGATAGTTTCCCGAACGGGTTTCCAGGTAGAGGGCCAGGATAAGTAGTACGCCTACCCCCCAGAGCAGCCACGCCGCTCCCAGCAACACATGTTCCGTAGAGTCACCGTAGAGCCAGCGATATTGAGAAATAGTGATGCCGTCCAGGAGCAAGCCCGTGGTGCATAAAATGGTGATGGGTGGGAGGGCCTGTCCATCTGGAATGCCGGTGACGGCTAAGCAGGTCTTGATGAGAACCCACCCGGCAAACGGGGTGGCGAGAAAAAGACCGATCAACCAGTTGCTTCCGAAATGGAACAATTCGACGCCCGTATAGCGGATAAACACGGCGTCTGCGATCCAGAAAAACACGCCCAGAGCGACGAATATCCAAGTGTTTCGTGACATAACGACCCAACACGCCTGCTAGATTTTAGGTGTGACAGTTTTCCCCAATTGGGGACGAATGATACATCGAAATATTGTGATGCACGCTGAAGGCGTCTCCTCGGTCAAGTATCATCCGAGTTAGTGTCGTCCCCTGAGCCAAGCAGGGTCAACACGTTGTCATCCGGGTCTTTGAAGTGTGCGAGCACACCACCCCACGGTTGACGCTCAGGGGCCGAGAGGAATTCCACACCCCGCTCTTTCAGTGTTGCATAGGTTTGATCCATGTCGGGAATAGCGATCGAGATTCCGATGAACCGGCCTACGAGGTTACGGGTTTCGGGATCATCGCCGTCTACTCGTTCGATGCCGAGGCTCGGTCCACCCAAGTCAAATTCTGCCCAGCCCATAGATTCATCAGCAAACTTCAATCCCAGTTCCACCTGGTCACGATAAAAGGCTACGGACCTGTCCCAATCCGTGGTGAATACGCGAACGGCGTAGAGCTTGTAATCCATGATCAGGTTTTCCTTAGCCTGCTTAAGAGGTTGGTGCAACGAAGATCGTACGCTCGGCGCCTTACGTTTACCATGCATGTCAAGCCGGATTACGGAGCAGGCATGAGGGTAGTGAAATGGCTGGGTGTGATTTTGTTGGGTGTTGCGATTGCAATCGGTGTATTGGTGTTGGTTGCGCCCTATCGAGACGGACCGACAGTATTCATTCCGGGTGGTCCACTTGAAGCGGGAGAGTTGGTGACGGCGCATGTCACGAATTGGTCGTTCGCGGAGTCGTTGGACACCATCGAAATGCAGTTGATAACGGATGACAACCGTTCCCGGACAACCTGGATTCTCGTTCACAAAGGAGCAGCGTTCATTCCCGTAACGTTGGGGTTTCCACCGAACAAACGCTGGCATCATCTCGCCGTAAAAGACGGTCGCGCCATCGTTCGACTTGGAGGCAAACGTTATCCGGTCAACTTGAAGAAGGTCACGGGGACACGTCTGCGGTTCTCACTCGCTCATGTGAGTGCCGCCAAGTATCCATCTGCACCAGGCGCTGATGGTGGTAGTTGGTATTTCGAGCTGATTCACCGGGTCCCTTAGTGGGTTATTACTGTTAGACCGGGTGATCGCTCACGTGAGTCGAATTGACGGTGATTCGATGGCCTCCCGGTTCGCGGATCTCAAAGGATGTGTGAATTTTGTTGGATGTCATTGGCGAAGGATCGATCCCCATCTCGAGATAACTCGCATGGGTGACCTCGATATCTTCAACCATGAGATCGAACGATGCCTGCGCGTCTTCGGCCGCCGGGTGATCTGTTGGTAGTATCACCAGGTGAGTTCCGCCTCTGAGCTCGAGGATTCCGACACTCGCTTGTGGTTCCACGTCGCGCATTCCCAGCTTGACGAAGAACGCCTTAGAGGCTGCGACATCTCCTACGTTCAGTACGATATGGCCCACCCAAACGGAAGGTCGTTGCTCAGATTGTGTCATCTTACTGTCTCCTTAGTTCGTAACCGCACTCTGACGAGTTACTTGTAAAGGGAGTTGCTGCCATGGCGCACCTCTAAAGCGGTTCGTTCCGCCTTCTTGAGCCCGCGCACGACCAAACCGTATGAGCGATCGATCATGCGCTCGATCTCTCCTTTGGGTATCGAGCCGTCGAGAATCACGGTGTTCCAATGGGCTTTGTTCATGTGGTAACCCGGCAGCACCGAGGCGAAAATATCTCGGAGTGCCATTGCTTCTTCCGGGTCACACTTGAGATTGATTCTTGCTACGTCTCCTTCATAGCCAAACGTGGCGAACATCTTGCCACGGATCTTGTAGACGGCAACGTCGGGTCCGAACGGATGATCCAGCCAGGCGTCGGGTTTACCTTGCAAATAGGATTTGGCGTGTTGATCGGGCATGACTGATTCAGTTCTTGATCAGGAGTGGCAACACCAGTAGGGCGGCGCCAAGGCCCAGGAGCCAACCGACCTCGTATACGAACATGGGAGCGAGGATCAGCCCAACGCCGGATACGAACGGCATCAGCTTACGCTGTTTGCGACCGTACACGAAGTAGCCTACACCGATCGAGCTGAACAACAGCCCCCATAACAACGTAGGTCCATCCATCAGGTGTTCAGCGAAATTCAGCCAAACCGGGCGACGGCTCGGGCCTTTGCCTTCGCAGCCTCCGCTTCTCTGTTGCGCGGCTGAGCTGATGTGGCAAGCGAATCGAGCAGTTCCGCCACGACACGCTCGATTTCCTCCACCGCGTGGTTGAACGGTTGATGATTGATGTTAGACGGCTTGGTGAAACCGCTGATCTTGCGCACGAACTGTACTGATGCAGCGTGCATCTCCTCCTTCGTTGTGGGGGTATCGAAGTTGTAGAGCGTCTTGATGTTCCGACACATGGTAAAACTCTCACTCGTGAAGCTGGCCCGGGCCGGTAGGTTGGTCCCTTGGTTTCCGGGTAGGATGATGTACAGCCTACGTCCGGAGTTAGGTATTGGCTACTCTGTTACTTAAGGATCAGTCAGTTACGTTTAAGCTTGTCCAGTGCGTGGCGCAAGAGCACAATCCGGTCGTTGCCCCAGAAAATGCGTTCGTCTATGAAAAAAGTCGGCGTGCCGAAAGCGCCGCGGTCGACCGCACGCTGACAGTTTGCCGCCATGGAGGTAAATGTTTCCCGGGCGCCTAGGCGTTCCGCGAAGGCAGAACGGTCGAGACCGAGAGATTCCACGGTGGAGAGCACTACCTCCTCATTTAGCGGCCAGCTGGCGTACTCGTAAACTTCCCGGGCGAGTGCCCAGGCAACATCCCGCAGGCGACCGAACGTATTTGCAGCGATTGCACCTCTTCCCAGAAGGTCCGCGTCGAACAGATGGTCAGTAGGCTCGACAAATGGGATGCCGTAATAATCTGCCCAGGCTTCAGCGTCCGCCTGTCGATAACTCCAATCATACTGTCCGGACAATGGCGGTCCTAGAAACGGGTCTGCACCGCGCAGGTTGCGCACGGTCGATCCCGTCACCGGAATCCATTCGAAGCGCACATCGTAAGTGGTTTCGAGCTTTGGTACCTGGCTCAAGGCAAGGTAGGAGTAACGGCTTCCCGGAGAGAAGTAAAACTCCAGCTGGGTGCCGGACAACGTCTTGGCATCGGTTGTCATGTTGGATTGTTTTGCGATAGTTCGACAAGAGTCATGCTGCTTCTTCGGCGGAAGCCGGGCTTTTTCCTCGAAACGGTGTCCACACTTGTAGATACCAGAAGGTTGGCAGGACGAAGGCGCTGAGGCTCAAAAGAGCACCGGCAGCAATGACCACCGTCCAGCCGATTTTGAATTCGCTCACGTAGCTCGTCATATGGGTGTAGGCAATGCAGGCGAGGGAGGTGAGGCCAACGACGAAGGGGTAAACGAGTACGAGCATCTGAATGAAACGGTTCTGGACTAACTCTTCGGTCAGCACCAGAAGTAGGCAGTAGCCGATCATGATCACCACGATGGCAGCGAGCAGACCGTATACCAACACACGGCGTGGCGTGGATATCGTCGCGGTATCCACGCTCTTGCCTGCAAAAGCCTGATCGCCCTGAGTTGGCTCGTCGGTATTCACGGACGTGTCCGGTTTGGTAAATGGGTGTGGTAACTCATGTGTAGGAAAAATACCTGAGAATTGAATTTGTTATGTTCGGGACAGTACACGGGATCTCGCCACGCCCACCAGACGCCATTGTGGCACTCTCTGAGCAAGCCGGACAGATCACTCTTTGTCTTGGGATGATTGAGCCGGTAGTGCGGGACGCATGACTCTCGTGATGACAATGATTGCCACCACCACCACCAGGAGGTTGACTAAGGTCGCGGCGGCGAGATTGGCTTCGTATCCCTCGATGTAGTTGAAAACGTGTGCCGAGAGGTTCCATAAGTGGCCGACGATGAGTGCAATACAAACGAGGGCGCGCGGACTGGATTCGTTGATCGTGGCGCATGTGATGATAAGTAATCCGGCGAATCCGGTGGCAAATGCCAGCATCTGGGCACTGCCGGGATGAACGTCGAAAGTGAATGTATGCAAAAGCCACATCGATGAGCTGATGGCACCGAAGATGCCCATCGCCAGGTAGTAAACCCCACAAACCAGTAGAAGCGTTCGGTACACGGTTTTTCCAGAATCAGATCGTAAATTCAGGCTGCAGGTTTTTGTGGGTAGACGATAAGAACTGCGAGACCAAACAAGATCTCAAACGGGTTTTGCCATTCGCGAGCGAACGACTAACAGACCGATGCCCCCGCCAATGGCAGCGATCGCCATGGGAACCGCAAGCACTGCCCAACCGATTCCCATCGAGCCTGGTAACCCACTAAACAGGAAACTGGCTGCGCCCAACATCACTACCCAGAGCAGGAAAGCAACCAGGGAAGTGATTTTTTTCCCAGCCGGTGCAATAGCGGCTGGTACGACCACGAGCAACAGGCTCAATACGAAAGTGACTCCGTATATCGTCACATCGATCGCTGACGCGTGCCATGTGGCAACGCAGGATCCCGCGATAAACTGCTCAGGTGCGCAAAACCGATCGAACCAATTGACGATGAAATAGCCGAGCAGGGGAAGGATGCCGCAAAGGGCGAGAAACGAAATGGGTGTGGTCAACCAGCGGAGAATCTTCATCCAACTGACCTGCGCAGGTCCTGCGTGACTTTCATGGTGAATCTCATTTGGCCCCCTGACTCCTCGGAACCGGCGATTATGCCACGGTGGTGCTCGTTATTGCTTGAGGGGTGCCGCTCAGGGTTGTCAGCCGATATTCTCGAACCGCACGGAGGTAAATGGCCAGACATCGGCCACCCACGCCTGCACCGTTGTCATCAGGAAAGCCAAGATACGCTGCTCGCTGTCACGTACCCATAAGCGAACCACGGCATCGTGTTGCACATCACCGGGATTGATGTATACACAGCCCAGAACCCTGGACTCGTCCAAAGAGGCTACCGTATAAGCAAAGGCTTCGCGATTGTTGAATTCGCGCTCGTGTATTTCCAGATCGGCTATGTTTTCATCGAGCGTGAAGCCTTCACGAGGCCAGCCGTGATGAGAAGATTTGCGCAGGCGAATTCGAGTTTCCACAACTGCTTCGTAATCCTTCTGTGCGTCTGCAACCGATAACATCCTAAGGCGTAGTCGATCGTTGCTGTGCTCCGCAGGAACCGCAAAATCTTCGGGCACGAACACTGCCGCGCTACTCGTCGTTCTGGTAGTTTTTGAAGATGCAGGCGCTTGCGAACTCACTGACTTCGTTCATGGTCAACTCGCCCTTCGGTTTCTCAGCAATGTTCTCGCACCAGGCGTCGCTGCCTACCTCAGGTTCGCACCCGAAAGCAGCGGCCACCGTCATAAGGAATAGGATTCTGGATAGGAGCTTCATTCGCCTATGGCCAAGTTTGGATTTCGTCACGCTGTACTCTAAGCAAGCCTGCTGAGTAAAAGCTACAGGATCTAAATGGAGCCGCTCTGTACAGCTTCCCAGTCGACGTGCTCTACGAACTTCTCGATGTACTCAGCCTTACGGTTTTCGTAGTCGACGTAAAAAGCATGTTCGTAAGTATCCATCGCGACCAGTGGCGATGCCATCCATAGGACGCTCACGGCATGTTCATCGCTCGCAACGTTGTAGAGCTTACCGTTGACCGGGTGGTGGACGAGCAACGCCCACCCCGCAGCGCTTTTGCCCGCGGCGATGAAATCTGCTTCCCACTTGTCGAAGGATCCGAAGCGCTTGCGGATCATTGCGGCAAGATCTCCTTGGGGCTTATTTGCTCTATCCGCCAGTCGGGCGAAGTAGATTTCGTGGAGGATTACGCTGTTTGCCTTGCTCACCCGGGATCGCAGCATGGCGCCTAGCGCATCGGAGGCAAATGCAGTTTCAGATTGCAAACTATCGTCGAGCGCCGAGTAACCGCGTAAGGCGCCACCATAGTGCGAGGTATGGTGGATTGCGAGTTGCTTTTCGGATAGAAAACCGGGAATCGACTTATGACGGAGCGGTATGGGTGAACCCGTCGAAAGTCCGCTTGCAGCCCAGTTTGGGTCAAGGTTGGCGGTTTCGATTTCAGCCGCGGTGAGTCCTGCTGCGTAGAACGTGCCTAGTGCGGCTCCTGAAGATGTTAGCAAAAAATTCCTGCGAGACGAATCCATGGTGGGGTGCCGTTTTCGTTGACGTTAATCACTATACGCTAACCGGGCTGGCCTGCACGGTGTGCAAAACGCCACGAATAGGAACACAACGACATCATAATTTGTCCATCAGCCCTCTTATCGCTCTGTTTTTATCTGCCGGTGAGTAACCTTCGAAGACACTGTCGATGTAGCGCCGTGCTACCGTCGCGGTCAGAGCAGGAACGTCCACATCCTTCCCGAACGAAGAGGAACCTAGTGTTTGAGTCAACTTCATGAGGTACTTGAGCATCGGCTCCGAGTATGAATCAGGCTGGATTCAGCAACGCATACAGAAAAAAATCCCGGCGCTCCCCTTCGTACAATTGATACCCGCGCAGCAACCCCTCTCGTTGAAAACCCAGCTTTTCGAGAACCCTGAGCGCCGCCGGGTTCACTGTCAGTGTTTCTGCCTGAATGCGCTCGATTTCCAACACGTCGAAGGCATATTCAATGATCGCAGCACAAGCTACCGAGGCAAAACCTCGCCTCCAATGCACTCGAGCGATGGCGCCGCCGAGGCCGACACTCAAATTGGGTTCGTCGAAGTTGTCAAAGCCGAAGCTACCCACGCAAACGCCGAGTTCCTCAGGAACTATGGCCCAGCGGATCCCGTTTTTCTCACGAAACGCTTTTCGATGATGTGCGAGTCCTGCCTCGACATCGCGTATGGAAGTTGCCACTGGATCTCCGGCCAGAGCGGCAGATTCCGCATCCGTCAATCGCGCATACCAGGCCGGTAAATCGGATTCATTCATCTCCCGCAACCGTAAACCCTTGCACCTCAGGAGGGGGAACTCATCCGGTATTTTTTGGTATGACATAGGGTGGAATCCGAAGAGAACTTTTGACCGTTCGGCGATTCAGCGATTTACCGACAACTGACCACCATCGAGCGAGTAATGATGGATCCCGCCGCTGACCAATCGTTCGACCCTACGTTCGACCCGCCTTCATTGGTAATCTGGGACACGATTTCGAATCCTCCTTTGCCACAGATACGTTTTGCCAGACTGTGGCAGCCCGACCAGTCGTGGAAGCCGCCCGAGCAGTCGATCTGCCAGTCACCGTCTTCGAGCTCTTTGATCTTGCCCGAGCTTGCACACGCGCTCATGGCAACGGCCACAATGACGGCAGCTATGGTTCGGTTGAGCATTGGATTAGTCGGAAGGGCTAACTTTCGTAATGAAATTCGATGAGGTATACGTTTTCTCCCATGCCGTGTTTGGCTACTTTGAGCAAGTCGGCGACGCCACTGAACCCCGACTTCCTTGCCAATGAAGGCGTGATGTCATCCAGCTCGATCTGATAAAGCTTGTCGACTATTACTCGTCCGTTTCCCAGGACGTAGCTATTGCCCAGTTTCACCCGAGGCCGTTTCCAGATGCGGACACTGCAAGTCACTTCGCCGTTCTGAATAGGTTCGTGTAATCGCTTAGTGAACAGCATGCGCTATCTTCGCTACTTTGGATCTGGAACCTTGTGTCTGATACTACCGGATATCGTACCCGACCCTGATGCCGTCGATCAGGGGCTCCGCCAGAAAGACCCTGGCGTCCGGATGATGTGTTAACTCCAGGGACGTCGCATCCCGCCAACGGACTTTCACCACAGGACCACCCGTTGCCGAACGCGGTGCCGCGCCGTTGTTCGTGTTTGCGATGAAGATGTTACCCACACCGCTCGGCAACTCGGAACTCGCAGGGTTTATGGACACCTGAGTGGAGTAGTCGCTCGAGCTGCTGCACTCGCGCTGAAAAACTACGGCTTTCATTTCCTCGTTTGGTGAAAACACCTCCTCGATGAGCATGTTTTCGCATAAAAATCCTGGTATCAGAACCACAACGAAAAGAGACCCGACGGCGATCACGCCAATCGCTGCAAATGCGAGTGCGGCGAACTTCACTACGCGCCCGGTGTTGTAGAGAGATTGAGCCCGACCACGCCGCCAACGATCGCCAGGAGTGAAAGTACTTTCAGTGTGGACAAGGACTCGTTGAATATTACCAGTCCGAGTACCGAGATGAGTGCGACACCGACACCGGCCCAGATCGCATAAGCGATGCTGACGTCTATGTGCTTCAGAGCGATTGTCAGCAGGTAGAATGAGAAGCCGTAAAAGACGAATACCAGAACCGAGTACGTGGTTTGCTCGAAGCCGTTCGAGAGTTTCATGCAAATTGTACCAGCCACCTCTGTGACGATGGCCAAGGTTAGGTAAATCCAGTGACTCATGGTTAGCTTCCAGTCAATCGGTTAGCAATACGCGCACCCGGGGTAGGCAGCAGTACCACGATTCCTGAGCCGGCAGGCCGCGTCAAGCCAATCGTTGCTGATTGTTGGGACAAGGAGCTCCGAGTGATGGGGTATCAGGTGCCGTTCCCGGTACTCCAGATAACCAGCAAACGGAAGGTCATCAGGAGCGCGCCGAGTGAAGCAACACCCGTCAACATCGCGAGCACCCAATAGGCGGCTCTGGCCATCTGAGCGGTCATCCGCTCGGTAATGGAGCCATCGGCGGGAGCGTGATCCGGTATTACCTGAAACCCGGTGATAAACGCAAACAGAAGCATCGTCCACATGCCCCCGATGACCGAAGGGATGACATAGCGATCCAGGCTAGCTCCGATGATGCTGAAAATGAACGTGCTGACGAAGATCGCGAAGCCGAGCAACGAGACCCACTTTAGGGGGTTAAGAAAACGAGCGATTTTTTGTAGACGCTCTAGCGTAACAACACTGGATGCGCCATCAGAGCCCGATCGCTGGACGGTGGAGGGTTGGTCATCGGTCATCAGGGTACTCCCAGTCTAGACACCCTCCACGAGTAAGAGATTGGTATCCGCCGCTTGGTGGCGGATGGCTTTGACCGGTGCGTAATCTGGGTCTGCGACGAATGCACGGGCGGATTGGGCATCGGGGAAGCGTACCAAGACGAGCCTTTCGGGTTGCCAGCCCCCCTCTAGAGCCGTCGCGTTGCCACCTCGAATCAGATAATCACCGCCATGTTTCTCAATCAACTGTGGAACAAGTTTGACATATTCGAGGTATCGGTCCTGATCATGGACGGTGATGTCGACGATGAGATATGCGCTCATTTGCTGTATCCAAAACAATTCTTGTTTGGTGGTAGAACACGGCTACCGGTCAGGTTGCTGCGGTTGCGGGACCGAATTGGCTTGATCCAGGAAGAACAATGTGACTTCCTCATAGGGGTCAATGCCAACGTTCACGGCCCGGTGCACTCGATCGCTGGGTTCCTCCCACCCAGCCTCGCCAGGTGTCACCGTAAGGTGATCTTCGTCACCGTCGCGATACTCAATCTTAAGCTCGCTACCTCTGATGACGACCGAGAAACGATGGTATGGATCGACATGCCAGGGTGAGGCCTCCCCCGGCTCGAGTATCTGCCTGCGAGCGAGCTCGGTTCCCCGTTGGCCTACTTTGTCGTCGATCATGGTTAGTTATCAGTCACGGCGCCTTCACTCGCCGTGCTTACGAGCCTGGCGTACTTCGCCAGTACGCCTTTAGTTGCGTAGGGTGCGGGCTGTTCCCATTGCGCCCGGCGCTGGTTCAACTGTTCTTCACTCAGCTCGACCGTGATCTCGCGTTGCACTGCGTCTACGGTGATGACGTCACCATTTTCGAGGAGTGCGATCGGACCACCGTCAAAAGCTTCGGGGGTGACATGTCCAACCACAAAACCGTGCGATCCCCCGGAGAAACGGCCATCGGTGACTAACGCGACGTCCTGTGCGAGGCCAAGGCCGTTGATCGCACTGGTAATACTCAACATCTCACGCATGCCGGGACCACCACGTGGACCTTCGTAGCGGACGATTACAACGTCTCCTTTGCTGATCTGCCCATCCAGTATGGCCCGCATGGCCGCTTCTTCACCGTGGAAACACTTGGCGATACCTGCAAAAGAAAGGCCCTCGTGCCCGGTGATTTTGGCAACGGCACCATCGGGCGCAAGGTTTCCGTAGAGCACGATCAGGTGAGAGTCCTTTTTTATCGGGTTGCTCAAAGGGCGGATGACTTGCGGTTCCGGGGGATAAGGTTCGACCCCAGCCAGGTTCTCGGCAACCGTTTGCCCGGTAACGGTCAGACAGCCACCGTGCAGGAGACCTTCGTCGAGGAGGATTTTCATCAGAGGTTGAATACCACCCACATCAATGAGCTCGCTCATCGAATATTGTCCTGATGGGCGCATATCGGCGAGAACCGGCACGCGCAGACCAACACGCGTGAAATCATCGAGCTCCAGAGGTACGCCTGCAGCGTTTGCGATTGCAAGCAGATGCAAAACAGCGTTAGTCGAGCCTTCGAGCGCGATGACTACTGTGATTGCGTTCTCGAACGCTTCGAGGCATAGGATGTCGCTCGGTTTAATGCCGCGCTCAATGAGGTGGTAAACGGCCGCCCCGGCGCTGTAGCTGTCTTTGCGTTTGGCGTTGGACACGGCGTTCTGGGCGGAGCTGTTTGCCAGGGAGAGGCCGAGGGCTTCGATGGCGGAAGCCATCGTGTTGGCGGTGTACATGCCGCCGCAGGAACCCGGACCGGGAATGGCGGTAGCCTCAACCTCTTGCAATTCGATATCGGACACCTTACCGGCGGCATGGAGTCCCACCGCTTCGAAAACGGAGATTACATCGCGGCGCTCTTTGCCCGGGAGAATTGTGCCGCCGTAAACGAAGACACTTGGCCTGTCCAGGCGCGCAATTGCCATTGCACAAGCAGGCATGTTTTTGTCGCATCCACCGATGGCGACAAAACCGTCGAATCCCTGTGCCCCAACCACGGTCTCGATCGAGTCCGCAATCACCTCGCGAGACACCAGCGAGTAGCGCATGCCTGGTGTACCCATGGAGATGCCGTCGGAAACGGTGATCGTGTTGAACACCACGCTCTTCGCGCCAGCCTCGTCTGCACCTGTTGCTGCCGCCTCGGCAAGCTCGTTGATGTGCATGTTGCATGGCGTCACCATGCTCCAGGTTGACGCAATGCCTATCTGCGGCTTCTTGAAGTCTTCCTTCTTGAAACCAACGGCATACAACATTGCTCGGCTTGGCGCTTGCTCTACGCCATCAACGACACGAGAAGAAAAAGGACGTTTGTCGATCATGTTGCCTTTCCGGGTGATTGACGTACTAATTTTTTGACCATCACTTTGGCGTTGCGTTGATAGTTATACAGGCTCTGCTTGGGCGCGGGTAGCTGATCGATATCCGTATCGGTGAAGCCGTTTTCCAGAAACCAGTCGCGCGTCTGCGTGGTCAGCACAAACAAGCTATCGAGGCTTGCGCGTAGCGCCACGGCTTCGGCGGCGTGCAGCAAACTGACACCGATGCCGGGATTCCCCATAGTCTGGCGGTAGGATTCGTGAACGGCCACACAGGCTAATTCGGCGCTTGTGCCGCACGGATAGAGCGCACAGCAGCCAACCACGATGCCGTCGATCTCGGCGACTAGAAAACGTTCTATTTCCTGCTCCAATCGATCGCGTGAGCGACGCACCAGTACACCGGCCTCTTCGAGTGGTCGAATCAACTCGACGATTCCTGCCACATCCGCATTAGTCGCCGGGCGTACCAGATCGGCGTGCGCCTCGCTGATTTGGGTTCCCCGCCCCCGGGCGGTAAATAACTCGGCGAGAAGTGCGCCATCATCGGCAAAACACACGCTGTGGCATCGCTTCACACCACCGCGCGAAGCCTTGAGTAAAGCACGCAGCCGGTTCGTCCGTGCGCTCGAGGGTGCAAAGTTGTCTAACAGCGCATCCAGTTGGACGGGTGTCAGATTGGTCAGGGAGTTTCCCGAGCCATCTGTCACATAGGGTTGCTCGTCAAAAACGATAAGCTTGTCGGCATGCAGACTGAGAGCGACGTCGGCGGCAAGATCGTCCGAGGCGAGGTTGAAAACCTGCCCGGAGGGGGAGTATCCAACCGGTGAGATCAGCACCAGGGCATTGTTCGAAAGTGCGGCGTCAATTCTCTTGGCGTGCACCTTACGCACCACTCCTGTAAACAGATGATCCACCCCGTCCACCACGCCGATTGGGCGAGCGGTCACGAAGTTTCCCGATACTACGGCAATGTCCGTGTTGTGCAGGGGGCTCGTCGGTAAGCCGGTCGAGAAGAGCGCTTCGAGCCTGGCGCTGAGTTGCCCATAGATCCCGAGGATGGTTTCCATGGCGATCGCATCGGTCACGCGGCGTGAACCATGAAATGTACTACCAGGCAATGCAGTGTCGATCTGTGGGCGCGCTCCATGTATCACCACCAGTTGAACTCCGAGCACATGAAGCAAAGCGAGATCGTGGACGATATTGGTTAGATTGCGGTGCGCCAGTGCCTCGCCCCCCAGCAACACCACGAAAGTCTTGTTCCGATGGGCACTGATATACGGAGTCGAGTCCCGAAACCAGCTTGCGTACTCACTTGTGTCCACTGAATCTACCTGGTCTTCCACTGAGTCTTCGATCGAGTCTTCCACCGAGTCTTCAACCGAGTCAAAGGCCTCGAATCTTACCTTACCCTCGCTGCCCGCCAAACCGTCCCGGAAACGCTTGAAGTACTTGAGACTTGTCGGCGAGAGTGTGAACTGTGTCAAACTCGCTTTGAGATGAGGTTGCAAATGATTAAGTGTTGGATTTTACTGAGGAAGTTTGGCTAAAGCAGGGATATACGTGGCCACGCCTCTGTCCTCTGAGCACCCGAATCCAGCGCCTGGAGCGCCGGAGAATTCTGCGGGTCTGGCAACAACACATACACCGCAGGAATCCCTGAATAATCGCCAGGAACTTCTGATGGATCTGCCCGTCGTGCTGGATGACCTGGTGGAGGAAGGTTTCATCAGCCAGCGCCAGGCGGAAGATATCCTCATTGCTCCACGCACCAAGAAAGAGCTCGTGCAACATCCTTTCGAGGTTGTCGCGAGTCGCGAGTACGAGAACCGTAACAATCCAGGGCACACACTCGATCTCGAAACGATGACCCAGTGGTTGTGCCAGAAATCCGGTCAGACTTATCTTCGCATCGAACCTTTGAGGATCAACGTCAACGCAGTAACGGAAGTCATGTCTTATGCCTTCGCGCAGCGGCACAGCATTCTCGCGGTGGAAGTCACAGACGATGAAGTAGTGCTCGCTAGCGCTCAACCCTACATGTACCAATGGGAAGGTATGCTCACGCAAACGTTACGGGGCAGAAGAATCCGCCGCGTTATTTGCAATCCCGCCGATCTAAGTCGCTACACGCTCGAGTGGTACACAATGGCCCGCTCCGTGGCAAAGGCAGAAGATGCGGGTTTTGAGGTGTCGGGCATTGCCAACTTCGAGCAGATGCTCGAACTCGGTTCGCTCAAATCTCCGGAGGCCAACGACGCTCACGTAGTCAACATTGTGGATTGGTTGTTGCAATATGCATACGAGCAACGGGCCAGTGACATCCACATCGAACCGCGCCGCGACAAAGGTTTGATCCGGTTCCGTATCGATGGGGTTCTACATCATGTATACGAATTGCCGCTGGCAGTAAACGCTGCTGTAACAAGCCGCCTCAAAATCCTTGGGCGAATGGATGTCGCGGAAAAACGCCGACCGCAGGACGGACGGGTAAAAACTAAAAACGTCGATGGTGAAGAGATCGAACTGCGGCTGTCTACGTTGCCCACGGCTTTTGGAGAGAAGATGGTTTTGCGTATCTTCGATCCGGATGTGTTGTTACGCAGCTTCCAGGAACTCGGTCTGACGGGCGAAGACTACGACCGGTGGCAGAACATGATCCACGCGTCGAATGGCATCGTGCTAGTGACCGGTCCCACCGGATCGGGTAAAACCACGACACTCTATTCCACGCTCAAACAGCTGGCGACCTCAGAGGTTAACGTCTGCACCATTGAAGATCCCATCGAGATGGTGGAGGCGTCTTTCAATCAGATGCAGGTGCAACACAACATTGAAGTGAGTTTCGCGTCGGGAGTGCGTGCGCTGCTACGTCAAGACCCTGACATTATCATGATCGGTGAGATCCGTGATCTGGAGACCGCTGAGATGGCAATTCAGGCGGCGCTTACTGGCCACCTGGTGCTCTCCACGTTACATACAAACGATGCACCCACCGCGGTCACCCGGTTGTTGGATCTGGGTGTACCTGCATTCATGATCAAGGCAACCGTGCTGGGAATTATGGCCCAGCGCCTGGTCCGCACACTCTGCCCGCACTGCAAGACGGAAGAGGCTGTCGATATCGAGGCGTGGCAGCTGCTCACCAAACCGTTTCGTGCCAAACCCCCAGCTGGAGTTTTTGCGCCTGTAGGTTGTCTCGAGTGCCGCGATACTGGTTTTCAGGGTCGTATGGGCATTTATGAGCTCATGCCGATGACCGAAAAGATCAAGTCGGTGCTCCATGCTGATATGGATCTCGCAAAATTGCGTGAGCAAGCACTCAAGACGGGCATGCACACGCTGCGTTTGTCTGGTGCGCAAAAGGTGGGTGCAGGGTTCACCACCATCTCGGAAGTGTTACGGGTATCGCCTGCTTCGGAGTCTTAGATGTTCGGTAAGGGGCTTAACTTGAGCGTTAGCTTGGGTAGATCCTGAGTCGTTCGTGAACGTAGTCGAACTTCCTGCTGCGCTTGCCGAGAAGGGAGAGCGGGCACTGACCAAATTTCCGTTTCACCTCCCAGCGGAGGCTGCTCGTGTTTTTGCGCTGAGTGACTTTGCCGTTCATGCTGCCGAGGCCCAGATGCACTGGTTGCAGGGAGCGCTGGCTGAACACGGCTTCAACCGTTCGGCGAAACCGGAGGAAATCCGCCAATCTGTCTTTGCAGCAGTTCGCAATAGCGGCGATATGCTGGCGTTGCAACGTACGTTGCGAGTACAGCGCAGCCGATTTCAGCTATGGGTGGTATGGCGTCACCTCAACAGGCTTGCAAGCTTGGAGGAAACGACCGCGGTCTTATCAGAGTTGGCAGACGTTTGTATTCACAGCGCTTTGCAGAAGCTTCATACCTGGGCCGTCCAGGCCGCCGGGGAGCCGCGCAGCGCGGGATCATCTGAGCCCCAGCGCATGGTTGTACTCGCGTTAGGTAAACTCGGTGCCCAAGAGCTGAATCTGTCTTCGGATGTCGATCTTATCTTCGCGTACCCCAAGACAGGTAACACCACAGGTGGTGAGACCAACCAGCAGTTTTTCGTTCGGCTGGGTCAACGGCTTATTCAAGCACTGGAAGTCGTCACGGAAGACGGCTTTGTGTTTCGCGTGGACATGCGATTGCGTCCTTTTGGCGCAAGCGGTCCGCTGGTCATGCATTTCTCCGCCATGGAGGACTATTTCACCACCCAAGGACGTGACTGGGAACGGTATGCGTTCATCAAGGCGCGCCCCTGCGCCGGAAACATCGATGCAGGCGAACGGTTGCTGAGAGAACTCAAGCCATTCGTCTACCGGAAGTATCTCGATTTCGGCGCGATTTCGGCGTTGCGTGAAATGAGGGTTCGCCGCAGCGCCGGAAAAGAAGACCCGGACGATATAAAACTGGGACCGGGTGGTATCCGCGATGTGGAATTCTCCGTGCAGGTTCAACAGCTTGTCTGGGGAGGGCGACAGCCTGAGCTCCAGGAAAGGGGATTGCTCGCTGTTCTTCCACGCCTGATAGCTCTAGGTCATATCAGTCCCGACTCGGCAAAAGTTCTCGCAGATGGATATCGGTTTCTGCGCGATGCTGAGCACTGCCTGCAAGCCGAAGGCGATCGTCAGACTCACTCCCTGCCGTCGGGCGAGGAGAGCCGGTCGCGGCTTGCATTGAGCATGGGTTATGCCGGCTACATCGCGTTTATGCGAGCACTCGATAAACATCGCTCGGCTATCGAGGCAGTGTTCGGGGAACTTGTGGGTGAACAAGACATGAGTCAGACATCCGCGCACTTACTCTGGGCGGATTTTTCAGACAACAATACCCTTGAAGAATTCGGATTTTGCGATCTGGAAACGACTAGAAATCTATTGATGAGTCTGATTGCTGCCCGAGACCGGCCATCCGTGGGTGCACAAAGCCGCTTGCGTCTAGATCGACTGATGCCTTTGTTGCTTGACCAGGTAGGTCTGATGCCCGACCCCGATCTAGCTCTGTCGAGAGCCGTAGGTGTGCTGAAGGCGGTGTTGCGCCGTTCAGCCTATTTGGTGTTACTTGAGGAGAACGCGGCCGCGTTGGCACACTTCGTAGAGCTCATCTCGAAGTCGCTGTTCCTGGCAGAACAGTTGGCCCGCTATCCGGTATTTTTTGATGTATTGCTGGATGAGCGAAACCTCAACGCCTTGCCGGATACGGCCGAGCTCGTCGCGGCGCTTCACCGTCAGCTTGTCGCGGCCGAACCCGAGGGATTTGAGAAGGTGTTGGATGCGCTACGCGAATTTAAGGAACATCATCTGTTCAATGTGGCTACAGCTCAAGTACGTGGCACGTTGTCGCTGATGAATGTCAGCGATTATCTAACGGTTCTGGCAGAAGCTGTATTGACGGAGGCGACAAGACTTGCCTGGCAGCAAGTAGCGGAGCACTTGCCAGAGTTTGCCGAACCACGACCCTTCATTGTCGTTGGCTACGGCAAGCTTGGAGGTATCGAGCTGGGACCGGGATCTGACCTGGACCTCGTGTTCGTGCACGATCTACCCGCTGAGGCTGCGCAATTTCTTCACCGTCTTATACGTCGGCTGCTGAACATCATCACTGTGCCGACGTACTTTGGCGCACTCTACGAAATCGATATGCGCCTGCGCCCATCGGGCAATGCCGGCACCCTGGTATCGAGCCTTGAAGCGTTCAGGGATTATCAGTTGCACCAGGCTTGGACCTGGGAACATCAGGCCCTGGTGCGCGCCCGCGTGGTGGCGGGCGATGCGGCGTTTGGCGAACGTTTTGAGGTGGTTCGCCGCGAGGTATTGTGCCTACCACGCGATTCTGGCGGGCTCAAGGTAGAGGTAGCGAAGATGCGTGAGCGCATGATGTTCCAGGGTGATCACGGTTACGACTTGAAGCGATCGAGCGGCGGTATAGTCGATATTGAATTTATGGTGCAATATCTCGTTTTGGCCTGGGCCAACGAGTACCCGGAGATGGCGGAGTTCTCGGACACTGTCCGCATTCTGGAAACCGCGGCGCGTCTTGGCTTGTTGCCCGTTGAGCGTGCGGAGCACTTGCGTGAAGCCTATCTCGCGCTTCGGGCACAACAGCATCGCAGCGAGTTGGACATGCCAGACAACGAGCGTACGAGAGAAGTGTTTTCTCAGTACGGTCCTGGGATCATGGCGGCCTGGTTGGATCTTTTTGGCGAAGCACGCCTCGCCAGAAAGCCCGAACAGCGCGGTGAGTAATTGATAATTGATCAGAGGTTCCTTGAGTTATGACAACAACGGACTTTGCGGACCGCGATGGCTGGATCTGGCAGAACGGCTCTCTGGTTCCGTGGCGAGATGCGAAGGTACACGTGCTTACCCACACCCTGCACTATGGCGTTGGCGTTTTCGAAGGTGTGCGTGCCTACGACACCCCTGAAGGCCCCTGCATCTTTCGGTTGCACGAACACACCAACAGGCTCTTCAACTCAGCACATATTCTGGGCATTACAATTCCCTACTCGAAAGAAGAAGTAAGCGAAGCTCAGCTCGAGGTATTTCGTGCTAACAAACTTCCAGAGGGGTACCTTCGTCCGATGGTCTATCTTGGCTCCGAGGCCATGGGTTTGAGAGCAAAAGATCTATCGGTCAACCTCATGGTGGCGGCTTGGCCCTGGCCGGATTACATGGATCCTGACAGCGGGGAGAAAGGCATCGTCGTACGAACCTCTTCGTACACCCGTCACCACGTGAACATCACGATGTGCAAGGCGAAAGCAAATGGTAACTACATCAATTCAATTCTCGCGCTGCATGAAGCGTTGGACAGTGGCTGTGATGAGGCGTTGCTGTTGGACAACGAGGGATACGTAGCAGAAGGCAGCGGTGAGAATATTTTTCTGGTCAAAGAGGGTGTGCTGCATACGCCGGAGCTCACCTCCTGCCTGGACGGGATCACCCGAAATACGGTGTTCCACCTGGCCGATGAGATGGGCCTCCAGATAAAGGAGCGGCGCATCACGCGCGATGAAGTCTACATCTGCGATGAGGCCTTCTTTACTGGCACCGCAGCCGAGGTGTTACCGATACGCGAACTCGACGGGCGCCGTATCGGCGATGGTAAACGGGGCCCGATTACCGAACGGTTGCAAACCACTTATTTCGATCAAGTGCGTGGTAAACGCAATGCCTTTCCTGAATGGCACACACTGGTCAACGGAGCGGATCGATCTTGAGGATTCAACGTATCTTTTACGATCTAGCCAGCGATCAGCACAGGGTCACCAGCCCGGCTCCCTGGGGTGTGCTCTGGCAGTTTGCAAGGCAAACTGGCTAACGGCGACGCTTGAGATGGCTGAACGCTCTGGGCTGTCGAAGACTAAGGTGCTCATCGTAGCTCCAGCCTGGGTAGGCGACATGGTGATGGCGCATTGCCTGGTACAGATACTGCGGCAAAACGATCCCGATATGGAGATACACATGCTGGCGCCACCAGCCACCGAACCTCTCGCGTGGCGGATGCCTGGGGTAGCGCGAGCAATCGAGTTTGATCTGGCCCACGGGGAGCTTGCCCTTGCCAGACGCCGTCGAATTGGCTTAAGCCTGGTTGCCGAGGGATATACTCAAGCAATCGTGTTGCCGAACTCCTTCAAGTCTGCACTAACCCCCTGGTGGGCGAAGATCCCTCGCCGCACGGGTTGGCAGGGTGAAGCACGAATCGGTTTCCTGAATGACCGGCGTCGCCTGGATGGCAAACGTCATCCACTGATGATCGAACGGTTCATGGCCCTTGCGCTGCCCCCGGGTTCCAGGCTCGAGCCGCCCTACCCGGTGCCAACGCTTACCGTAGATGAGCAAAACGCTGCGCAAAAAATGCGTGAGTTTGGTCTCGATTTCAGCCACCCGGTGACGGTACTTTGTCCGGGTGCCGAGTTCGGCATAACGAAGCGTTGGCCCACCGACCATTATGCGGCAGTGGCTCGGCATGTTGTAACCGAAGGGCATCAGGTGTGGCTCATCGGTTCGCCTAAAGACATCGACGTCTGCAAAGCCATAGAAACCCGGGTACCAAATGGACTGGCCAACCTGGCAGGAAAAACAAGCCTGCTCGATGCCGTGGATCTGATTGCCCAAGCCGAGCGGGTGGTGACCAATGATTCCGGCTTGATGCACATCGCATCAGCGCTCAGGATCCGCGTTGTGGCGATTTTCGGTTCCACTTCGGCGGATTTCACACCGCCATTAGGCGAGCATGCGGTGGTGGTTCGTAACGACCTGCCTTGCAGTCCATGTTTTGCGCGCGAGTGTCCCCTTGGGCACATGAACTGCCTGAATGAGTTGTCACCTCGGCAGGTCATCGAAGTACTTTGATGCGCGTGTTGCTGATCAAGATGTCTTCGTTAGGGGATGTGATCCATGCGTTGCCCGCGGTCTCCGATGCACATGCTCGGGGAATTCGCTTCGACTGGGTAGTCGAAGAAGCATTTGCCACGGTTCCGGCCCGTCATCCGGGAGTGGAGAATGTTCTACCGATCGCCTGGCGTCGTTGGCGCACAGACCTGTTCGCTAATCGTTTTGAGCTGAGCACGTTCGTTAAAAAACTGCGGTCTGAACGATACGATTTGGTTCTCGATGCGCAAGGGCTTTTGAAAAGTGGTGCGATTCTTGCGCTGAGCCGGGGGACCCTCAAGGCGGGATTCTCTCGTAGGACAGCGCGCGAAGGAGCCACCGCGGTGTTCTACCAGCGGAGAATTAGCGTTGCATTGGGACAGCATGCCATCGATCGGCAACGCCAACTCTTTGCCGGTGCGCTTGGATACGAGCTACCTCATACGGAAAAGCTCGACTATGGAATTGTTCGGGGTGTATCGCCGTCGCGCACTTGTGTATTGCTCCATGGTACGACGTGGTCCAGCAAACACTGGCCAGAATCGATGTGGATGGAGCTCGCTCGGTTGGCCTCGGGTGCGGGTTATCGCGTCGCTCTACCCTGGGGTGATGAAGTAGAACGCGCACGCGCCGAACGTATTGCGAAAGCGACCGAAGCAGAAGTTTGGGATCGCGTCCCCTTAGCTGAGCTGGCGAACCGTCTCGAGAAGGCAGAGTTGGCCATTGGTGTGGACTCTGGCCTTGCGCATCTGTGTGCTGCGCTGAACGTGCCAACGCTCGTGATGTACGGTAGTACCGATAGCGCACTCACGGGATGCCGTGGAGCGAAGGTTGCGATCGCCCAGGTAAATTTCCCTTGTGCACCGTGCCTGCAGCGAACTTGCGGCTATCGGGGTAAGCCTCAGTACTGGCGGGAGCAAGTCATTTCGCCCGCTTGTTATTCAAAGCTTGCTCCGGAAGGGATCTGGCAATTGGCTCAGGAAACGTTTGATGCAGATCGCGTTCTGCCTGTTTAAATATTTCCCTCACGGGGGACTCCAGCGCCATATGATGAAGTTGGCCCGGGAATGCCTGCAACGTGGCCACCGGGTACGGGTATACGTCCTGCACTGGAACGCGCCTGAACTGTGCGAAGATCGTTTCGAGTTGATCGTTGTACCGGTAACCGCCGTTACCAACCACACTCGCTACGCGAGGTTCGCCGAATGGGTGCGTGACCATCTTCAAGAGCAGCCGGTAGACCTTATTGTGGGGTTCAACAAGATGCCGGGACTGGACGTGTATTATGCATTGGATTCCTGTTACGAAGAAAAAGCGCGTACCCAGCGCAATTCGTTCTATCGTTTGTTACCTCGTTACAAACATTTTGCCAGTGCAGAACGAGCAGTTTTCAGCGTCGATAGTCATACGGAGATCTTGACTATGTCCGATGTGCAGACACCATTTTTTCGCAAGCATTATCACACGCCACCCGAACGGTTCCATCCGCTCCCGCTTGGTATTGACCGGGATCTGGCTGCGCCGACCAACAAACTCGAGATCCGCAGAAAACTACGGCGTGAGTTCGGGATAACGGAAGACGAATTGCTGTTACTTTTTGTTGGCTCCGGGTTCATAAAAAAGGGGTTAGACCGGGCGCTGCTTGCACTTCATGGCCTGCCTGGGCACCTGTATCGGCGCACCAGACTGTTTGTTCTGGGTAGCGACAACGCCGAACCATTTCGACGTATGGCCAAGCGTCTTGGTGTGGATGCGCTGGTGCGATTCTTCGATGGTCGTGACGATGTACCCCGGTTCCTGTTCTCTGCTGACGGATTGTTGTTACCGGCATACGACGAAAACGGCGGCCTAGTCATACTCGAAGCGATGATCGCAGGCTTACCAGCCTTGGTGACGCAGAACTGCGGATACGCCCACTATCTCAAGGATGCTGAAGCCGGACTGGTCGCGCCAGAACCGTTTCTTCAGGAAGAATTTAACCAGTTGGTAGTGGAGCTCTTAACCTCCGAACAAAGGTCCAGTTGGAGCACAAACGGTAGTGCTGTCGCGAAGCAGGAAGAAATCTATCTGCTTGCTGAGAAAGGGGTAGACTACCTGGAGATTTTCGCCAAAGCGAAGCGTCCGGTTATCGCTTTTGCGTTGTTCAAGTATTTTCCGTATGGAGGTCTACAGCGGGATTTCATGGCGATTGCCAGATCGTGCCAGGCGCGCGGTTATGCGGTGCGCGTTTATACGCTTTCCTGGCAAGGGAATGTACCGGAAGGATTCGAAGTGGTCGAGGTTCCGGCGCAGGCACTCAGAAATCACCAACGATATCAGCAGTTCGCGGTGTGGGTAGCCGCGGATATGAAGTGGCGACCCGTGGCCCGTCTGGTTGGATTCAACAAGATGCCCGGGCTCGATGTCTACTATGCGGCTGATTCGTGTTACGAAGAGAA
>SMUY01361795.1_pt1 | contig 30132 bp, 30 predicted proteins | sample 2456441 | NCBI WGS metagenome assembly SMUY01 (sample SAMN11095931, study PRJNA526329) | marine sediment metagenome | biome: Marine sediment; feature: Surficial sediment; material: Deep marine sediment; isolation source: Hadal surficial sediment | place: Pacific Ocean | collected 2014-11 | depth...
CCGATGCCCTCCCCCGTGAATGGCTCGACATAGCCGGCGGCGTCACCCACCGCAAAGATACGTTCCGCCGCCCGACGCCTCGGCGCCTGCCACAACGCCCGTGTGCCATTCCAATCGGCGGCGCCGAGACCGGTCGGCGGCGGAAACCCGGCCTCCCGCAACACTGCCTCCACCACCGCACCCACCCCGGTGTCACGGACGGAATCTGGCACGAGCGCCGCGGCAACGTTGAGACCGCCTCGCTCCAGGCGCACGAGACCAACGTAGCCGGCGCGGCCGACCGCCATGTAGATCGTGCCCGGGCTGTAATCATCGGCTCGACCGGGAACCATCGCGCTGCACCCGATTCGTCCGGCACGACTACGCGCCGGAGCGGGTTCGTCGACCTGGCAGCTTCCCAAACCGGAAGCGTCGACGACCACCGAGGCCGCGATACGCCGCCTCGACCCGGACGATCGGAGCTCGACGATTCGGGCCCCGTTGCGGATCGCACCCACCGCGGCACTATGCCCAGGCAAGAATCGGGTCCCGGCACCGACCGCCTCCTCGACCAGCGCCGCATCGAGGGCGCGCCGCGAAACCGAGAGACCACGCGGCATCGGCAGTTCCACCGTGCGATGCCAGCCTCCGAGCCGAATCCGGTGCAGCGATGGACCACCGATTCGTTCGAGCACGCCGCCCAGATTCAATCGCTCGAGGCGCGCCACGGTGCGCGCGCTCAGACAGCAACCGCACACCTTATGGCGGGGGAAGCGGTGCCGGTCGACGAGCAGCACCCGCGCCCCCTCACGCGCCGTCTGCAAAGCGAGCACCGCGCCAGCCGGGCCGGCGCCGATAACAACAATATCCCACACCCCATCGGGGTCGGGCCTTGGTGATCGCTCCGCCATCAGGGTCGTGCCCACGTCAGGCTGTATCGGTACGGCCAGAGATGACGCACGTCGGCGGCGAGCCCGGCCCGGCGCGCCAAGTCAACGGCTTCCGCCGCTGTGAAGGCGGCGCGCACGGAGAGCGGACCGTCGACTCGGGCCACGCGCGAGCGGGTCAAAACGCGGACGCCGAAATATGCAAGCGCGTAGCCGACCCGGCTGCGCTCGAGATCCTGGACGACGATCATCCGGCGCGCCACGTCGGCCATCCGGCGCAAGAGCGATATCGCGTCGGCGTCTTCCAGATGATGAAGGAACAGCGTGTTGTAGATGACGTCAGCATCACCCGGGAGCGGGTCGCATAGAGCGTCGATCCGGAAGAACCGCGCCGCCGAATCGACCTCCGCGGCCCGCTCACGCGCTCGCGCCACCGCGACCGGGCTGATGTCACAGCCGCGAACGCTAAGAGCGACGCCGCCCCGTCGCGCCACGGCCTCGAGGGCGAGGAGAACGTCTCCCCCGCCGCACGCTACGTCGAGCACCCGAACCATGCGGTTGTTCCCTACGGGCACGACCCGTCGGATATCGGCCCACAACTGCGCCGCGCTTCTCGAGATCCAGTTGATCCGCTGGAGAGCATCCAGCGCTCGGCGATGCCGACGTTCGTCCAGGTGGGGCGAATCCATGATCTCGGGGTGGCGACAACGGGTCATCGTGATCACGAAACCAGTATAGAGCGGCCCGGCCGGACTTGAACGGCAAGGAGTACGACCGTTGCCCGTGCGTGGCGCACCTTCGCTCCGGGCACTTGCGGCGCTCGCCACCTGGGTACAGCTACGCTCAGCATCGAGCACTTATGCACACGATTTCCCCTTGACAGCCTAGCAACCGATCCCTAGAGTAGAACACTTGAGCTTGTTTATACGTAGCCGTGAGCAGCCGTCGCCTGCCAGGAGTTTCTCGCCGTAGAGCAGCTTACAGGGGCACGCGGGCACCGTCCGGCATCGTGAAGGAGAAGATACATGCAGGAAACGCGACCGACCATCATGACCCTCGACGAGGTTGCCCGATACCTTCGTCTACACAAGTCCACCGTCTACAGGATGGCCCGCGAGGGGAGGCTCCCCGGCAACAAGGTCGCGGGCCAGTGGCGTTTCAAGAAGGAACGTCTGGTCGACTGGTTTGAAAAGCAGGAAGAGGTCGGCAAGCTCTAGCAAACCGTGGTGGAATGGCCTGCTAGCATCTAGGTCTTCGCACCCACCGGCTTTCTTGACGCACCGCGGTGCGTTTTTTTGCGGCATTCGGACAACGGTGGCCGTCTCACACGAGCAACGAACCCGAGACCTCACCCATGCCCGATTCGCGCCTCCTTCCGCCTGTCCCGGCGTCGCCGTCGAGGACGCCCGTCATCGTGACCGCCGGCGAGCCGGCGGCGATGATCTCGCTGCAGGAACGCCTCCTCGAGCGCGCCATCGAAGCCGGGGCGAGTGACCTGCATATCGAGCCGTTCCCCGACCGCCTGCGGTTGCGTATCCGCGTCGACGGCTGGCTGTATGAGCTCGACCCGCTGCCGACGTGGATGCACCGCGGCCTGGTCTCGAGATTCAAGGTCATGGCCGCGATGGATGTTACGGAGCGCCGCCGCCCGCAAGACGGTCGCCACTTGTTTCGCGCGGCCACTGGGGTCGAGGTCGATTTGCGGGTCGCCACCACCTCTACCCAGCACGGAGAAAAGGTTACGATCCGGCTTCTGCCGCGCAGCCGCCAACCACCCGACCTCAACGATCTCGGCCTCGACAGCGAACGAATGCGCCGGATCGAGGACTTCATCGCCCAACCCTGTGGCCTTATTCTCGCCGCCGGGCCGACGGGCGCCGGAAAGACAACGACGTTGCACACCCTCCTGCGCCGCATCGACTCCGTCGGCCGCAGCATTGTGACCCTCGAAGACCCGATCGAGTACACCTTGCCCGGGGCGACCCAGATCCCGATGCGCCCCTCGATCGGGGTCAACTTCGCGACGGCGCTGCGCGCCGTGCTGCGACACGACCCGGACGTCATCCTCCTCGGCGAGATTCGCGACGAAGAAACCGCCCGCGTCGCGGTGCGGTCGGCAGCCACCGGGCACCTCGTGCTTTCATCCGTGCACACCAACAACGCCGTCGAATCGGTCTTCCGATTGTTCGAGCTCGGCGTCCCCGCGTACCTGGTGGCCACTTCGCTCACCGGGGTGATCTCACAGCGTCTCGTGCGCCGCTTGTGCCATCGGTGTAAGAGACGCCAAACGCCGGGCACCGAGCAAGCGGAGCGAATGGGATTCGCTCCCCCGACCCCGAGCGACCGGCTCTTCGAAAACGTCGGGTGCAACTCGTGTCGGGATGGTTTCGATGGCCGCCTCGGTGTCTTCGAAACCCTTACCCTCGGGCCTCAACTTCGGCGCCTGCTGGGCGCAGCGGACGATTGCCTGGTACTGGAGCGCGAGGCGCTCGAATCCGGCGCCCTCCTGCCCCTGTTGGCGTCGGCGGACGCAGCGTGGCGACGGGGTGACACAACGATCGAAGAGCTGGCACGGGTTGTTCCGCCGGCTAGCCCCGACGTCATCCGTACAACGGCTCGTACAGCTCGGGATCCAGCGAGCGAACCTCGTCCTCGCTGAGCTCGCTCAACCGGTCGGGCAGCAACGGCGGATCCTCGACCTCGTGGAGGTAGTAATCCGGGCCGACGAGGAACCGCCGTCGGCCCGGGCGGAAGTAAACGGTGGCAACGCGAACCTCCGGCGCGTTTCGCCTCGCTTTGCGGCGCAGGTAGCTGACCACTTCGTAGATGGTCCGGCCGCTATCGAAGAAATCATCGACGAGCAGCAGCTGATCGTCGGCCTCGACGACGTCCAGAACGTGCTCGAATCCCTTGATGTCGAAGCCGTCGCCGTAGAGGACGCCCTCGAGCGATTGCGTCCGGATCGCCGTGTGGTAGAGATCGTGCCCCTTCCAGCGAAAGAACTCCTGGATGACAATCCCCGGCGGCGCGCCGCCACGCCAAAGTGCGACAAGGAAATCGGGCCGGTAGCCGTCGCTCCAGACCTTGCGGGCGAGGCGAAAACAGTCGATCAGATAGACGTTCGGATCGACCACCCGGCGCTCACCTCGTTCGACAGATCCCATGTCGGCTCGGCAACTATCACATTTCCTAAGAGGCGGAGGCTGGCGGCAACTTGGGGATTCGCAGCTTATGTGCGTTGGCGCGCCGAAGTTCCTCGACACGGGAGGCGAGCTGCTCGCTGCCCTGCCCCCCGACCAGGTAGCGGTCGAGCTCATCGTACGAAAATCCGAGCTCCCCCTCGTCCGTCTGTCCCTCCCACATCCCCGCGGTCGGCGACTTGTCGATGATGGATTGCGGAACGCCCAGGTGGGCGGCAAGCTCTCGTACTTCGTGCTTGACGAGATGCCCGAGCGGCAGAAGATCGACGCCACCGTCGCCGTACTTGGTGAAATACCCCAACGTCAGCTCGGTACGGTTTCCGGTTCCAATGACGAGGTACTGGTTGCGGCTGGCGAAGTAGTAGAGGGTCGCCATGCGGAGCCGCGGCTTCAGGTTGTTGAGCGGAAGATCCTTCGTACCCAGCGCCGCGCCCGCCTCCAACGTCGAGGCGAGCACTTCGAAGACCGGGCTCAAGTCGACCTCGCGACGCTGGAGACCGAATTTCTCCACCAAGAGAAGAGCGTCCTCGCGATCGCGGGGGTCGGACTGAATCGGCATGATGACGGCGAGATGCGCGTTGCGAAACGCCCGCCGCGCGAGCACCGCAACCGCCGACGAGTCAACGCCGCCGGACAGTCCGAACACCACGCCGCGGCAGCCGGCCGCCCCGATTTCCGACCGCAGCCAGTCCACCAGGTTGTCCGACAGTTCCTCGGCCTTCACCTTCGATCTCCCGACAGTCGGTTGGGGAAGCTCGGATCTTAGCAGGCCGCGGTGAACGTGCGATGGGCCTGGTTGCCGGACTCGGTCGCGTCGGGCATCACCTAGAAAAGCGCTTTCACGGCCAAGAAAACATGGTAGTAATCAGCAAGGCTTCTTAATAATGTTTGCTTTGTGACAATAGACAGATTTGCTAGACTACATCACAGCTTTGCAGATTGATGGTCATTAACCAACAGATACACACACTCCGTGGGATCAGCGCATGACCGATTCATCCGAGGTAGGCGTCGAAGAACGGCGCCCCACCATCATGACCCTCGACGAGGTCGCCAAGTACCTACGGGTGCACAAGTCGACCGTATATCGGATGGCGCGCGAAGGCACCATACCCTCCACGAAAGTCGCCAATCAATGGCGCTTCAAGAAGGTGCGCATCGACGAGTGGCTCATGGAACGCGAGCACGTCGGCGCGCTCAGCCTCGAGTAGAGTCCCGCGGGTTCCCGCCGTTTCTTGTCAGCTTGTAACCGCTGCGGTTACGTCCTCGTAGGTCACCACGCGGTACTGCTCCCGCAACTCGCGGACGAGCGATTCGAACAGGCCGCTGCGCCGCTGGTTGAGCATCTCGTCCCGCAATGCATCGCGCTCGATCGCGTACTGTCCCCAATCCGGTTGTACGTGCGCCGTGACGCGAAACAGGGCGTAGCCGCGGTCCACCTTTACCGGACCGCCGGCCTCGCCGGCGCCGTGGTCGAAGGCGGCGAGCACCAGCGCCGACTGTCGACCCAGTTCGGGAACGACGCCGTCGCGCGGGATCAGCGCCGTCGACTGGATCGGGGCGGCGATCTCGGCAGCGAGAACATCGAATGCCTCGCCCTGCTTGAGTCGGGTACCGAAATCATCGGCGACCTCGGCGGCGCGCTCTTCGGCGAGCTGGCGAATGAGGTCGCTGTTCACAGCCTCCTCGACCTCGGCGAACCCCGGCTCGTGCGACTCGACGATCTCGTCGACGCGGAAGATCACGTAGCCGTCGCCGAACCGAATCGGCTCCGAGACCCGGTCGCGACCGGCTTCGAATGCCTGCCGAGAAAACTCCGGGGACAGCACCTCGGCGAATCCCTCGAGTTGGGAAAACAGGGCGCTTTCGCGGATCTCCAGGTCGAACTGGTCGGCGAGATCCTCAAGAGTGGTCCGTCGGAGCACTTCCGTCCGTAGCTCTTCGGCACGCTGGTCGGCGATCTCCTCGGCGCGCTCAAACGTGATGCGCTGCTCGAGTTGGCCGCGCACGTCCTCGAAGGGACGCACCTGCTCCGGACGACTGCCGTCCAAACGGATAATGTGGAAGCCGAACGATGTCTGCACGATGTCGGACGTCTCATCGAGGTCGAGGGAGAAAGCAACCTCTTCGAACTCCGCCGCCATGCGGCCGCGGCGGAACCACCCGAGGTCGCCGCCGGTCGTCGCGGTCGCGGTGTCGTCGGAATTCTCTTCGGCGAGGGCCACGAAATCAGCGCCCGCACGAATCTGGTCGAGTATCTCCTCGGCGGTGGCTCGCGTGTCGGCAAGCGTTTCCTCGTCGGGGTCCGGCGGCAGACGAAACAAAATGTGTCGCGCCCGCACCTCTTCGGGAGTCGTGAACTCCTCCAGGCTCTCCTCGTAGGCGGTCCGTAGCGCCGCCTCGTCGACCTCAACCGTTCCTCGGATGGCCTCGGTCTCGATCACCGCGAAACTGACCTGGCGCCGCTCCGGAACCCGATAATCGGCGATGTTCTCGGCGAACAGCGTACGCGCCGCCTCTTCGGTCAGTAGCTCGGAAACTTCGGCCTCGAGGCCGGTGGAGCGGACGACAAAGAAGTCGAACTGAGCCCGCTCGTTGGCCCGCTGGTACGCATCCTCGATCTCCCGGTCGGTGACCGTGACGCCGTTGCTCACCAACTCGGAGAATTTTTCGAAAAGGACCTCATTGGAAACGTCGCGCTCGAAGTCTTCGAACGAGATCCCGCGGCTGCGCAGTACCTGCTTGTAGCGGTCGGGCCCGATAAACACGCCGTCCTCCTGGAACGCCTCATACTCCATGATGCGGTCCCCTACCTCGCGATCGCTGACCGACAGACCTTGATCACGGGCGGCCGCCAGGATGAGGCGCTCACGGATCAGCTGCTCGAGCACGATCTCGCGGATCTGCATCTGCTGCAGGAAGTCATCGGGGAGGCTTCCGCCGCTGACGCTCTGGTAATAGGAGGTCTGCCGCTGGAGTGCCTGCTGGAACTCGGCGATGTAGATCGGCTCACCGTCGACGCGGGCAATGATGTTCGACGGGCCACGGATCAGGTCGGGAATGTAGAAGGCGACGAATGCGACGATGACAAGCCACAACACCCACGAGAGGTTACGGACGTTGCGGCGCATGGTATCGAGCACGTTTGAACCTACCTTGGCACTGGTATCAGTTTCGCCGGGGAGCGGGTGACCGAACGGTGGCGCGGCGGACAAGAGGGTTAATGGTAGCCGCGCAGCAGTACCGACGACAAGCAAGCCCCCGGGCGCCCCCCCAATAAGCGCGTCTTTCTGCTCGAACTCGCTTGAATTCGGCAAATCCGCATTTCCGCCTGGCACGGGGCCATGCTAAACTGCGCAAGCGATTTGTGTCGTTTGTAGCCGTCCGCGTTCCTTTGTGCCCGCGCCCCTGCGAGTTGGTGGGTGCGAGGATGCGACGGAACGCTTTTTCGTGGCGGTGGGCAGACGAGCTGCGCTGATCTGGTTCGGATTCCATGTCCCTGTTGTCTTTCTTTTCAAACGATATCGCCATCGATCTCGGCACCTCGAACACACTCGTGTTCACCGCCGGGAAAGGCATCGTGTTGTCCGAGCCTTCGATCGTCGCGATCAACAAGCTCACCAACAAGATCGTGGCGGTGGGCGCGGAAGCCAAGGAAATGCTCGGCCGCACGCCGAGTCACATCGTCGCCGTGCGGCCGCTGAAGGACGGCGTCATCGCGGATTTCGACGTCACCGAGCGGATGATTTCGTACTTCATTCGCCGCGCCAACAATGGCCGCGTCTGGGTGCGACCGCGTATCGTCATCGGCGTGCCGAGCGGCATCACACAGGTCGAAGAGCGCGCCGTCAAGGACACTGCCTACCGTGCCAAAGCGACCGAGGTGTTCTTGATCGAGGAGGCGATGGCGGCCGCCATCGGCGCCGGACTTCCGATCACCGAGCCCTCGGGGAACATGGTGGTCGACGTCGGCGGTGGGACGACCGACGTGGCGGTCATTTCGATGGCCGGCATCGTGTACTCACGATCGATCCGCGTCGGCGGCACGGCGATGGACGAAGCGATCATCAACTACATCAAGCGCAACTACAATTTGCTCATCGGTGATCGCACCGCCGAAGACATCAAGATCAATATCGGTTCCGCGTTCCCCCTGGACGAGGAGTTGACCATGGACATCAAAGGTCGCGACCTGGTCGAGGGTAAACCGAAAACAATCACCATCACCGACCGTGAGATTCGCGACTCGCTGAGCGAAGTCACGTCTTCGATCGTAGAATCGGTGCGGATGGCGCTCGAGCGCACTCCGCCCGAGCTGTCCGCCGACTTCATCGACAAGGGCATGATCCTCACCGGTGGAGGGGCGTTGCTCCGCAACCTGGATCTGCGCCTCCGTGAAGAGACCGGGATTCCGGTTTCGATCGCCGAAGACCCCTTGTCCGCGGTTGTGCTCGGTGTCGGACGGATTCTCGATGACCTGGATCTACTGCGGCGGGTGTGCCTGCCGTAGGCCGGAAAGGTGCTGAGAAACTCCCTGCGGTGCCGCGCATGAGGGCCAACCGCCGAGCTAGCAGGCCGTGGTGAGCTAACCAACATGGAGACGATCAGCCGCCACATGAGCTCCGTAGCGCTCCTCGTCGGCCTGCTGTTCAGTTTCTTCGTGATGATCTCGTATCAGGTCAACCGCGACGACACCGTCACCGTTGTCGAGGGCACGATTCAGACCGTCGTTTCGCCGGCCCATCGACTGGTTTCCGCGCTTTGGATCGGCATCTCTTCCGGCTGGTCCGACTACGTGGGGCTGATCGGCCGGGCTTCCGAGGCCGATGCCCTGCGCCAACGCGTCGAGTACCTCGAACGTAGCAACATGATGTTCGAGGAGACGTCACGCGAAAACGCTCGGCTCAAACAGCTGCTCAACCTGCAGAGCCGCATCGAGATTCCCTCGATCCCGGCGCAAGTCATCGGACGCGACACGGCGCACCGCTACGAGACGTTCACGGTCAACCGCGGGTCACTCGACGGCATTGCCATGGACTCGGCGGTGCTTGCGCCCACCGGCGTCGCGATCGGACGGATCGTCTATGTGACGCCGTGGACCTCGACCGTACAGCTGATCACCAACCCACAGAGCGCCGTCGGCGCCAAGGTCGTGCGTACGTCGGCGCGCGGCGTCGCCCACGGCGCCGGCGACGGCACCCTCGATCTCGACTACGTCACCAGCCTCGCCGACGTCGAGGTGGGGGATATCGTCGTTACTTCGGGCGACGACGCGATCTACCCCCCGGGCCTCGAGATCGGCCGGGTAATCCGTGTCCTCCAAGGCGCGCCTGTACCCGGGCTTCCCCGACTTCCGTTGGCGCGAACTGAAACGGCGCTGTTTCTCGACATCGATGTGAGCCCCCTCGCCGACGTCCTCCGCGTCGACCAAGTTCTGCTCCTCGCACCACCATCGGCTCGTGAATGACCGCGCTCCGCTCGATCGTCCTGCTATTCGGCCTCGGCCTTCTGCAAACCTTTCTGCCTCGGGTCTGGTCGGGCCTCGGGAGCGTCGACTGGTTGCTGATCTATGTCATCCTGCAAGCGCTGCAGGGCTCGTTCCGAAGGTCGATCCTCCTCGGCGCCGGCGCCGGCTTGATACAAGACGGCCTCGCCGGTGGCATCATCGGGCTGCACGCCTTTGCCAAGACGGCGGTAGCGGCGATCATCGCGACGTTCGGCAGCCTGCTTGTGGTTCGCGGCCCACTGCCCGAGGCGGTGATCACCGGCATGGCGACGGCACTCGAAGGGCTGATCGTGGTCGCCTGGCAAGTGTTGCTCGGGCGACCGGCGTCGCTCGGTCCGATCGATCTCTTCCTGAGAGCTGCGGCGACCGGCGCAGCAACAATGGTGATCCTCTACACCGGTCGCCGATGGCAACAGCGGGCGCTGATCAAGCGCCGCGGCGTCCGTGGAAGTAACGAATGAGCACTGTCGGCCCCTGGCGCCCCGAGTCTTTCACCCAGAGCACGGGTTCGCGGCGCCGATCCATCTTTCGCCGTAACCGTGGTGCTCCGGACGACGTGACGCTGGAAGGGCCGATCGTGCGCAGCCAGCTGCTGAGCCGGGTGCGCGTCGCCGAGGGCGTTGTCATCGTGATGGTCATGCTCCTGCTGTTCGGCTTTTGGCGCCTTCAGGTCGTACACGCCGCCCATTATCGCGAGCTCGCAGACAACAACCGCCGCCGAAACATCATCGTTCGGGCGCCGCGCGGCTTGGTTACCGACCGCAACGGTCTGTTGCTCGCCGCCAACAGAGCGGCTTTTGATGTCGCCATTGTGCGCGAGGAACTCGACGACCGCGACACCACCCTCGAGTGGCTCGCCAGCGTACTCGGCGTGACACCCGATATGCTCCGCGAGCGTCTCGATCAAAGGCAGCAAGGCATTCCCGTTTTCCGATCGGTCGTCATCGCCGGCGATATCGACGCCGCCCTGGTATCGGCGATCGAAGCGCGCTCGCTCGAGTACCCCGGGGTGCTGATCCAACCCGAGCACAAGCGCCACTACCCGAAAGGGCTGGTCGCCGCCCACGTGATGGGCTATGTCGGTGAGATCAACGCCGCCCAGCTCGCATCGTGGGAGCAGGGCCGCTACCGGATGGGCGACATCGTCGGCAAGCTCGGCCTCGAGCGCGTCCACGACCTTCGGCTTTCGGGGCTTGCGGGCGACGAAGAGATCATCGTCAACAGCGTCGGGCGAACCGTTCGGGTGTTGAACCAGATCCCCCCCGAGCCCGGCAACACGTTGACCCTGACCCTCGATCTGCCGCTGCAGCAGCAGGCGGAGGCTTTGCTCGAGGGGAAAAAGGGCGCCATTGTGATCCTCGACGTCAACACCGGCGGCGTGCTGACGCTGGCCTCCGCGCCGACGTTCGACCCCAACATGTTCGCGCGACGCTTCTCGCAAGCCGAGTGGGAAGCGGTGACCAACGATCCTGCCACGCCTCTCCAGAATCGTGCCCTGCAGAGCGCCTACCCACCCGGGTCGATCTTCAAGTTGATGATGGCCGTGGCCGGTCTCGAAAACGGGGTGATCACCCCCGAAACAACGGTTACCTGTACGGGGGGCGGCAGGTACTACGGAGAGTACCGAAGCTGCAACGCTGTGCACGGCACGGTAAGCCTGGAGGCCGCCATCGGTCGCTCGTGCAACGTCTATTTTTACGAGCTCGGGACCAAGCTTTCGCGGCAGCAAATCATCGAGGTCGCACAGCGCTACGGGCTCGGCGCCCAAACCGGGATTGACCTTCTCAACGAGGGAACAGGCATCCTGCCAACCGACGAGTGGATCGCTCAGGCGCCCCGGGACGGCAACTGGTATCCGGGAGAGACGATCAGCTTGTCGATCGGTCAGGGACCCATCAACACGACGCCCTTGCAGATCGCCCACATGGCGGCGACGCTCGCCACCGGCTTCAGGATCACGCCCCATCTGGTCGAGACCGTGGAGAACGCCGCCGGCAGAGAGATCGAGATGGCTCCCCGGAATCGACCCGTCGACGTCAACCTGAGTCCCTACCACCGCGCCGCCGTCCTCGGGGGCATGCGGGCAGCCGCCCATCCCGTCACCGGTACGGCGCGGCGGGCCGCCAACCCCGCCTACAACTTCGGCGGCAAGACGGGAACCGCGCAGGTCGCCTCAGCCGACGCTGCCGGGCCCGAGGCGGACCGCCCCGAGGAGCTCCGCAACCATGCCTGGTTCGTCGGTATCGCGCCGATTGACGCCCCGGAGATTGCCATTGTCGTCTTCATCGAGCACGGTGGTTCTGGCGGTGTCGCCGCAGCGCCCCTCGCCGGCGTGCTGATGACTGCCTATTTCGAATCGAGGGAGGCGGCACAGCGATGATCCTGTTCGACCGTCGCTCTGTTCAGGCCTTCGATTATCTGCTGCTGTTCGACCTCGCGCTGCTGCTCAGTATCGGGGTTCTGCTGGTCGCTTCGGCCAGCAACGAAGGGCACTTCCAACGCCAGATCGTTTGGGCGGCAGCAGCGATCGTTCTCGCCCTCGTGGTCGCGGCCCTCGACTATCGCAAGCTGGCCAATCGGGCGTACGAGCTGTGGGCGATCTCGATGGTGGTTCTCGTCGGGCTGTTGCTATTCGCCCCGGTGACGTCCGGAGCGCGCAGCTGGCTGAGCATCGGCGGCGTCGGTCTGCAACCATCCGAGCTCGTCAAGATCGCCGTTATCCTGGCGCTCGCCCACTACTTCGCCGAAGGTGATCCGCTACCGTTCGGCGCCCGCGGCCTCTTCATGCCGGCGGTGCTGGCGCTGGTGCCGTTCGTACTAGTGGCATTGCAGCCCGATCTCGGCACCGCCAGCACATTCTTGCCGATACTCGCCGGGATCGCCTGGGTGGCGGGCATCCGCTATGGGACCGCGGCGCGGCTGACGGCGGTTGCCGCGGGAATGGCGCCGCTGGGGTACTTTTTTCTGCTCGAGGACTACCAGCGCGACCGGCTGCTGACCTTCCTCAATCCCGAGGTGGATCCGTTGGGTAGCGCCTACCAGATCGTCCAATCGAAGATCGCGGTCGGGTCCGGGGGCGTATTCGGAACCGGTCTCTTCGCCGGCAGTCAGAGCAAGGGAGAGTTTCTGCCGGCCCAGCACACCGACTTGGTGTTCGCGGTGCTCGGGGAAGAGTTCGGCTTCCTCGGCGTAGCGCTGGTGCTGACGCTCTACCTGGTGCTGCTGCTGCGGGTGCTGCAGACAGCACGGCTGGCCCGCGATCGCGCCGGCACCTACATCGCCACCGGCGTGGCCACGCTGATGCTTTACCACGTGCTGGTGAACGTCGGGATGGTGATCGGATTCGCCCCGATCACCGGGATTCCTCTACCCCTTCTGTCGTACGGGGGTTCCTCGGCGTTGACGACCGGGATCGCCATAGGCCTGGTGATGTCGATACGAACCCGCCGATTCCTGAACTAGCCCGGATATCTCATCGCCCTTCGTCGCGAGGGCGCGGAGAAGGGCGTGTGAGGACAAGGCGCGCGCCGATTCGGGAGCGGGAGCGTACTTGTCAAGTACGTCGAGCACCCGAAGCAAGCGCAACGCCGTACCCGCGCGCCATCGAGCCCGCGCAGCCGTAACCCGTTGATAGTGCTGCGCCCCACAAGAGCTCCGGGCGGTTCTTCAGCCGGCTACCGAGCTCCGGCGTCTACGTAATGAACACCTTGCGGGAACGACGGATCCGGTATACTGGTGTGCATACGAATTTCTGGATCGCTGGCTTGCGCGGGCAGCAACACACGCCTCGTCGGTCGAGAACGCGGATAGATGCCTCGAGTGGCGACGGTTCTCATGGTTCAGGCTGCCGGCGGCAGCGGAAGAGCGATCCGAAAGGGCTTTCTTGTTTTTTACCCTTCTAACAGCGCGATGACCACCAGGCAGACACACCAACTGCCGCACGTCGCCCGTGCGCCCTCGTCTATCCCACGACCAGGGACCGGTGTGCCGCGCGCTCAAGCGCCCGTCCGCGGCGGTGAGACGTCATCACATTCCGTTTCCCCCGGACCGGGCCGCTCGGAGATATCTGTATGGTTCGCAAAGAAATCATCACCAACACTGACGAGGATGAGACGCGCCTTGCCATCCTCGAAGACGGACAGCTAACCGAAGTTTTTCTCGAGCGCGCCCAGGCGCGCGGGCTGGTCGGCAACATCTACAAGGGTCGGGTCAGCCGGGTTCTCCCCGGCATGCAATCCGCCTTCGTTGACATCGGCCTCGAACGCGACGGCTTCCTCTACGTCTCCGACGTACTCGCCGACATCGAGCAATTCTCCAGCTGGATGGAGGGCGACGAGGACGACGACTCCCACAAGCCCGGCAAGCGCCGCAGCCGCCGCGCTCGTGAGCGACAGCGCATCGAGGACCTGCTGAAGCGGGGCGACGAGATCCTGGTACAGATCTCCAAGGCCCCGATCGGAACCAAGGGCGCGCGGATCACCACCCACGTCTCGCTACCGGGGCGCTTCCTTGTATACATGCCGACCGTCGACCACGTCGGCGTGTCCCGCAAGATCCCGGATCGCGGCGAACGCAATCGTCTGCGCAAGATCATCAACAACATCCGCCCCAAAAACGTCGGCGGGCTGATTGCGCGTACCGCGGGAGTCGGTCAGAACCAGCAGGACTTCCAGGACGACACGATGTTCCTCATCGAGGCCTGGGAGGAGATCAAGCGGCGTTCCGAAGACACCAAGGCGCCTGTCCTGATCCACAAGGACCTTTCTGTTCTGCTGCGCTTGCTGCGCGACGTCTTTGCCGACGACTTCGACCGTGTCGTGGTCGACGACGAGCAGGAATACCTGCGCGCCAAGCGCTTCGTCGGCCAGCTGCAACCGGGGATGGTCGACAAGATCGAGCACTATCAGAAGAAGACGCCGATCTTCGACTTCTTCAAGGTCCAGCAGGAGCTCGACAAGGCGCTCGAGGCCAAAGTCTGGCTGAAGTCCGGCGGTTATCTGGTCATCGATCAGGCCGAAGCGCTGGTTGCCATCGACATCAACACCGGCAAGTACGTCGGTAAACGGCGCCTCGAAGACACCGTGTTGAAGACCAACCTCGAGGCGGTGACGGAGATCGTCCGGCAGCTGCGACTGCGCGATATGGGCGGCATTATCGTCATTGACTTCATCGACATGGAGGAAAAGGCCAACGAGCAGAAGGTCCAAAATGCCCTCGTCGAGGAGCTCAAGAAGGACCGCGCCAAGACCCAGGTGCTGCAGATGTCCGAGTTCGGCCTCATCCAGCTCACCCGTCAGCGGGTGAAGCAGAGCCTCGAGCGCATCATGCTGCAACCGTGCCCCTACTGCTCCGGGACCGGACGGGTAAAGTCGGTTGACACGATCTGCATCGAGATCCTTCGTGAAGTGCGGCGTTTGAAGGGCGAGCTGAACGGCAACGGTGTCGTGATCCGCACGAGCCCCTCGATCGCGACGGCGCTGCAGCATTCGGAACGTACGATGCTGCGCAAGATTCGCGCCGAGGTCGAGGTGCCGGTGAGCTTGGTTCCGGATGGGCATTTGCATCAGGAGCAGTTCGAAGTCGTGTGCTTGTAGCGGAGCGCTGAGGCACGCATCTCCGGCGTTGCGCTTGTTCGGTGTCCCTCCGACGTACCGATGGTACGCCTACGGGCCGCCTCTCGGCGCGCGCCTTGGATATGCGCGCCTGTTCGAGCCCCTCCCTCGCCGATTCGAGCGTTCGCAAGCGCCTCCTCAGGCTGGAGCTGAGCCGTCTGCGCCGGTAGCGAGCGCCCGCACGACCGAAGCCACCAGCGCGTCGTCTTCGTCCGGGAGAATGGTGCGCACGTCGAGAACGACTCGGTCATCGACGATCCGACCGATCACCGGCGGATCGGTGGCGCGCAGCCGGCGGATGAGCTCGTCGGGGCCGTAGGAAAACTCGATCGCCAGGCCGAAAGACGGCAGCTCGCGTCCCGGGGCGGCGCCACCGCCGACCTGCGACGAGACCTCGACGACCTCGACCGCGGCGTCGGCCGCGGCAACGGCTATATGCTCCACGAGCCCGCCGGCGCGGCGCTCGAGGTCGGCGGCCGAAGCCCGCAACATACGCACGGTGGGAATGCTGTCGAGGTCTCCGGTGATGTAGGCGGCCAAGGTGGCTTCGAGCCCCAGCGTGGTGGATTTGTCGAGCCTCAACGCTCGATAGAGAGGGTTGGAGCGTACGCGGGCGACGAGCTCGGGGTTGCCGACGATGAAGCCGGCCTGGGGGCCGCCGAGGAGCTTGTCCCCCGAGAAAGTCAAGAGGTCGACGCCGGTGGCGAGACGATCGGCGACACCGGGCTCGTCGTCGATTCCGATGCTGCGCAGGTCGATCAAGCAGCCGCTGCCGAGATCCTCGACGACGGGCAGGGAATGCCTGCGGCCGAGGGCGACGAGCTCGCTGAGCTCCGCCTCCTCCGTGAAGCCAACGACCCGATAGTTGCTCGGATGGACGCTGAGGAGCACGCCGGTGTTGGGGCCGATCGCGGCCTCGAAGTCGGCGATCCGGGTGCGGTTCGTGGTGCCGACCTCGCGTAGCAACGACTGGCTCTTGGTCATCACGTCCGGGATCCGAAACGATCCGCCGATCTCGACCAGTTGGCCGCGCGAAACCACTACCTCTTTGCCTTCGGCGAGCGTGTTGAGTACGAGGAGCACCGCCGCCGCGTTGTTGTTGACCACGGCGACTCCGACGCTGGGAAACAGCTGACCGACGAGGCGCTCGAGGGCCTCGCCGCGCTGCCCGCGACCACCCGTTACGAGATCGAACTCGAGGTTCAGGTAGCGCTGCGTCAGCGACGCCGCTCGATCCGCCGCGGCAGCCGGCCATGGTGAGCGGCCGAGGTTGGTATGCACGACCACGCCGGTGGCATTGATGACATGGCGCAGGTGCGGGGAGGCGAGCTCGGCCGCCGTGGCGGCGACGCCGGAGGCGATGCTCTCGAGCCGCTCGTCGACGGCCTCTGCGTCGAGCTCCCCGGCAACAATGCCACGGCGGATCTTCTCGAGATACGCGTTGACGGCACGGGCAAGAAACTCGCGGCTGAGGCCGCTGGTGCCGACCAACGCCGCTACGTCCGGATGCTCCAGAACCCTGTCGACCGCCGGCAACTTGCGAAGCACCTCCGCCGCCGCTTGTTTGCTCTTCGATGCCTTGCTACGCTGCGCGGCCATGATGGATCGACCCGTGTTACCCGCTTTATCGGAAGACGATGCCGCCCTCCTGGAGACGTTGCAACCGGACCTCGCCCGGCTGCTGTACCCCGATCAATCGACCGAGCCGTTCACCATCACCGCGGTCTATCCGGAGCTCGGCGGCGATGCGGACCAGTCGGCTCGCGAGCTCGAAGCGTCGGCGACCGAGCACACCATCGTGCAGACCGACGATGCACCCCAGGCGTCATTGCACCACACCACGTTCTCGCTCGATCAAATCGAGGAATTTCACGAACTTTATCACCTGGCCGAGGCGGCGATTGGAGCCGACCGACTCGACATTCTGCTGAACGGCCGCACGGTTCCGCTGACCCGCGAGTTGTGGCTTCCTTTGATCTGGACATTGCGCTCGTAATGCGCCGCTGGCAATCCTCGTCGTACTCGACGAGCAACGACTTAAGTTCTTATTTAACAACAACATACAGGAATTATACCGGGTTTCGTCTGATTGACAGTCCCCCTACCCTGTGGTAGAAAATCCCTGGTTGCACCCATCCTCGTTAGCTCCACCTGAGATCACCCTCGCACTTCCACCATGGCCGCGTACCTTCCGATTGCGCTGTTCGCTGTCGCCGCCAGCGTGTTCGCCGTTGCCGGCCTTCTTGCGGGCAGCATCATCCGCCCGACCGGGCGCGACCAAGAAGGCAAGCTGGAACCTTACGAGTGCGGTGTCGAGCCGGTGCGTGACGCCCGTCAACGCTTTTCGGTCCGCTTCTACATCGTCGCCATGTTGTTTCTGATCTTCGACGTCGAGACGATCTTCTTGTTCCCGTGGGCCGTGCAGTTCAGACAGCTGGCGCTGTTCGGGTTCATCGAGATGGCCATCTTCATCGCCATCCTCATCTTGGGTTACATCTACGCCTGGAAGCGCGGAGCACTCGAATGGGCCTAGCGGAACACAAGTTCGAAGAGAACATCCTTACGACAACCGTCGACGGCGTGATCAATTGGGCCCGCAAATCGGCCATCTGGCCGTTGACATTCGGCCTCGCCTGCTGCGCCATCGAGATGATCGTCACCACCTGCTCGCGCTACGACATGGCGCGCTACGGTGCCGAGGTATTCCGCGCCACGCCTCGGCAGGCCGATCTGATGATCGTCGCCGGTACGGTGACGTTGAAGATGGCGCCGATCATCAAGCGCCTCTACGACCAGATGCCCGATCCCAAGTGGGTCATCTCGATGGGCTCGTGCTCGACCTGCGGCGGCCCGTACCCGACCTATAGCGTCCTGCAGGGCGTCGATCGAATCGTACCCGTGGATGTTTCCGTTCCTGGATGCCCTCCCCGCCCGGAGGCCTTGCTCTACGGCGTGCTGCGGCTCCAGGACAAGATCGACGAGATGCACGTACTGCGCAAATAGCGCAGCGCCGGAACGAGCCGGCAACGGCAGCCTCGAGACACGACATGGCAGACGAAGAGCCCAAGAACGGAGCCGACCAGCCAGCAGCAGAAGGCGGCGAGGCTACTTCTCCGGAGACCCCCTCTGCAGAAGCCGCCGCGGCAGAGGCCGCGGAGGCTCCAGCACCAGCGGCCGCGGAAGCTCCTGCGCCGGAGGCAACCGAAGCCTCAGCACCAACGGCCAGCGAAGCCCCGGCCGCGGAGCCCGAAGAGCCTGAGGCGGAGGAGCCGGCAGCACCGGAGCCCGACCCGCTTGTCACCGCCCTCGCGGGGCAGTTTCCCAGCGGCGTCGAGCAGGAGGGAGAGGACGCGGCCGGCGCCCCGATCGTTCGGGTCGGCGTCGACAACCTGATCGACGTCCTCACCTGGTTGCGCGACAGCGAGTCGACCAAGTTCGACTATCTGGCCAGCTTGACGGTCATCGATTGGACCGAGCGGGCGCCCCGTTTCGACGTCGTCTACCACCTCTATTCCCTCGGCGCGAACCACTTCATGACCGTCAAGGTCGGTTGCGATGACGGCGAGGGAGTTCCCACCGCCACCGACGTCTGGGGCACGGCGAACTGGCACGAGCGCGAAGCATACGACCTCTACGGGATCGAGTTCCTGGGGCATCCCGAGCTGGAGCGTATCTTCCTGCCGGAGGACTGGGAAGGGTTCCCGCTGCGCAAGGACTATCCCCTGGAAGGCCCCAATCTGGAGCTGTTGACCCGCCAGCAAGCAGCGTTCCGCGGCGGTCGGTTCGACCGTATTCGTGGTGATTACGAGATGACCGAGCAGGAGCGGCAAATGTCGCGCCCCGGCATCGTCGGCGCGTTGTGGACACCAGAGCCCGAAACACCCGAACCGGCTGCGGCGGAGGAATCCAATCAGCCGGAGGACAGTTAGCAGGATGCTGAGAACGCACGAGATGGAACTGAACATGGGGCCGCAGCACCCGTCGACCCACGGCGTGCTCCGCCTCATCCTCTATCTCGACGGCGAGACCATCGTCGACTGCAAGCCGGTCATCGGCTACCTGCACCGCGGTACCGAAAAGCTGTGCGAGACGCGCAACTACTACCAGAACGTTCCGTTCACCGATCGCACCGACTACCTGGCGGCGCCGAACGGCAACCTCGGCTATTGCGAGACGGTCGAGAAGCTCGGCGGCTACGAGGTCTCGGAGCGCGCCCAGTTCGTGCGCACGGCGATTTGCGAGCTGTCGCGCATGGCGTCCCACCTGATGTGGCTCGGCACCCACGCCATGGACATCGGCGCCCAGACGATGCTCATGTGGACGATCCGCGAGCGCGAGGTCATTCTCGACTTCTTCGAAGCAGCCCTGGGCGATCGGCTGACGACCACGGCATTTCGACCCGGCGGCCTGCGCCGAGACCTGCCGGATGGCTGGATCAAAGCGGTTTTGGGCTTCTGCGCCACCTTCCCGGATCGCATCGACGAATACGAACTGCTGCTTTCGAAGAACCGCATCTGGATCGAACGTACCGTCGGCGTCGGCCTGATCAGCGCCGAGGACGCGATCGATATGGGGCTGTCGGGGCCGCTGCTGCGGGGCTCCGGCGTCGCCTACGACGTCCGCAAGGCGATGCCCTACGCCGCCTACGACAAGGTCGACTTCGAAATCGCGGTCAGCAACGACTGCGACTCGTACGGCCGCTACGTGATTCGCCTCAAGGAGATGCGCGAGTCGGTGAAGATCGTCGAGCAATGCCTGCACCAGCTGCCCGACGGTCCGATCAGCGGCAAGGTGCCCAAGGTCTTGAAGATCGAGGCCGGCAAAGAGGTCTATCACCAGATCGAGGCGCCGCGCGGCGAGCTTGGCTACTACATCGTCGCGGACGGCACCGACAAGCCGTACAAGTGCAAGATTCGCGCTCCCTCGTTCGTGAACCTGGCGGCAATCACACAGATGGTCAAGGGGTTGCTCATCGCCGACGTGGTGACGGTCATCGGCAGCATCGATATCGTGCTCGGAGACGTTGACCGATGAACAGCACGATCCCGATGCAGGCGTCGGAGACCGTCAACAACAACACCTGGTTGTCGGACTACGTCATCATCCCGCTGATCCTGATCCTGGCGATCCTGGCGATCTTCCCGCTGCTCGTCGGCTACATCGTCTACGTCGAGCGCAAGGTTCTAGCGTTCATCCAGAGCCGCCTCGGGCCGATGCGGGTCGGACCCTATGGGTTGCTGCAGCCGATCGCCGACGCCTTCAAGCTGCTGACCAAGGAAGACATCGCGCCGCGCAACGCCGACGTGTTCGTGTTCAAGATCGCGCCGATCATCCTCCTGGTCACCGGCTTCACCGGGCTGGCGTTCTTGCCGATGGGCGAGGGCTTCGAGCTGTTCGGTTACCACATCAGCTTGAGCATCGTCGACGTCAACGTAGGGGTGCTCTTCCTGCTCGCGATCATGAGCCTGTCAACCTACTCGTTAGTGCTCGGCGGCTGGGCAAGCAACTCGAAGTACCCGCTGCTGGGGGCGCTGCGCTCGGCGGCTCAGATGGTGTCCTACGAGGTCGCCTTGACGTTCACGATCCTCGCCACGCTGATGCTCGCCGGCACCCTGTCAATGAGCGGCATCATCGACGCACAGCGAGAGGCCGGCCTCTGGTACATCTTCGTCCAACCCGTCGGCTTCATGCTGTTCGTCATCGCCATGGTCGCCGAAACCAACCGCCTACCCTTCGATCTGCCCGAGGCCGACACCGAGCTGGTGGCGGGCTACTTCACCGAGTACTCGGGCTTTCGCTGGTCGTTCTTCATGCTCGGTGAGTACGCCGCGATGGTCGTGATGAGCGGCTTGCTGGTAACGCTTTACCTGGGCGGCTGGATGCGCCCGTTCCCGAACGTCGAGCTGCTGTCGTTTCTCGACTTCATCCCCGGCTTCACGTGGTTCGTCCTCAAGGTCGGGTTCTTCATCTATTTCTTCATCTGGCTGCGTGGCACCTACCCGCGTTACCGCTACGACCAGCTGATGCGACTGGGGTGGAAGGTCTTCATCCCGGTGTCGATCGCCAACCTTTTCCTCACCGGGCTGGCAATCATCGTCATGGATTCTGTTTTCGGCTAACCGCTACGACAGACAACAACTGAAAGTACGGAAATGCCAGCACCGGAAAAAAGCTTGGCGGCAACCGCGCTGCTCACCGACCTGATCACCGGTCTGTGGACGACGTTGCGATACACGTTCAAACCCAACGTCACCGTGCGCTACCCGCTCGAGCGCAGCGTTCTTCACCCGAATTTCCGCGGCATTCTGCGGGTCGACGACGACCTGTGCATCGCCTGCTTCCTGTGCGAGAAGATCTGCCCGGACAACTGCATCGTTCTCGAGGGTGAGAAGGGCCTCGGCAAGGGCGCGAAGTACGCCACGTATTTCTACCTCGACCACGCACGTTGCCTGTTTTGCGGGCTGTGCGAAGAGGTCTGCCCGGTCGATGCCATCTACCACTCCAACGAATTCGAAGGCGCGGTGTTCAACCGCGCCGACCTGGTCCATGACCTCGCGATCCTTCACAAAGGGCACGCGATCGTCCACTACGAGCGCTGAACGTGTCGCAAGCAGCTTTCTACATCATCTCGGCGATCATCCTCGGCGGCGCCGTGGCCATGATTGCGAGCCGCAGCTTGGTGCGGTCGGTGATCTGGATGGTGGTATCGTTCGTCGGCGTGGGCGCCTTGTTCCTGCTGCTCGAGGCAGAATTCATCGCCGCCGTGCAGATCCTGGTGTACGCCGGCGGCATCGTCATCCTGTTTCTTTTCGTGATCATGCTGGTCAACCTCGACGAGCTGCAGCGCATTGAGTACCTGCACCGTCAATGGTTACCAGCGGTGTTGCTCGTCTGCCTGCTGCTGGCCGAGCTCGGTTTCATGTTGTGGGCCGGCGTCCGGGACACCGTGGCCCCCCTACCGGACCAAGACCAGCTCGACGCCGCCTTGCGCTTCGTCCGTGACGGCAACATCGAGACCATCGGCATGATCCTGTACACCGACTACATCCTGCCCTTCGAGATGGTCTCCATGCTGTTGCTGGTGGCCATGATCGGGGCGATCTACCTGGCGAAGAAGCAAGTCTGACATGGACCCCATCGGACTGAATCAGTACCTGCTGCTCTCCGCGACGCTCTTTGCCATCGGCACTATCGGCGTGTTGGTGCGGCGCAACGTGATTCTCGTGCTGATGTCGCTCGAGCTCATGTTCAACGCCGCCAACATCAACCTGGTCGCGGTGTCGTACTTTCGTCCGGACCTTACCGGGCAAATCTTCTCGATCTTCACCATTACCGTCGCCGCCGCCGAAGTCGCCGTCGGCCTGGGCCTGGTGATCGCTTTGTTCCGCAACAAGGAAGCGATCAACGTCGACGAGCTCAATCTGCTGAAAGGCTGATCCGGAACCGTGCCCGACTTCTTGAACTTATTCTGGCTCATCCCGCTGGTTCCCCTGGTCGGCGTCATCGTCAACGGGCTGCTCGGCAGGCAGATCAAGAGCGAGAAGGTCATCGCCACGATCGCTTGCGCCACGATCCTCACGTCGTTCATCCTGTCGGCGGGCGCCGTCTACGAGCTGGCGCAACTCCCGGTGGAAGAGCGCCACGTGGAGATCGTCCTCTACGAGTGGATTCCGTCGGGGGTCGCCCATCTGAGCGACGACGCCTTGTACGCGGAGTCAGCGACCTTCAGCGTCCCGTTCGCCTTCCTGCTCGATCCGTTGTCAGCGGTGATGATCCTGGTGGTAACCGGCGTCGGCTCACTGATCCACATCTACGCCGCCGGCTACATGCACGGCGACAAGGGCTACTACAGGTTCTTCACCTATCTGAACCTGTTCGTGTTCTTCATGCTGATCCTGGTACTCGGCAACTCCTACGGTCTGATGTTCATCGGATGGGAGGGTGTCGGGCTGTGTTCGTATCTGCTGATCGGTTACTACATCAGCAAACGCTCGGCGGGTGACGCCGGCAAGAAAGCGTTCATCGTCAACCGCATCGGCGACCTCGGCTTCATCCTCGGCATTTTCACCGTCTTCTTCACCTTCGGCAGCCTCGAGTATCTCGAGGTCTTCGAGCGGGCGCAGGAGTTCGAGGTCGGTGCCGGCGCCATCACCGCGGCGTGTTTGTTCTTCTTGATCGGGGCCATCGGCAAGAGCGCTCAGATCCCGCTGTTCGTCTGGCTGCCCGACGCCATGGAAGGCCCGACCCCAGTGTCGGCGCTCATTCACGCCGCCACCATGGTGACCGCCGGGATCTACATGATCGCCCGCTCCAGCGCCTTGTTCACGCTATCGCCGATCGCCATGGCCGCGGTCGCGACGGTGGGGGCAGCGACCGCGCTGATGGCCGCGAGCATCGCGTTGGTGCAAAACGACATCAAACGGGTCCTCGCCTACTCGACCGTCAGCCAGCTCGGCTACATGGTGATGGCGTGCGGCGTGGGCGCCTTCTCGGTCGGCATCTTTCACCTCGTAACGCACGCCTTCTTCAAGGCACTGCTGTTCCTCGGCGCCGGCTCCGTCATGCACGCCCTGTCCGATGAGCTCGACATGTGGAAGATGGGCAACGTCAGGAAGTACATGCCCACCACCCATTGGACGTTCCTGGTCGGCTGTCTGGCGATCGCCGGAATTCCCGGCCTGGCGGGCTTCTTCTCCAAGGACGAGATCTTGTGGTACGCCTGGTCGGGACCCAACGGGCACCCGATCTTCTGGGCCGTCGGCACGCTGGTCGCCGGGCTCACCGCCTTCTACATGTTCCGCATGTACTTCCTCATCTTCCAGGGCTCGTCGCGCATGGATCCGCACGTCGAGGAGCACGCCCACGAGAGCCCCAAGGCGATGACGGTGCCTCTGATAGTGCTCGCGGTGTTGTCGATCTTCGGCGGTTACATCGGCATCCCGGGCGTTCTGCGCGTCGGCCCGCTGGCCTCGCTGCACGAGCGCTTCAACCTCTTCGAGTGGCTCGCCCCGTCGCTGGGCGGCGAGTCCCATGCCGCGGTCGCAGCGACCCGCGATTCGCTGCTGGCGGCGGCCCAGCCGGCAATCGGCTTCTTGCAAGAGGCCGAGCAAGTCGCCGAGGAAGCCCACGGCCTCGAGCTCGTGCTCATGCTGATCTCGACCATCGTGGCGCTCGCCGGCGTCAGCTTCGCGTATTTCATCTACATCAAGATGCCGCGTCGCGCCGACGTTCTGTACGAGCGCTTTCAGGCCGCTTACCGGATCCTGTGGAACAAGTACTACGTTGACGAGTTGTACGACGCGTTGTTCGTCAACCGCACCAAGGACGCCGGCGACGCCCTCTGGGTGATCGACGACGCCCTGGTTGACGGGCTCGTCAACGGCACCGGCAACGCCACCAAGAGGAGCGCTTCCGCCAGTGTGGCGTTCGACAACATGGTCGTCGACGGCGCCGTCAACGCTGTAGGCGATGAGCTGTCCCGGTCGTCGCGCATGTTCCGCGGCTGGCAGACAGGTTACGTGCAGAACTATGCACTGATCATCGCACTGGGAATTTTCCTCATCATCAGCGCCTATCTGTTTCTACCCTGAATGAGGTTCTAGTGGCCAATAACAGAAGATTCGCCAGCGTCTGGCCGGCTCTCGCGGCCTCGTGCGGGAGCTCTAGCCGATGAACGTTTCGATGCTCACGCTCGTCGTTTTCTTGCCCGCGCTGGGGGCACTCGCCATCGCGCTGCTCGTCCCGAAGACGAACGAGAGCGCGATCAAGTGGATCGCCAACGGCGTTGCGCTCGTTGACTTAGCCCTCTCCCTGGCTCTTTTGCGCGGATTCGACGTTGCCTCGACGCAGCTGCAGCACGTCACCAAGGTATCGTGGATCCCGCAACTCGGGGTGGAGTACTTCATCGGCGTCGACGGCATTTCGCTGCTGCTGGTGATCCTGACGACTGGCCTCGGCTTCATCGCGGTCCTGTCGTCCTGGACCTACATCCAGAAGCGGAACAAGGAGTACTACGTCATCCTGCTGCTGTTGCAGACCGGGATTCTCGGCGTCTTCGTCAGCTTCGATTTCTTCCTGTTCTATGTGTTCTGGGAGGTCATGCTGGTGCCGATGTACTTCTTGATCGGCGTCTGGGGCGGCGAAAATCGCCTCTATGCGGCCATCAAGTTCTTTCTCTACACGCTGTTCGGCTCCGTGTTGATGTTGCTGGGCATCATTGCCCTCTACCTGGCAAACATCGAAGCGGGCGGCGCCCCAACGTTCAATATCCTCGAGTTCTACCAGCTGTCGCTGCCGCCCGACCTGCAGTGGTGGATCTTCCTGGCTTTCTTTCTGGGGTTCGCCATCAAGGTCCCGATGTTCCCGTTCCACACCTGGCTGCCCGACGCGCATGTCCAGGCGCCGACCGCCGCCTCGGTGATCCTGGCGGGTGTGTTGCTGAAGATGGGCACCTACGGCTTCGTGCGCATCTCGCTGCCCATCCTGCCCGACGCGACGCGCCAGTTCGTGCCGATGATCGCGGTGCTGTCGATCATCGCCATCATCTATGGTGGCCTCGTTGCCCTGATGCAAAAGGACTGGAAGAGCCTGGTCGCCTACTCGTCGGTTTCGCACATGGGCTTCATCACGCTGGGCATCTTCATGCTCAACCCGATTGCCCTGCAGGGCAGCATCTTCCAGATGCTGGCCCACGGCGTGGCGACGGGCGGACTCTTCTTGATCGTCGGCCTCATCTACGAGCGCACCCACACGCGGGAGATCGCGCGCTTCTCGGGGCTCGCCCACGTCATGCCGGTGTACGCGACGCTATTCGCGATCATCGCTTTCGCCTCGCTCGGGATGCCGACGCTCAACGGCTTCATCGGTGAATTCCTGGTGCTGGTGGGCACCTTTCAGGAGAGTCACCAGTACGCCTTCTTCGCCGTCTGGGGCATTGTTCTGGCGGCCGCCTACCTGCTCTGGCTCTTCCAGCGCGTCATGCTCGGCGAGGTCAAGGACGAGGAGATCGCCGGCCTCAAGGATCTGAACCTGCGCGAGGCGATGACGCTCATCCCCTTGGTCATCATGGCGATTGTCATGGGCGTCTACCCCAAGCCGTTTCTCGAGATGATCGAGCAGCCGGTGAACGCCATTATCGCCCGCGTGCGCCCCGACTACTTCGATAACACCGGAGTCATCCCGCCGCCGCTGCCGTCGACACCGGATGTAACGACCGCCGCTGTCCCGGCCGGCGCCGACGACCAGTTCGCTTCGCTGGAGGATCTGCTGCAACAGCAACTTGCCGACGACGACAACGAGACCGACGAGAGCTCGGAGAACTGATCGATGGACCTTCCGTTTCCAGTCGAAGACCTCTGGGCCATCGCCCCGGAGCTCATCGTCACACTAGCGGCATCGATCGTGCTGCTGTGGGGTGCGTTCGACGCGCCGCGCAAGCGCCCGCACCAGTTCGCCTGGTTCACGCTGGCGTCGATCGTTGTCGCCCTCGTCACTGTGCTGCGCCAGACACCGACCGATCAGACGTACTTCTCGGGGTTGCTGGGAATGGACGCCTTCAGCATGTTCTTCTCGGCATTGTTCCTGATCAGCGCGGGCTTCGCCGTCGCCGCCTCGATCCGTTTCCTCGACGACCACGAGGCGCACCACCCCGAGTACTACTTCTTTCTGCTAACCGCGGTGCTCGGCATGATGTTCATGGCGCGCGCCGTCGACTTCATCCCCCTGTTCGTCGGTTTGGAGCTGCAAGCGCTCTCGGTCTACGTGCTGGTCGGTTACTTGAAGCAAGATCGCAAGTCGAACGAGGCCGGACTCAAGTACTTCATCCTCGGCGCCATGTCGTCGGCGATTTTCCTTTACGCCATCTCGCTGTTCTACGCCCTTACCGGCACCACGAACCTGGCGGCAATCGCCCAGGCGATCGCCTCCGGGGAGCTCGAGACCAGCAAGCTGACGACCGCGGCCCTGGTGCTGATGGCGAGTGCGCTGGGCTTCAAGATCGCCGCCGTGCCGTTCCACGTGTGGGCGCCTGACGCGTACTCCGGCGGCCCGACAACGGTCTCGCTGTTCATCACGGTTGCTTCAAAAGCCGCCGCCTTTGCCGTCATGATGCGCATCTTCATCGTCGCGCTCCAGCCGCTGCAGGACTCCTGGGCATTGCTGCTCGCCGGCCTGGCGGTCCTCACGATGTTCTTCGGCAACATCGCTGCACTGACCCAGGAGAACCTCAAGCGCATGCTCGCCTACTCGAGCATCGCTCACGCCGGCAACGTGCTGATCGGTGTGGTTGCCGCCGCCACAACCGACGGCGAGGCGCGCTCGTTCGCGATCGCCGCCTCTCTCTTCTACCTGCTCGCCTACACGTTCATGAACATCGGCGCGTGGGCGACCGTCATGCTGCTGCGGCGTAACGGCCTGGCCGGCGAGAACCTGGAAGATTTCGCCGGCCTCGCGTCGCGCTCATACCCGGCGTTCTTCTGCATGCTCATCTTCCTGCTGTCGCTCGGCGGTATCCCGCCGATGGCCGGATTTCTCGGCAAGTGGTACGTCTTCGCCGCGGCGATCAACTCGGGCTGGACTTGGCTGGCGGTGGTCGGCGCGATCAACGCGGCAATCTCTATCTTCTACTACCTACGCATCGTGGTCGTCATGGTGATCAAGGATCCCGTCGAGGACGCTACCCTGGTGCGCTCGGCGCCGCTGACCTTGACCCTCGCGGTCGCCGTGGTCATGACCCTAGTGGTCGGCATATGGGCCCAGCCGTTCCTCCTCTGGGCCTCCAACGCCTCCCAGTTGTTGCCGTAGCAAGAAAGCCGATCAACAACAACGAGCGAGAAGACACGACCGGCGTCGGCGACGAAGACGCCTCACTGGCGAGCATCACGCGCCAGTACGCCCATTACGCCATCACCGGCCTCATGTTCCCGGTGTCCATCGCGCTCGGTTTCTTCGGCGGCTACATGCTCGACCGGTGGTTCGGCACCGTTCCCCTGTTCGCTCTGATCGGATTGATCTTCGGGGTCGCAGCGGCGATCCGCAACCTGCTGCAAACGGTGGCAACCGATGACGACACGCGACGATGATGTGATCGAGCCCGACGTCAACGGATACGACGCCAATGAGTACGACGCCGACGCGTTCGTCGCCCGCCTGAGACGCAATGCCCTGGTCTCGATGATCGGCGTTGCCATCCTCGTTGCGGTTGTCTGGCGGGAGCCCATGGCGGTGGTCGGGGCGCTCCTCGGAGGGGTCCTGGTATTGGTGAATTTCATGCTCCTGGAGAGTGTGGCAAGCCGGATCCTGAAAACCCCTGATCGGCCACCAAACCCCCTCCAACTGGTGTTTTTGGCCCTTCGCTTCGTGTTGATGGGCCTTATTCTCTATGGTATCTTCGCGTTGCCGGGAGTTCGCCCGATCCCCGTTGCCTTGGGACTCTCGATAGTCGTTCTGGCGGTCGTCATCGAAGCTTTCTCACAAGTCTTTTCCGGCTTTTCTTCGCGCCCATAAACCGTCAAGACTCCGATGGAACACGAGCTGTCTACGATCACGATTCTGCTGAACTCGCTGGTCGCGAGCTTCACCGGAAACGATCCCCAGCTTCCCGATCAGGGTGTGGTTGCCTGGTTCATTGTCGTCCTCTCGACGGTGGTCTTCGTGCCGATGTCGCGGCGCTTCTCGATCGACGAGCCCGGGTGGGCCCAGCAGATGCTGGAGATCGGTGTCGAGTCGATCAACGCCATGCTCGACGGTTTCATCGGGCCTGGAGCTCGCAAGTATTTCCCGGTCCTGGGAGGCTTCGCGTTCTTCATTCTGGCGTCGAATCTGATCACCAACGTGCCGGGATTTCAGCCGCCGACCGCTGATCTGAACACCACCGTGGCTCTCGGCGTGATGTCGTTCCTGTTCTACAACTACCTCGGAATACGCGCTCAGGGAATCGGCTACGCCAAGCAATTCATCGGCGACCCGTGGTGGATGTTCCCGCTGATGATCCCGATCGAGGTTCTCAGCCACCTGTCCCGGCCGCTGTCACTGTCGATCCGTCTTTTCGGCAACATCTTTGCGGAGCATACCCTCGCCAGCGTGTTCTTCATCTTGTTGCCTTTCGGTCTGCCGCTCGTTTTCGCCCCGTTGGGGGTCTTCGTAGCCTTCATGCAGACCTTCGTTTTCGTCATGCTGTCGATGGTTTACATCGCCGGTGCGCTCGAGCACGGGCACTGATACGAATACCGCGCACGTCTAGTCGTGCGCTCCGAAAGGAGAACTCAATGTCGAGGAAGAAAGGGCTCGTCGCCCTCTCCGCTTTGTTCCTGATCATGGTGGCTGCCCCGGCCATGGCAGCTCCCATGCAGGATGGAGACCTGGCCACCAATCCTGAAGACGTCAAGGTGTCGATCGCGTTTGCCGCGGCCCTCGCCATGGGAATCGCCTCGGGACTGTGCGGCCTGGCCCAAGGACGCGCGGTCTCGGCGGCCTGTGAAGGAATGGCCCGAAACCCGAGCGCGGGCGCTCAGATCCGCGGCTCGCTCATCCTCGGTCTTGTCCTCATCGAGTCGCTGGCGATCTACACGCTGCTCATCGGCCTGGTGCTGCTCTTCCTGAACTGGGGAACCTGAGCCAGCGCAACATCGAATCGAGAAATCGTCGCCTGCCCGGCACACGGGTCGGCGGCGATTTTTCTCGCGCCGTTTCCGAGCGGCACGGTTCGAGTTGTTAGGCGCTGCTAACCGGGCGCGGGGACGGCTGCCACCCCCCGCCCGGCGAGCACTCAACGCGAAGCTGAAGGCAGCGGGTCTAGCCCGGATATCTCAACGGGTCGCGAAGCGAGCGGGCGCGAGGGCGTGTGAGGACAAGGCGCGCGCCGATTCGGGCGCGGAGGCGTGCTTGTCGGTACGTCGAGCACCCGAAACAAGCGCAACGTAGTACCCGCGCGCCATCGCGCCCGCGCAGCC
>SMUY01023796.1_pt1 | contig 30122 bp, 27 predicted proteins | sample 2456441 | NCBI WGS metagenome assembly SMUY01 (sample SAMN11095931, study PRJNA526329) | marine sediment metagenome | biome: Marine sediment; feature: Surficial sediment; material: Deep marine sediment; isolation source: Hadal surficial sediment | place: Pacific Ocean | collected 2014-11 | depth...
AGGATTTTGCATACCGCGCAGCCGCACACGGCCGGAGAGCTGCAGAAGGCTGCGAATTTCATTAACGACAATTATGTCGGCAACGATCTCATGCAGATTCGCGAACGCCTGATCGGGGACCTGGAGCGGACCCGCGATTCCATGAACCAGGCGATGCACGACATCATTTCGGTCGCACAGTCAGCGATGGAAGACGCGGCATCACCCGAGGGCGAGTTTGTTCTGACCGGCGAAACCAACCTGATGGATTTTGCAGAGTTGTCCGACATTGAAACGCTGCGGCGTTTGTTTGAGGCATTTTCGAAAAAGCGCTTCATGCTGAAACTGCTCGACAAGAGTATCAATGCCAGCGGCGTACAGGTATTCATCGGGGAGGAGTCGGGCTATCAGATTCTGGACGACGTAAGCGTCGTGACAGCCCCATATCGGGTCGATGCCGATCACATCGGTGTCCTTGCCGTCATCGGTCCGACCCGGATGGAGTATGACCGCGTGGTGCCGATCGTCGATATTACGGCCCGGCTGCTGGCGTCCGCGATGAAACCGCAGAGATAAAGGGCAGCTCTGAATAGTCCGGCCCGCGCTTGATATTTGGGTGCATATCCCCAAAATCCCCCCATCTCTGATTTCGGTGACAGGCCTTCGGTCTGGCCGGTAGCGAAAAACCTGGAGTTGAGAAAATGAACGGACAGCCCGATCGTCCCGATGCAGATGATGCAGTCGATGAAGTGAGCGCAGCCGACGAAGAACAGGCGGCAGAAGAGGCGGGGGCATCCGCCACGGATTCGGGTCCGGACTCCGTGCAGGCGGAGCTGCAGGCCAAAATTGACGAAAACTGGGAAAAATACCTGCGGGTTGCCGCAGAGCTTGAAAACGTCCGCAAACGTGCGACACGCGATGTCGAGAACGCGCACAAATTTGCGTTGGAACGATTCGCGCTGGAGCTCCTGGCGGTTCGCGACAGTCTGGAAATGGGCCTCGCTGCCGGAGAAGATGCCGATATCGAAAGCCTGCGGCAGGGCAAGGAGGCGACCTTGAAGCAACTGGTTACGGTCCTTGAACGCTTTGGCGTCGAGGAACTCGACCCCCTGGGCGAACCGTTCGATCCAACCATGCATGAGGCGATGACGATGCAGCCCTCAGCCGATGCTGAGCCAGGCTCCGTACTCAGCGTATTTCAAAAGGGCTATGCCCTGAACGGCCGGCTGCTGCGCCCGGCACGGGTCGTGGTTGCGGCCACCGCGGAGGACAGCGCCGGGGCGGGATGAGCGGTGCCATGCACCCAAAAACGTGCTTGTAAAGAGCTGCCGATGTCCCCACTTACAGTCTGGCTAATACATATTTCGGAGATTTAAGAATCATGGGTAAAGTTATTGGTATCGACCTGGGTACTACCAACTCCTGCGTTGCAGTCATGGAAGGCGACAAGCCGAGAGTGATTGAAAACAGCGAAGGAGATCGCACCACGCCCTCGATCGTTGCTTTCAGCAAGGATGACGAGGTACTCGTTGGGCAATCGGCGAAACGCCAGGCAGTGACGAATCCGAGCAACACGCTGTTCGCGGTCAAAAGGCTGATTGGCCGTCGCTTTGACGATGATGTGGTACAGCTCGATATGAAAATGGTGTCGTACAAGATCGTCAAAGCCGACAATGGCGATGCCTGGGTTGATGCGAACGGCAAATCCATGGCCCCACCGGAGATTTCCGCGCGGGTGCTGATGAAGATGAAAAAGACTGCCGAAGATTACCTCGGCGAAACGGTGACCGAGGCCGTTGTGACGGTTCCTGCCTATTTCAATGACTCGCAGCGTCAGGCTACAAAAGACGCGGGCAAGATTGCGGGACTGGACGTCAAACGCATTATCAATGAGCCGACTGCCGCTGCACTGGCCTACGGCATGGACAAAAAGCGTGGCGACGTGAAGCTCGCAGTTTACGACCTTGGCGGCGGCACGTTCGATGTTTCCATCATTGAAATTGCCGAGGTTGATGGTGAACACCAGTTTGAAGTACTGGCGACCAACGGAGACACATTCCTCGGCGGCGAAGACTTCGACATGCGGGTCATCGAGTACCTGGCGGGGGAGTTTGAGCGCGAAAGCGGTGTCGATATTACCCAGGATCCGCTGGCAATGCAGCGACTGAAAGAAGCTGCAGAGAAGGCGAAAATTGAATTGTCGACGCAGCAACAGACTGAAGTAAACTTGCCATACATTACGGCCGACGCCAGTGGCCCGAAGCACCTGAACATCAAACTGACTCGCGCCAAGCTCGAGTCACTGGTTGAAGAGCTGGTGGCCAAGACAATTGGTCCGTGCAAGATCGCGCTGCAGGATGCCGGTCTGAAAGTCAACGAGATCGACGATATCATCCTCGTTGGCGGTCAGACCCGGATGCCGAAAGTTCAGGAAGAAGTTCAGAACTTCTTCGGCAAGGAGCCGCGACGCGATGTCAATCCGGACGAGGCGGTTGCGATGGGTGCAGCCATCCAGGGTGGTGTCCTGGCTGGAGACGTCAAAGACGTATTGCTCCTGGACGTGACACCACTCTCGCTCGGAATCGAGACGCTCGGTGGGGTAATGACAGACCTGATCGAGAAGAACACGACCATACCGGCGAATGAAACGCAGGTGTTCTCGACCGCAGACGATAACCAGACCGCAGTAACCATTCATGTTCTGCAGGGCGAACGCCAGCGCGCCCAGGACAATATATCCCTGGGCCGTTTTGACCTGGCTGATATCCCTCTGGCGCCGCGAGGCCTGCCGCAGATCGAGGTGCAATTCGACATCGATGCGAACGGTATTCTCAATGTATCGGCGAAGGATAAAGCCTCTGGCAAGAGCCAGAATATAATTATCAAGGCATCCAGTGGTCTTGCCGAGGACGAAATCGAAAAGATGGTGGCGGATGCTGCCAGCCATGCAGAGGAAGACAAGAAGTTCCGCGAGCGGGTAGATGCTCGTAACCAGGCTGACGCGCTGATTCATGCGGCCGAGAAGTCCCTGTCTGAGGCGGGTGACAAGGTTAGCGGCGAAGAGCGACTTGCAGTAGAGACCGCGGTCTCCGACCTGAAATCTGTGCTTGAGGATGGCGACAAGGCAACCATCGAAACCAAGGCCGGCGCCTTGGGCGAGGCGTCCGCCGCTATCGCGCAAAAACTTTACGCTGAGCAGGCAGCTACGGATGGTGGAGCGACGCCGGAAGGTGACAGCGGAACGGACGATGTTGTCGATGCGGAATTCGAGGAAGTCGACGACGACGATAAATCGAAGTCGGGTTAATAGCGGTAGCGGGCGCTCAAAGCGTTCGATTGTCTGAAAATGTTGACTGGGCGCCGGTAACGGCGCCCGATTTTTAGTAAAAAGATAAACATGGCAAAGCGCGATTACTACGAAATTCTCAATGTGACGAAGACCGCGTCCGCGGTGGAGATCAAGAAGGCCTATCGTCGCCTTGCCATGAAGCATCACCCCGACCGCAATAAGGACGACGCCGGCGCCGAGGAAAAATTCAAGGAAGCCAAGGAGGCGTATGAGGTACTGAAAGACGGGGACAAGCGCGCTGCTTACGACAGGTTCGGCCACGATGGCGTCCGCGGCGGAGCCGCTGGCGGGGGCTTCAGCGCCGAGGGTTTCGGCGATATATTTGGCGACGTATTTGGCGATATTTTTGGCGGCAGCCGTCGCGGTCGAAGTCAGGTGTTTCGTGGCGCTGATCTCGGCTACGAATTGACGCTCGATCTCGAAAAAGCGGTCAGCGGGGACTCTATAACGATCGAGGTGCCGACCAGGGTTACCTGCGACGAATGTGATGGCAGCGGTTCGGAAAAAGGCTTGGAGCCGGTGACGTGTACAACCTGCGGTGGTGTCGGCCAGGTTCGCATGCAGCAGGGTTTCTTCTCTATTCAACAGACCTGCCCGGCTTGCAAAGGCAGCGGAACTGTTATCAGCAATCCCTGCCACAAGTGCAACGGACGGGGCCGGGTCAGCAAGAACAAGAAGCTGGCCGTCAAGATTCCGGCCGGTGTTGACGGCGGTGATCGAATTCGCCTGTCCGGTGAGGGTGAGGCCGGTAGAAACGGCGGACCGCCGGGAGACCTGTACGTCGAGATTCGCATCAGGCCACACAAGATATTTCGGCGCGATGTCGCAGATCTTTCCTGCGAAGTGCCGATCAGCTTTGCGACGGCCGCGTTCGGCGGAGACGTCGAACTGCCGACGCTGGACGGCACTGTTTCTCTTAAAGTCCCGGTGGGGACACAATCCGAAAAGGTATTCCGGCTGCGCGGTAAGGGCGTCACCACGGTACGCGACAAGCGACGCGGCGATCTCTTCGTCAGGATTGCTGTCGAAACGCCAATCAACCTGACTGAAGCGCAAATCGCTTTACTGAAACAGTTTGATGCATCCGTCAGTGCCGGCGGGGAAAGGCATAATCCACGAGCGGGGGGCTGGCTCGACACGGTGAAACGCTTCTTCGATCGAATCAGTCAGTGATCAGATGACAAAGGGTGTGCTGAACGTTGCGGTTCTGGGTGCCGGCCGCATGGGTCAGCAGCTTGTGCGGGTCATCGAGGAGGCGACTGATTGCCGGGTCGCGGGCGTTTGGTCGCGCAACGCGGATACTGAACTTGCCGCGTTGCTGGCGGGCGCCGACGTAGCCATCGATTTCACGTTGCCGGAGGTGACCAAAGAAATTGCCGGCATCGCGGCGGCGCAGCGTGCGCCCCTGGTCTGCGGTGTTACCGGAATCGGCCCGGAGACCGAAGATGCAATAGCCGCGGCGACGCGGCACATTGCCCTGTTATACGACCGCAATATGAGCCCGGGAATCGCCGTGATGTCGAAACTGCTACGGCAGGCGGTGGTGTCCCTCGGGCCGGATTTCAAGGCAGAGATTCGTGAGATTCACCACAGACATAAGAAAGATGTGCCCTCCGGCACCGCGATCGCCCTTCGCGAGGCGCTGGGTGATGATTCGATTAACATCGATTCACGCCGGGAAGGGGAGGTGGTTGGCGAGCACACGGTCAGATTTGCGTCGGCCGGTGAGTCGATCGAGATTGCGCACAGCGTCAGCGATCGCCGTGTATTCGCGACAGGTGCGCTGGCCGCCGCACGCTGGTTGGTGGAGCAACCTCCCGGACTATATCGAATGACGGATATTTGCTTCTAGGCGCATCCTTGGGTCTGGCGCTGGAGGTCGCGCTTGAGTAAACTATGCGGGGTCGCCGCGTGGCCGGCGAATGCTTAAGCGGAAGGCAGTGTCCTTCCGCTTTTGTGCATCTAAAGATTGGATTGATGGGCCCCTGCCGGTGATACGTCTATTGATCAGGAAGGATAGCAGTTGACAACGCCCGCGCTTCTCGCGCTTGCTGACGGGACAATATTCCGCGGCACATCTGTCGGCGCTGATGGCAAAACCATCGGCGAAGTCATCTTCAATACAGCGATGACCGGTTATCAGGAAATCCTGACGGATCCGTCCTACTGCCGCCATATCGTCACTCTCACTTGTCCTCACATCGGCAACACAGGCGCCAACAGTGATGACATGGAATCGTCAAAGATTCATGCATCCGGTCTCGTCATTCGGGACAGCTCTGCAATCGCGAGCAGCTGGCGTGCCGAGCGCAGTTTTTCGGAATTCCTGCGGGCGGGTAACACCGTTGCGATTGCGGACATCGACACGCGAAAACTGACCCGATTGTTGCGTGACAAGGGTGCGCAATCAGGCTGCATCATGACAGGGAAGGCAGATCCCGCTATTGCCGTGCAGCACGCGAATAAATTCCCGGGCATTGCCGGGATGGATCTGGCCAAGTTTGTTACGACCGACAAGGCCTATCAATGGTGCTACGGAACCGACATTGATCAGCGCGGCCGCATCCTGAGCCGCAGGGTCGCGCCCTACCATGTAGTCGCATTCGACTTCGGCATAAAACGCAACATCCTGCGGATCCTGTCTGACCTTGACTGCAGAATGACCGTCGTGCCGGCGACAACGACGGCTGCCGAGGTGCTTGCACTTTCACCGGATGGCGTTTTCCTGTCGAACGGTCCGGGTGATCCCGAGCCCTGCGACTATGCCGTCACGGCGATACGGGAAATTCTCGATACATCGGTGCCGGTGTTTGGCATTTGTCTTGGACATCAATTGCTCGCGCTCGCGATTGGCGCCAAGACCATGAAAATGAAGTTCGGTCATCACGGCGCAAATCATCCGGTACTGGACGAGAGCAGCGGGCGGGTGGTCATTACGAGCCAGAATCACGGCTTTGCCGTAGATGCCGAATCGCTGCCGGATGGTGTTGAGATCACCTATAAATCGCTGTTTGACGGGTCGCTGCAGGGCATCGCGTTGACGGACCGTGCGGCATTCAGTTTTCAGGGCCATCCGGAGGCGAGTCCCGGCCCACATGATTTACTGCCACTCTTCGAACGCTTTATCGCTGACATGAATGATTTCAAGCGCAGTTCTAGCCGGACGACGATTGCCCTGTAAAAATGTGTTTTAAAACAGTGGTTAATAAATGCTTCTTAATGTTAATGTTTACTAAAAAACCGGGATCCCCGGGGGCCTATGCCAAAGCGCACCGATATTAAGTCTGTCCTGATCATTGGCGCCGGGCCAATCGTGATTGGTCAGGCGTGTGAATTCGACTATTCAGGTGCCCAGGCCTGCAAGGCGCTCACGGATGAGGGATATCGCGTCATCCTGGTCAATTCGAACCCGGCCACCATCATGACCGATCCGGAAATGGCGGATGCCATTTACATCGAGCCGGTGCACTGGAGGGCACTGGAACGAGTAATCGCGAAGGAAAGGCCGGATGCGCTGCTGCCGACAATGGGCGGCCAAACGGGACTCAACTGTGCGCTGGACCTGGTCCGTGAAGGCGTGCTCGAAAAATACAAAGTCGAGCTGATCGCGGCGTCACGGGAAGCCATAGATATGGCGGAGGACCGTGAACTGTTTCGGAAAGCAATGACCGAAATCGGCCTCGAAGTGCCAAGGGCCGAGATTGCCCATACGCTCAATGAGGCGCTCGAAAAACAGCAGGATATCGGATACCCAACTATTATCCGGCCGTCTTTTACGCTCGGTGGTACGGGTGGCGGCATCGCCTACAACAGGGAAGAGTTCACGACAATCGTCGAGCATGGACTCGAAATGTCACCAACAACCGAGGTCTTGCTCGAAGAGTCGGTAATCGGCTGGAAAGAATTCGAGATGGAAGTTGTGCGCGACAAGAATGACAACTGCATTATCATCTGTTCGATTGAGAATGTTGATGCGATGGGCGTGCACACCGGCGACTCGATAACTGTCGCGCCTGCGCAAACGCTGACGGACAAGGAATATCAGCGCATGCGCGATGCGTCGATAAACGTACTGCGCAAGATCGGGGTTGAAACCGGTGGGTCAAACGTACAATTTGCAGTGAACCCCGAGGATGGCCGCCTCCTTGTTATTGAAATGAATCCGCGAGTGTCGCGCTCCTCTGCGCTTGCATCCAAAGCGACGGGATTTCCGATCGCGAAAATTGCCGCGAAACTCTCGGTCGGTTACACCCTGGATGAATTGAAAAACGACATAACCGGCGGCGCTACGCCCGCATCGTTCGAGCCGACCATCGATTATGTTGTCACGAAGATTCCGCGCTTTACGTTCGAAAAATTTCCGGGTGCGAATGAGCGCCTGACAACGCAGATGAAATCCGTTGGCGAAGTAATGGCGATTGGCAGGAATTTTCAGGAATCCCTGCAAAAGGCGCTGCGTGGCCTCGAAACTGGTGTCAATGGCCTGGACGAACGGGTCGGGGCGGTCATTGATGACGAAGAACGAGATAATTTGCGCAATGAATTGCGATTGCCTGGTGCAGAGCGGATTCTTTATGTGGCTGACGCGTTCAGGCATGATTTCTCGGTATCGGGCGTTGCGCAGTTGACGCGTATTGACCCGTGGTTCCTTACGCAGATTGCCGACCTGGTTGAGGAAGAAAAGGCAGTCGAGAAAGGTGGCCTCGACGCGCTGGACGAGGAGCGACTTCGACAACTGAAACGCAAAGGCTTCTGTGATGCACGTATTGCAAAGCTTGTGCAGCAGGACGAGCAGGTAATTCGCAAGCGGCGCATCGAGGTGGGTGTCAGGCCGGTTTTCAAACGCGTTGATACCTGTGCTGCGGAATTTGCGACCACGACGGCGTATATGTATTCGACGTACGATGAGGAATGCGAGGCACTGCCCACTGACAATAAGAAAATCATGATTCTCGGCGGCGGGCCGAATCGCATAGGCCAGGGAATCGAATTTGATTATTGCTGTGTGCATGCCGCGCTGGCGCTGCGCGACGCCGGGTACGAGACCATCATGGTCAACTGCAATCCGGAGACGGTCTCAACCGACTATGACATCTCCGACAGGCTCTACTTCGAATCGCTGACTTTCGAAGATGTCATGGAGATCATCGAGAAAGAAAAACCCGAAGGTGTCATCGTGCAGTTCGGCGGACAAACGCCGTTGAAGCTGGCGCGCGACCTTGAGGCGGCAGGGGCCACGATCATTGGCACATCCCCGGACTCAATCGACCTTGCGGAGGATCGAGGGCGCTTTCAGAAACTGGTGGAGAGCCTGGGATTACGGCAACCGCCGAATTGCATCGCACGAAACCTGGAACAAGCGCTGGCAATGGGCTCAGATGTTGGTTTTCCGCTGATTGTACGCCCGTCGTACGTGCTTGGTGGCCGGGCAATGGAAATCGTGTATACGGAGGACGATCTTGCCGCCTATATGGAGGCAGCACTTGAAGTTTCCGATGGTAGTCCTGTGTTGCTCGATCGCTTCCTGGATTTGGCGACCGAAGTCGATGTTGATGCAATCTGCGATGGCGAGCGGGTTTTGATCGGCGGTGTGATGGAGCACATCGAGCAGGCGGGCGTGCATTCCGGTGATTCGGGTTGCTCTCTGCCGCCATTCAGTCTGGACGCCGGGATTCAGGAGACGATGATCGAGCAGGTCATCAAACTGGCGAAGGGGCTCAAAGTCATCGGCTTGATGAATACGCAGTTTGCGATCCAGAACGGTAATGTCTACTTGCTGGAGGTCAATCCGCGCGCATCGCGAACGGTTCCTTTTGTATCGAAGTCAATTGGTATTCCGCTGGCCAAGATTGCGGCGCGTGTTATGGTCGGTGAGTCGCTGGAAGAACAAGGTTTCGTCAAACAACGCATTCCCGGCTACTACTCGGTGAAGGAATCTGTTTTCCCGTTCATCAAGTTTGCCGGCGCCGACCCGATTTTGGGACCTGAGATGAAATCAACCGGCGAAGTGATGGGAATCGGAAGATCTTTTGGCGAGGCTTACGCAAAAGCACAACTCGCGTCCGGCGTAGTGCTGCCGACGGACGGCACCGCCTTGCTGAGCGTGCGAGATGGCGACAAGGCTGGCGCGGTGGAACTGGCCAAAATCCTGATTGAGCGAGGATTCGACATCGTTTGCACACACGGTACAGCGGAACATTTGCAAGAGGCCGGCGTAAGTTGTCGGCGCGTGAACAAAGTCAGAGAGGGCAGGCCGCATATCGTTGATATGATCAAGAACGGTGAATTCACTTTGATCATAAATACGACGGAAGGTAAACAAGCCATTCAGGAATCGCATTCGATCAGGGCGGAGGCGGTGCGCAGAAACGTCACGTATTACACAACGCTGGGTGCGGCGATTGCGACCTGTACCGCGCTAGAGCACCTTGACGACAGTGACGTGAACCGTCTGCAGGATCTCCACAAAGAGGTGGCCGCATGACGAAAGTGCCTATGACGATTCGTGGTGCAGAGATGTTGCGCGAAGAACTCAAAAAACTAAAATCAGATGATCGCCCGAAAGTTATTCAGGCTATTGCGGAAGCGCGCGCCCACGGTGACCTCAAGGAGAATGCGGAATATCACGCGGCGAAGGATCAGCAGGGATTTATTGAGGGCAGAATCAAGGAGATCGAAGCCAAGCTGTCAAATACGCAAATTATCGATGTCACGGCAATCGATGCCAAAGGCAGGGTTGTTTTCGGTTCAACTGTCGATTTGCTGGATGTGCAGTCAGACCAGCAATCAACCTACAAAATTGTTGGCGAAGACGAGGCGGATATCAACGCAGGCCTGATTTCGTTTTCGTCGCCGATTGCGAGAGCGATGATTGGCAAGAACGAAGGAGACGAAGTCAGTTTTTCGGCACCTGGCGGCGAGAAACAATTCGAAGTGATAAAGGTACGGTACGTGTAGGAGCGCCGCTCCTACAGCGGCAGGGGAATCTGCGGTTTCTCGTCGTTGCGACGATAAACCAGTGCGACGTTGCCTATTCGCGTTACCAGTTCTGCCGATCCCTTGTTGCAAAGGTCACAAATTATGCTGTCGCGCGTCTCCTGGTTGCTGGCGCGAACGCGGACCTTGATCAGTTCATGGTGCTCAATGGTGGAGCAGAATTCATTCAGCAAAGAGTCTGACAGGCCGGCATCAGCGATCATGATGACAGGTTTCAGTTGATGCCCGAGACCGCGCAGAAACTTTTTTTGGGATTCGGACAATTTCATGGCGGCGGATTGTATCTCAGTAAGACCCGGAGGGTGCGTCTAAGTTGATGTTCAGATGAAACCTGTATTCGAAGGATGAGCAAGTCGCGAAGAGGTGGCGGCGCCTGGCGTCAGCGTCAGGAAAAAGACCCGTATGTGCAGATGGCCAGGCGCGATGGATGGCGCTCGCGTGCCGTCTACAAACTGCAGCAGATCGTCGAGAAGGAAGCAATTATCAGGCCCGATATGGTCTGCATTGACCTCGGCGCCGCACCGGGAAGCTGGAGTCAGTACGTCGTCCGGCGTTTGCAGGAAAGGGTGCGCCTCATCGCCGTCGATTTGCTGCCCATGGACGCTCTTCCGGCGGTAGAATTCATCCAGGGTGATTTCAGGGAGGACGCAGTACTGCAGGAGTTGCTGGACAAGCTTGCTGATACGCCTGCAGACCTTGTAATGAGCGATATGGCGCCCAATATCAGCGGGAACAAAGTGGTTGACCAGCCGAAATCCATGGCCCTGGCGGAACTGGCGCTGGACGTGGCCAAAAAGACGCTGCGGCGGCGCGGTAATTTCGTTTGTAAACTGTTCCAGGGGCAGGGGGCGGATGCGTTTATCGCTGACGCCAGCCAAACGTTTGCAAGGGTCAAAGTGATGAAACCCAAGGCTTCCAGACCGGGTAGTAATGAGGTTTACATGGTAGCGAGAAACTATCAACTGTAGTAATGTCTAATGATTAGACACAGTCTAAGAAGCGTGCCGGAGCAATGTACTTATTGTGAATGATTTAACCAAAAATATTCTTGTTTTTATCGTCATCATTGTGGTGCTCCTGTCAGTCGTTCAGGGCCTCAGTGGTGTTAGCGGTCAGGCGCCGGAGAAACGGGATTACTCCGAATTCCTGGTGCAGATTCGTTCCGGAGAAGTGCAACGGGTCGAGTTTGACCATGAGCGAATTGATTACGGCAATCGACAGCCGCTTCAGTACTACACTATCAGCCCGGAAACGGACAACAACACGCTGATCGGCATTCTCGAAGACAATCGCGTGAATTTCACGGCGCAGGAACCCAAGTCTCAAAGTCTAATCGGTCAATTGCTGATCAGCTCGTTCCCGATCTTGCTGTTAATCGGCGTGTGGATTTACTTCATGCGCCAGATGCAGGGCGGGGCCGGCGGCCGTGGTGCAATGTCGTTCGGCAAAAGCAAAGCCCGGTTGATGACTGAAGACCAGGTGGGCATATCCTTCGCCGATGTGGCCGGAATTGACGAGGCCAAGGCCGAAGTTGCCGAAATTGTCGACTTCCTGAAGGACCCGAGCAAATTCCAGCGCTTAGGCGGCAAAATACCCAAAGGCGTCCTGATGGTTGGCCCGCCGGGTACCGGCAAAACACTGCTCGCGAAAGCGATCGCCGGGGAGGCCAAGGTGCCTTTCTTCACGATCTCCGGATCTGATTTCGTCGAAATGTTTGTCGGTGTTGGCGCGTCGCGTGTCCGTGACATGTTTGAACAGGCGAAGAAACAGGCGCCCTGCATTATCTTTATCGACGAACTGGACGCGGTCGGCAGACACCGTGGCGCGGGACTTGGTGGCGGCCACGACGAGCGCGAACAGACCCTGAACCAGCTGCTTGTTGAAATGGACGGTTTCGAGGGCAATGAGGGCGTCATTGTCATCGCGGCGACCAACCGGCCCGACGTGCTCGATCCGGCATTATTGCGACCGGGCCGATTTGACCGGCAGGTCGTCGTTCTACTTCCCGATATCCGAGGTCGCGAACTGATTCTCAAAGTGCACATGCGCAAAGTGCCGCTTGACGACGACGTCAAGCCGAGCTTGATTGCACGGGGTACACCCGGGTTTTCCGGTGCCGATCTTGCCAACCTCGTTAATGAGGCCGCGCTTTATGCGGCCAAGATGAACAAACGCGTCGTGAGCATGGAAGAATTCGAGAAAGCCAAAGACAAGATCATGATGGGCGCCGAGCGCCGCTCTTTGGTCATGAGCGAAAAGGAAAAACTCAATACGGCATATCACGAGGCCGGGCACACAATTGTCGGATGCAGCGTTCCCGACCATGACCCTGTTTATAAAGTAACGATCATCCCCCGTGGCAGTGCGCTTGGCGTGACGATGTACTTGCCGGAAGAAGATAAATACAGCGTATCCAAGTCGACACTGGAAAGTAATATTTCAACGTTGTTCGGCGGACGTATTGCCGAGGAAATGACGCTCGGCCCGGATCAGGTGACAACCGGGGCGGCGAACGACATCGAGCGTGCGACTGAAATTGCGCGAAACATGGTGACGAAGTGGGGCTTGTCCGAAAAGCTCGGACCACTGACCTACAGTGAAGAAGAAGGCGAAGTATTTCTCGGCCGCTCTATTACGCAGCACAAGCAGGTATCTGACGTAACGGTACACGTCATCGATGAAGAAGTTCGGAGGATCATCGATCGCAACTACGACCGAGCAAGATCGATCCTCGAAGAGCATGAAGATAAGCTGCATCACATGGCCAAATCGCTGATGAAATACGAAACCCTCGATGACTCCCAGGTGAAAGAGATCATGGAAGGGCGTGAGCCGACACCGCCCGAGGACTGGGATGATTCAAACGATTCGACGCCGGCCGCGGGCAAGAAAAACAAGAAATCTGACGCTGTCGGGCCGATCGGTGATCCCGCCAGCGAGCACTAATCGATAAACTACAAGCAGACAGGACGGCAGCGCAGACCCCTGCGCTGCCGTTTTAATATGCGCTCATTATTTTCAAGGGAATTCTTTGATGGAAATCCGCCTTGGCGAGCGGATTCTGGCGCTCGGGCATTCCCGGGTGATGGGAATCCTGAACGTCACGCCTGACTCGTTTTCCGATGGCGGCCGGTTTCTGTCTGCCGACGCTGCGCTTGAACAGGCGGCCAGGATGTCGGAACAGGGCGCCGACATTATTGATGTAGGTGGCGAATCGACCAGGCCAGGTGCACAACCATTGCCCGTGCAGCAGGAACTTGACCGGATACTGCCCGTCATCGAGTCGATTACTGCGCAGTTCGATGTTGCCGTGTCTGTAGACACCAGCAAGCCAGAGGTCATGCAAGCTGCAGTTGCGGCAGGCGCGGTGCTTATCAACGACGTCTTCGCCCTGCAGCGAGAGGGCGCTATGGGCGTGGCAGCCGGACTGGACGCGGCGATTTGCCTGATGCACATGCAAGGGGACCCGTGGACGATGCAGGTGCGGCCGGAGTATCGGGAGTTGCCGGGGGAAATCATCGATTTTCTGGGCGCACGGGTCGGGGCCTGCAGAGAGGCCGGAATCGATACCGATCGGCTGATCGTGGACCCTGGATTCGGGTTCGGCAAGAATGACCGGCACAATTTGAAAATTCTGGCAAATCTTGAGCAGTTCCGTGATCTGAAGCTGCCATTACTGGTAGGCTTGTCGCGAAAACGCACACTCGGCCATTTGACCGAAAAAAACGCAGACCAGCGGATCGCGGCCGGCGTAGCCGCAGCGGTGATCGCCGTGTCGAAAGGAGCGAACATCGTGCGGACGCATGACGTAGGGCCGACCGTTGACGCCCTCAGGGTCTTCGATGCGGTAGCAGGCCAGGTAAACAGTAAATGAGTAAGAAATTCTTTGGGACAGATGGGATTAGAGGATTGGTTGGCGCCGATCCGATGAGCGCTGATTTCGCGTTACGGCTCGCAAGCGCCGCTGCCCAGGTATTGGTGCCTGAAGGTGGCACCGTGTTGATCGGCAAGGACACACGCCTGTCCGGCTACATGTTCGAATCTGCCCTCGAGGCAGGGTTTGTCGCGGCCGGCGCAGATGTCTTGCTGCTGGGCCCACTGCCGACACCGGGAATTGCGGTCCTGACGCAGGAATTTAAAGCCAATCTCGGTGTGGTTATCAGCGCATCCCATAATCCCTATTACGACAACGGCATCAAGTTTTTTGACGGTGCTGGCGCCAAGCTGTCGGACGAGGTTGAAAAGGAAATAGAAAAGGTCCTGAAGAAACCTGCGATTACCCTGGAATCCGGAAAACTTGGCCGGGCCAAGCGGATCGACACCGCGCGCAGTCGCTACCAGGAATTCTGCGCCGCAACGTTTCCCGATGAGCTTGATCTCGAAGGTATGAAGGTCGTATTCGATGGCGCCAACGGCGCCGGGTATAAGGTCGGACCGCGAACGCTTAACGACCTGGGCGCCGACGTAATTACGATCGGATGCTCCCCGAACGGCCGCAACATCAACGATGGATGCGGCTCGACCGAACCTGCCCTGTTGCAAAAAACAGTGCCGGCGGTGGAAGCCCATGTAGGCATTGCACTGGATGGCGATGGTGACCGCGTTGTTATGGTCGACGAAAAAGGCCAGATCACCGACGGAGACCAGTTGCTGTACATTCTGGCGATATCGAGAAAAGCGGAAGGCAAACTGCGAGGGCCGGTGGTTGGCACCGTCATGAGCAACCTCGGTCTGGAGCATGCGCTGCAACGCCAGGGAATCGAATTCAGGCGTGCCAGCGTCGGCGACCGCTATGTACTCGAGACGCTGCGGCAGACCGGCGGCATCATCGGCGGGGAAACATCGGGCCATATGATCTGCCTTGATCAGACCACGACGGGTGACGGACTGATCAGTGCGCTGCAAATACTTGCGGTCATGAGGCGGACTGGCAAGCCGCTGTCGGAACTTGCGTCCGGTATGTCCCGGTATCCGCAAAAAATGTTCAATGTCCCGACAGACAAGAAGCTGGATCCGGACAGCTCTCCCGCGATTCGGGATGCCGTATCCAAGGCTGAGGCCGAACTGGCGGAAAACGGCCGGGTTGTGTTGCGGGCGTCCGGAACCGAACCGGTAATCAGGGTCATGGTCGAAGGTGAAAACGAGCATCAGGTCCTGACCCTGGCCAGGCGGCTCGCATCTGTTGTTGCAGAGGCGGCGGCCTGACGAATTCGGGCAGACCGCCCAATTTAGATTCCCGCGCGCGTTGCTTTGGCAGGTTTGGCCCGGTATCCTTGCGCGCCTTTTAAGCAGATTGAGTCGTGATATATGCGCGGTTACCTCGTAGCCGGAAACTGGAAAATGAACGGCAGCAATGCGGCCAATGCCGATCTTATGGACAGCATTATTGCCGGCATGCCGCATTCGGATTCGCTTGAGTTGCTGGTCTGCCCACCTTTTCCGTATTTAGCTGCAATGGCTGCAAAATTGTCGGGAACCGGTATTGCACTGGGCGCCCAGAATGTGTCGCAGCACGAAGCGGGCGCCTACACGGGTGAGACTTCCCCATCGATGCTCGGCGACGTTGGTTGCAAGTATGCAATTGTCGGCCACTCCGAGAGACGTGCCATCATGGGAGAATCCAGCGCGACGGTGGCAGCCAAGTTTCAGGCTGCACAGGATGCCGGTCTGATCCCGCTGCTCTGCGTCGGCGAATCGCAGGGTGAGCGCGAGACAAATCAGACGGAAGCGGTCATCGATGAACAACTGAATGCCGTCGTTGATGGTTCCGGCATTGAGTCGTTTCGTCGCGCGGTTATTGCCTATGAGCCGGTCTGGGCGATTGGCACCGGGCTTACGGCGACGCCGGAACAAGCCCAGGAAGTACATCGGCACATTCGCGAGCTTCTGGCCGCACGGCACCAGGATATCGCGGCTACCGTGAAAATATTGTATGGGGGAAGTGTGCAAGGAGACAATGCGGCCGGACTGTTTGGCAAACCGGACATTGACGGAGGATTGATCGGCGGCGCGTCATTGAAATCTGCCGATTTCCTGGCAATTGCGGAGGCAGCGGTGGCACTGAATTGAGGTTCTGATGGGAAACATTCAAACGACAGTTTTAATTATTCATACGTTTATTGCGTTGGCGATTATCGGCCTGGTTCTCTTGCAGCGGGGCAAGGGCGCCGACGCCGGGGCAGCTTTTGGCGCGGGAGCATCAGGCACGGTCTTCGGGGCACGCGGCTCGAGCAGTTTCTTTTCCCGGGCAACCGCAGTACTGGCGACCGCATTTTTTGCCACCAGCCTGACGCTGGCATACCTGAGCGCTCAACATTCAAGCGCTCCGGATAGCCTGCTTGAGAGCGCCCCGGCTGTCGAAGCCGAACAGGCTGAACCTGCGGTGCCGCCCGCGGCCCTGCCGGAGCTGGAGGATGCGAATCCTGAAGCGGAAGCCCCGGGCTTGCCTTCACTGGATGAAGAGGACGCGGTAGACCCGCCAGCCAGTGAGGAGTAGTTGGCAAACCGACATGAAGGGTACCTCTAAGCCGACGTGGTGGAATTGGTAGACACGCTGTCTTGAGGGGGCAGTAGCGCAAGCTGTGCCGGTTCGAGTCCGGCCGTCGGCACCATACAAACAAAGACCGGCCCGATTGGGCCGGTCTTTGTTTGTATGGTGCCGATATATGGTGCCGACGGCCGAGAATTGTAGATACGTCTTGCAGGAGCTCGCTTCGGCGAGCGATAGCCGATCTTCCTACCAGAATTCCGGCCTGTCCATAGATTCCCGGACTCTTCTTCGAGAGCGCCGGGTGCATGAAAGGGAGCGGCCTGTGGCTTCTCTGATTGAGTCCCGCGACGGTGCTAGTGAATGGTAGTGGCAATAAAAATAGCTGCCGGAGTGACCATTAGGACTGTTATCTAACTCTTGCTGGCTGATACAATGTTCCACTGCTCCGGGCCAAACTCGTACCCACGCCGACCGATTCATATGTTGCAAGAATACCTGCCGATCCTGATGTTCCTGGGCGCTGCCGCCGGAATTGGACTGATATTGTTAGGCCTCGGTTTCGCTATCGGGCGCGGTCAGAAAGACGAGCAGAAATTATCGCCATACGAATGCGGCTTCGAGCCCTTCGAAGACTCGCGCATGAAATTTGATGTTCGCTATTACCTGGTAGCGATTCTTTTCATCATTTTTGACCTGGAAATCGCATTCCTCTTTCCCTGGGCTGTCTCGCTCGACGCGGTCGGCGTGTTCGGCCTGGTTGCGATGGGAATCTTCCTGGCGGTCCTGGTCGTCGGTTTTATTTATGAATGGAAGAAGGGTGCGCTCGAATGGGATTGAGTAGTCCCCCCGCTGAATCTGCGGCCGAATTCGCACCTGAGACCGGGGACGCCGGGCAGAGTCTGCAAAAGAAAGGCTTCGTGGTTGCCAGTGCGGACGCGGTCATGAATTGGGCGCGCACTGGATCATTGTGGCCGATGACCTTTGGCCTTGCCTGTTGCGCGATCGAAATGATGCATGCCGGCGCAGCGCGCTACGATCTTGATCGTTTCGGCATCATTTTCCGGGCCAGTCCGCGTCAGTCGGATGTCATGATTGTTGCCGGCACGCTGGTCAACAAAATGGCGCCTGCGCTCAGAAAGGTTTATGACCAGATGGCGGAGCCGCGTTGGGTGGTGTCAATGGGCTCCTGCGCCAATGGTGGTGGCTACTACCACTATTCCTATGCGGTCGTGCGAGGTTGCGATCGGATTGTTCCGGTTGACGTTTACGTGCCGGGCTGTCCGCCGACGGCGGAAGCGCTTATTTACGGTCTGATACAACTGCAAAAGAAGATTCGACGCACGAGCACGATTGCCAGGTAACCAAGATCAAATAATGAATAGTTCTCACGAGACATTGGCCGCTCGTATAGACGATCGTTTTGCCGGGCAGGTTACGCGTATCCATTCGACCTGCGGTGAGCTGACATACGAGCTTGGCAAAGACGATTTGCTCGCGGTCGCGACCGCGCTGCGTGACGATGCCGAGTTCGGCTTCGAACAGTTGCTTGATGTCTGCGGCGTCGACTATCTTACTTATGGCAAGGACGAGTGGGTCACCGAGGGCGCTACCGGCAGCGGGTTCAGTCGTGGCGTTGAAACTCAGCCGGTTATTCTGGACGAGAGCGATAGCTTCGACCCCCGCCGCTTCGCGGCTGTCTATCATTTGTTGTCCTTGCAAAACAACACGCGGCTCCGACTCAGGGTTTTCACGGGGGACAGCAACCCGCCAATCGTTCCATCGCTGGTTGAGGTGTGGAATTCAGCAAACTGGTTTGAGCGTGAGGCATTCGACCTGTACGGCATTCTTTTCGACGGTCACCCGGATTTGCGGCGCATCCTGACGGATTACGGATTCATCGGCCACCCGTTTCGCAAGGACTTTCCGCTGATAGGCAATGTGGAGGTCATCTACGATGCGGAAAAGGGACGCGTGGTCTATCAGCCTGTGAGCATCGAGCCACGCACACTCGTCCCACGCGTTATCCGCGACGATAACCGTTACTCAGCTGACCTGAAGGACGGCGCAAACGATGGCTGAGATTCAGAATTTCACGATGAACTTCGGACCGCAGCATCCTGCCGCGCACGGGGTCCTGCGACTGGTCCTTGAAATGGACGGCGAAGTCATTCAGAAGGCGGATCCGCACGTCGGCCTGCTGCATCGGGCCACCGAGAAACTTGCGGAGTCCAAACCGTACAATCAAACCATCGGCTACATGGACCGGCTCGACTACGTATCGATGATGTGCAACGAGCACGGCTATGTGCTTGCCATTGAAAAACTCCTGCGTATACGACCGCCGCCGCGCGCACAGTACATCCGCGTCATGTTTGATGAGATTACCCGCATCCTGAACCACCTGCTGTGGCTCGGAACACACGGTCTCGATGTCGGCGCGATGACGATGTTTCTGTATTGCTTCCGCGAGCGCGAAGATCTGATGGACATGTATGAGGCGGTCTCCGGTACGCGCATGCATGCGACCTATTATCGGCCCGGTGGCGTATTCCGGGATCTGCCGGAGAATATGCCTAAATACAAAGCGTCGAAGTGGCGCAGTCAAAAGAACGTCGATCGCCTGAACGCCATACGTGAAGGATCATTGCTCGATTTCATCGACGCCTTTTGCGACAAATTTCCGTCGTGTGTCGATCAGTACGAAACATTGCTGACGGATAACCGCATCTGGAAACAACGCACCGTCAACATCGCCATTGTATCAGCGGAACGCGCGCTGAATCTTGGCTTTACCGGTCCGATGTTGCGCGGCTCCGGCGTCGAATGGGACTTACGCAAGAAACAGCCCTACGAAGTTTATGACCAGCTGGATTTTGATATCCCGGTTGGCACGAATGGAGATTGCTACGACCGCTATCTCGTGCGCGTTGAGGAAATGCGCCAGTCGAACCGCATCGTCAAACAATGTATCGACTGGCTCAGGAATAATCCCGGCCCGGTCATGCTGGACGACCACAAGATTGTCGCCCCGTCCCGGGTTGAGATGAAGGACGACATGGAATCGCTCATTCATCATTTCAAATTTTTTACGGAAGGGTATTGCGTGCCGGAAGGGGAGGCGTATGCGGCCATAGAACACCCCAAGGGCGAGTTCGGCGTCTACATAATTTCTGACGGTGCGAACAAGCCCTATCGTGTAAAGGTACGTCCGCCCGGTTTTGCCCACCTGGCGGCCATGTCGGAGATGGTTGAAGGACATATGCTGGCGGACGTCGTTGTCGTGATTGGTAGCCAGGACATTGTATTTGGCGAGATCGACAGATGAGTGACGCTGCAGCCTTATCGGATCACGTCCGAGGAGAAATTGATCGCTGGACCGCGCGCTTCCCGGAAGGCCGGCATCGCTCGGCTGTCATCGGCGCATTGCATGCTGCACAGCATGAGAACGACGGTTACCTGACCGTGGAGCTACTGAATGGTGTCGCTGACTACCTGGATTTGCCGACGATCCAGGTCTACGAAGTCGCAACCTTTTATTCGATGTTTCAAACACAGGCAGTTGGCCGCCATAACGTCGCCATCTGCACTAACGTGTCCTGCATGCTGCGGGGCGCAGACGACATTGTCGAGCATGTAGAAAACAAACTCGGTATCAAGCTTGGGGAAAGTACGGAAGATGGCCGCATATATCTGAAAAAGGAAGAAGAGTGTCTTGCGGCATGTTGTGGCGCCCCGATGATGATGGTTGATCACAAGTACCATGAAAATCTCACGCCGAAAATGGTGGACGAGATTCTGGATGGCCTCGAATGAGCCGGCTTCAGCACAATTTGACGTGCTTCAACACCTTCGGTACGGATGAGTCATGGTCACTCAAGACGTATGAGAAGCACGACGGCTACAAGGCCTGGCGCAATATACTAGCCGGCAAAATGTCGCCGCAAGAAGTTATAGAGGAAGTGAAAGCAAGTGGTCTTCGAGGCCGTGGTGGTGCGGGTTTTCCGACCGGATTGAAATGGAGCTTCATGCCGCGCGATGTGCCGGGTCAGAAATACCTGGTATGCAACTCTGACGAGAGTGAGCCGGGCACCTGCCATGACCGCGAAGTCTTGCGCCATAACCCGCATTGCCTGATTGAAGGAATGGCGATTGCCGCCTACGCAATGGGTGCGACCGTTGCTTACAACTATATCCGCGGCGAATTCATTGACGAGCCGGTGCCGCGCTTTGAGGCAGCGCTTGAGGAAGCGTACAAGGCCGGATTACTCGGAAAAAACATCCAGAAATCCGGCATTGATGTTGACCTGCATACATTCGTTGGCGCCGGTGCCTACATCTGCGGCGAGGAGACCGGACTGCTCGAATCACTCGAGGGAAAGCAAGGCAAGCCACGCTTCAAGCCGCCATTCCCGGCTAATTTCGGTTTGTACGGTTTGCCGACCACCGTCAATAACACCCAGAGTCTTGCCTGCGTGCCGGCAATCATCCGCAATGGCGCCAAATGGTTCGCAGACCTCGGGCCCGAAGGCTCCGGCGGCACCGCGCAGTTTTCTGTCTCGGGCCACGTGGAAAAGCCGGGCAATTTCGAATTGCCGATGGGCATTCCTTTCAAAGACCTGTTGCACTTGTGCGGCGGCGTACTTGGCGGGCGCAAACTGAAGGCCGTGATTCCGGGCGGTTCATCGGTGAAGATCCTGCCTGCTGAAATCATCATGGACTGCACGATGGACTATAACTCGCTGCAAAAAGCGGGGTCGTCCTTCGGCACTGGCGCGGTCATCGTGATGGACGAGACGACCTGCATGGTCCGCGTACTTCGTCGCATCGCGCGTTTTTATATGGCCGAATCCTGCGGGCAGTGCACGCCATGCCGCGAAGGAACAGGCTGGCTGTACCGCATGCTGAGCCGAATCACGGCGGGGCAGGGTCAGGAGGATGACTTGGATAAGCTGCTGGATGTGGCAAACAAGATCGATGGCCACACGATCTGCGCGTTGGGCGATGCGGCGGCCTGGCCGGTGCAGAGTTTTTTGCAGCACTACCATCACGAATTCGAATACATGATCCGGAATCACGGACGCAGCATCGTCGACGAGTCCGCCAAGGCAGCCGCATGAGCGACGATATGGTCAATATCGAAGTCGACGGCAAACCGGTCGAAGCCCGCAAGGGACAGATGATCATGGAAGTGACCGACGAAATCGGCACTTACATCCCGCGTTTCTGTTACCACAAAAAACTTTCCATCGCAGCGAATTGCCGCATGTGCCTGGTCGAGGTTGAAAAGGCGCCGAAACCGATGCCGGCTTGCGCCACCCCGGTTGGCGAGGGCATGAAGGTTTTTACTCGGTCACCAGCGGCAATATCTGCGCAGAAGGCGGTCATGGAATTCTTGCTGATCAATCATCCGCTGGATTGCCCGATCTGCGATCAGGGCGGCGAATGTGAATTGCAGGACCTGGCGCTGGGTTATGGCCGCGACGTGTCGAGGTATAACGAACGCAAACGCGTTGTGAAAGACAAGGACCTTGGGCCGCTGGTGTCCACGGACATGACACGCTGTATTCACTGCACGCGATGTGTCCGCTTCAGCCAGGAAATACAGGGGTTACAGGAACTCGGCACGATCGGCCGCGCCGAGGATATGAAGATCAGCATGTACATCGAGAAAAGTGTTGATCATGAACTGTCCGCAAACATCATCGATATTTGCCCGGTCGGTGCGCTGAACAACAAGCCTTATCGATACAGCGCGCGTGCATGGGAAATGGAACAGCGGCAATCGGTGTCACCCCACGACTGCGTTGGTTCAAACATGTACGTGCATGTCCTCCGCGGCACCATCAAACGCGTCGTTCCTCGTGAAAATGAGGAGATAAACGAAACCTGGCTGTCTGATCGTGACCGGTTCGGCTATGAGGGCATCTACAGCAATGACCGGCTTTTGAGTCCACGGGTCAAGCAGGACGGAACGTGGGAAGACATTGGCTGGGATGAGGCGTTAAAGATCCTGGCAGAGAATCTGCAGGGAGCGGGTGCAGGCAGGACAGGTATTCTTGCATCGCCAGGGGCGACGCTCGAGGAGTGTCACTTGCTCGCCAGGCTCGCCGATCATATCGGTACCGCAAATATCGATTCCAGAGTTCGGCAGCGGGACTTCTCCGATCAGGACAACGATCCCGTGTTCCCGTGGCTGGGAAGCACTATCGCGGAGCTTGAAACCAGCGACGCAATACTGGTAGTTGGCTCGAACCTCAGGAAGGAAGTGCCGATCATTGCACACCGGGTGCGCAAAGCTGCATTGGCCGGATCGAAGGTCAGTTTCGTCAACAATGAGGCGTTCGAATATCACTTCGCGGTCGAAGAAAATATGCATGACGGTGGCCTGGTTGAGCAGCTGGCAGGTATCGCCGTTGCTGCAGCAGGCAGGAAGAAATTGCCCAAGAGCGTTGAGGAATTGGTGAAGGGCGTCAAAGCGAGCGCTTCTCAGAAACGAATCGCCGCGTCGCTGGCAGATGCAGAGCAGGCGCAGATCCTGCTTGGCCTGATTGCAGGCCGGCACCAGGCGTCGTCGGCGCTGCGGGCGCTGGCTGCTGCGATTAGCAAGCTGACCGGGGCAAAATTCGGCGTCCTGTCGGAAGGGTCGAATTCCGCTGGCGCCAGTCTTGCCGGCGTGCTACCGCATCGCGGTTCAGGTGGCAACGAGAGGAAGGCTGCCGGACTCAATGCCGCCGAGATGCTCGATGAAGCGCTCGACGCAGTGCTGTTGTACGGTCTCGAGCCTGACCGCGATATTTGTTGCGTCGATGACGCGGTCAAAAAGCTTGCTGGTCAAAAATTTGTTGCAGCGCTCACCTCCTTTAACAGCGACGCGTTGCAGGACGCGGCCGATTTGCTGTTGCCGATCGGTACCTTCGCCGAATCCGCCGGTACATTCATTAATTGCGAGGGACGCTGGCAGAGTTTCTTGGGCGTTTCGAATCTGCCCGGGGAGGCACGGCCTGGCTGGAAGGTGCTGCGCGTGCTTGGCAACCTGCTCGACGCCGATAATTTCGATTATCAGACCAGCGAAGAAGTTCGCGATGAACTGGGTGATTTGCTCGGGAACATCGAGCCGGACAATCAATACACCGGCAAAAAGGCGCTCGGCAAGATCAATGGTGCTGACGATCCCGCAGCCCGGATCGACATTCCGATTTACGACACGGATGCCATGGTGCGACGGGCGAGGGCCCTGCAATTGACGCCCGAGGCACAGCGCAGTTCCGGCGAGGGTAGGTGATGGCGTCGATCAACGAATTTGTGCTGGGAATGTGGGAGTTTGTCCTGGGCCCGCTGTCGGCCATCACTCAGTACCTGATCGTAACCTCGATGTGGATCGTCGTGGTCATGATCGGCGTTATCCTGACGGTTGCCTTCACGACTTATTTCGAACGCAAGGTGATCGGCTATATGCAGGGCCGTATCGGTCCGAATCGCGTGGGCCCGCTTGGACTGGGCCAGCCTTTTGCAGATGTCATCAAGCTCCTGATCAAGGAAGTCATCATTCCGCAGAAGTCGAATCGCTTCCTGTTCGTGATTGCGCCGTTGTTGTCATTGATTCCGGCGCTGGCCACCTGGGCAGTGATTCCGCTGTCGGACACATTCGTCATCTCCAACATCGATGCCGGTCTCTTGTACGTGTTGGCGCTGACCTCGGTGAGCGTTTACGGTGTTATTCTCGCGGGTTGGGCAAGCAACTCGAAATACGCGTACCTCGGCGCCATGCGTTCCGCCGCACAAATTGTGGCTTACGAAATCGCCATGGGTTTTGCGCTGGTCGGCGTGTTGATGGCCGGCGGCAGCCTGAACCTCGGCGAAATTACACGGGCGCAGGCGGGTGGCTTCAGTCACTGGTTCCTGTTGTGGCTCTTCCCGTTGTTTATTGTGTTTTTTATATCGGGTGTCGCTGAAACCAACAGGGCGCCGTTCGACGTTACCGAAGGCGAATCGGAAATCGTCGCCGGATTTCATGTGGAATACTCCGGTGCCGCCTTCGTACTGTTCTTCCTCGCGGAATATGCCAACATCATCCTGATCTCGGCGCTGACCTCGATATTCTTTTTTGGTGGCTATGCCTCGTTTTTCGAAGGCTGGACGTTCCTTGAAGGTGGTGTTCTTGCCTGGTTGATGGCCCCGGCATTCGGCTGGCTTGCATTAAAGACCAGCTTCTTTATTTTTGTTTTCTTCTGGCTGCGGGCGACCTTCCCGCGCTACCGCTATGACCAGATCATGCGGCTCGGTTGGAAGGTATTCATTCCGGTTACGATTATCTGGATTGCCGTGGAAGGCGTTATGGCCTACCTGCAGGTCGGTCCGTGGTCGAATCTGACAGGGTAGGCTGATGGACCGTGTGCTCAGTTTGATCAAGACATTTCTGCTCTGGGAGCTGTGGCAGGGATTGTCGGTCACGTTGCGCAATTTCTTCCGGCCTAAAGTGACCCTCATTTACCCGGAAGAAAAAGCACCACAATCTGTGCGCTTCCGGGGTTTGCATGCACTACGCCGCTACCCGAATGGTGAAGAGCGCTGTATTGCCTGCAAACTTTGTGAGGCAGTATGCCCCGCACTTGCGATCACGATCGAGTCAGATGTCGGCGAAGATGGGACGCGGCGTACCACGCGTTTCGACATTGACCTCTTTAAATGCATTTATTGCGGGTTCTGTGAAGAAGCCTGTCCGGTTGATGCAATTGTAGAAACCCGCATCCATGAATATCACATGGAAGCAGCCGGCGAGAACATCATGACCAAGGACAAGCTGCTTGCCATTGGCGATAAATTCGATGCAATGATCTCCGCCGATAAAGCGGCAGACGCGAAGTACTTGTAAAGGGAAACCCGTTTTGTTTTACGCCATACTTTTTTACAGTTTTGCGACGATCCTGATCGGCGCAGCAGTGGGCGTTATCTTTTCACGCAACCCGGTGCATGCCGTCATGTTCCTCGTACTGGCATTTTTTGAGAGTGCCATGCTGTGGCTGCTGATCGAGGCTGAGTTCCTGGCAATCGTGCTGGTGCTGGTGTACGTCGGCGCGGTGATGGTCCTGTTCCTGTTCGTCGTCATGATGCTGGACATCGAAGTTGAGCGCACCGAAGGTGGGTACACGCGCTACCTGCCGTTAGGACTCGTGATTGCCGGCTTGATGGTCATTGAACTGATGCAGATCATCTGGTGGCGCAGTAGCGCAGACGTCGCGAGTGGCGGATTCGTGGCGACGCCGGACGGATACAGCAACACCGAGGCGCTTGGAGCGGTACTGTATACCGAGCACGTGTATGCGTTCGAAATTGCTGCAGTAATCCTGTTGCTGGCTATCGTGGCTGCCATAACGCTGACGATGCGCAAGCGGCCCGGACTCAAGCTGCAAAATATTTCTGAACAGGTCGCAGTCAAGGCGGCAGACAGGCTCCGCATCGTCAAGATGGACACGGAGGATTGGGAGTGATTGGTCTGCAGCACTACCTGACGCTGGCCGCGATCCTGTTTTCAATGAGCATTGCCGGCATCTTTATCAATCGGCGTAATCTCATTCTGCTTTTGATGTGCATCGAGTTGATGCTGCTGGCAGTCAACTTCAACTTCATTGCGTTTTCGCGTCACCTGGGTGATGAGACAGGCCAGGTATTTGTTTTCTTTATATTGACCGTTGCCGCAGCCGAAGCGGCAATCGGCCTCGCCATCCTGGTTGTACTTTTCCGTAATCGCCGCTCCATCAATGTGCAGGAGCTGGATTTGTTGAAAGGCTGACGGGATGCACGGATACCACCTGACAATTGTGCTCGCACCGCTGATTGCGGCGATTGTAGTGGGGCTTTTCGGTCGCCAGATAGGACGTACTGCCGCACATTGGCTGGCGATTCTGGGTGTCGGTCTGTCCTTTGTCTTGTCCGTACTGGTGCTGAAATATCTCTATTGGGACGGTGGCCAGATCGAGAACTACACCGTATATACGTGGGCGGTCAGTGACGGTCTGCACATGAATGTTGGCTTCCTGATTGACCGGTTAACCGCGCTCATGATGGTCGTGGTGACGTTCGTCTCGCTGATGGTGCATGTTTACACCGTCGGCTACATGGCTGATGACCCGGGCTACCAGCGCTTCTTCAGCTACATCGCGCTGTTTACCTTCTCCATGCTGATGCTGGTGATGTCCAACAACTTCCTGCAGCTGTTTTTCGGCTGGGAAGCGGTCGGCCTGGTTTCCTACCTGCTGATCGGCTTCTGGTTCAAAAAAGAGTCTGCGATTTTCGCCAACCTGAAGGCATTCCTGGTCAATCGCATTGGCGACTTTGGTTTCATACTCGGTATCGCCTGCGTCGTCATGTTCGCAGACTCACTGGACTACGCAACCGTGTTTGCCGGCGCAGGCGGCATAGCCTCGCAAAGCATAGAAATTATCCCCGGCAGTCCGTGGAATGCGATGACGGTTATATGCATCCTGCTGTTCATCGGCGCCATGGGTAAGTCGGCGCAGATGCCGTTGCATGTCTGGCTCCCGGACTCGATGGAAGGCCCGACGCCCATCTCGGCGTTGATCCACGCCGCAACGATGGTTACGGCGGGTATCTTCATGGTGGCCCGTATGTCGCCATTGTTCGAATTGTCCGAAACCGCGCTGGGGGTCGTCGTGACGATCGGCGCGTTGACGGCCATTTTGATGGGGCTTGTGGGTGTCGTGCAGAACGACATCAAGCGCGTCGTCGCCTATTCAACGCTGTCCCAGCTCGGTTATATGACGGTTGCCCTGGGCGTGTCAGCATACAGCGCCGCAATCTTTCACCTGATGACGCATGCTTTTTTCAAGGCGCTCCTGTTCCTGGCAGCGGGTTCGGTCATCATCGCGATGCACCATGAGCAGGACATCCGCAAGATGGGCGGGCTCAGGAAATACATGCCCATCACATACTGGACTGCATTGATCGGTACGCTCGCCCTGATCGGCTTCCCGGGAACCTCGGGATTCTTTTCCAAAGATGCGTTGATAGAGGCGGTCAGCGATTCACACTGGCAGGGGCAGGGCGTGATTTACTGGATCGCCTACCTGAGCGTTTTGCTCGGCGTATTCGTTACCGCGCTCTATTCATTCCGCATGTTTTTCCTCGTCTTCCACGGCGAAGAACGCATGGACAAGGAAACCAAGTCGCACTTGCGTGAGACACCGTGGGTAGTGACCGGGCCACTGATAATGCTGGCTATACCATCGGCAATCATTGGCTGGTTCACGATTGGTCCTGTGTTGTTTGGCGGTTTCTTCGGCGACTCGATCGTCGTTGCGGAGCATCACGACGTGCTGGCGCATCTTGGCGAGTCTTTCCATGGCAGTGTGCAGTTCCTTCTGCACGCGCTGTCGGGACCGGTTGTGTACCTGGCGGCCGCGGGAGCAGGAACTGCCTGGTACCTCTATCTGAAACGGCCGGAGCTGGAGCAACTCTGGCGGCAGAAGCTATCGGGCCTGTATGACCTGCTCGACAATAAATACTATTTCGACGATCTCTACATCAAGGGCTTCGCGGCCGGTGGCCGACGCGTCGGCCAGTTCTTATGGAACAAGGGGGACGAGCTAATCATTGACGGGGTGCTGGTCAATGGCACGGCAAATACGGTAGTACGGCTCGCCGGCGTGTTACGGGAACTGCAGACTGGCTACCTGTACCACTATGCGTTCGCCATGTTCATCGGGCTTACGTCCTTTCTCGGCTGGTTGCTGTGGTTTTGAGATGATGGACCGGACCTGACACATGGACTTATCACACAGCATTCTCAGTCTGCTGACCTGGCTGCCGATTTTCGGCGGTATAGCGGTGCTGATTGCCGGTGACGGTGGTGATTCGGCGTCGTCGCGAGCCGCCGGCATGAGGCTCTTATCGTTGTCGGTGTCGCTGCTGACATTTGTGCTCAGCGTTTTTCTCTATAACAATTTCGATACCACGACCGCGTCCATGCAATTCGTTGAAAGATCGCCGTGGATCGAGGCGCTTAATGTCGAATATTTCCTTGGTGTGGACGGCATTTCCGCGCCGCTGATCATATTGACGGCCTTCATCACGCCACTCGTGATCATTGCCGGCTGGGATTCGATCAAAGAACGGCCTGCACAATATTTCGCCGCGTTCCTGATTCTCGAGGGCCTGATGATCGGCGTGTTTGCGGCGCTCGACGGCCTGCTGTTTTATGTGCTTTGGGAAGCCATGCTGGTGCCGATGTTCCTGATCATCGGCGTGTGGGGCGGACAGCGGCGAATTTACGCGACGATGAAGTTTTTCCTGTTCACGTTCCTCGGTTCCGTGCTAATGCTGGTCGCCTTTATTTATCTTTACAACAAGGCGGGCAGCTTCAATTTCTTCGCGTTCATGGAATTGCCGCTGAGCCTTTTGGAGCAACAACTCATATTCATTGCGTTCTTGCTCGCGTTCGCCGTCAAGGTGCCGATGTGGCCGGTACACACCTGGTTGCCGGATGCGCACGTTGAAGCACCTACCGGCGGCTCGGTGATCCTCGCAGCCATCATGCTGAAAATGGGCGGCTATGGTTTTGTCAGGCTTTCATTGCCGATGCTGCCGGACGGCAGCATGTACTTTTCCGGCCTGATGATCACATTGTCACTGATTGCGATCGTTTACATCGGTTTTGTGGCGCTGATGCAAACGGACATGAAAAAACTCATCGCGTATTCGTCGATCGCACACATGGGCTTTGTAACGCTCGGGTTTTTCCTGTTTTGGTCGATCGGAAGTGGCAGCGGTGCCGAGCTGGGCATAACGGGCGGCATGGTGCAGATGATTTCGCATGGTCTTGTCTCGGGTGCGATGTTCCTTTGCGTCGGCGTACTTTATGATCGGGTGCACAGCCGGCAGATTGCCGACTACGGCGGAGTTGCGAACACGATGCCGATCTTTGCGGCGTTCATGGTCCTGTTTGCAATGGCGAACGCCGGCTTGCCAGGTACCTCCGGGTTCGTCGGGGAATTCATGGTCATCATCGCCAGTTTCAAGGCTAATTTCTGGTTTGCGTTTCTCGCGGCAAGCATATTGGTCCTCGGCGCAGCGTACACATTGTGGATGGTGAAGCGCGTCATCTATGGCGATGTGGCCAACAAGAACGTCGCTGCATTGAAGGATTTGCAGCCACGGGAATTTATTGTGCTCGGCATTCTTGCGTTTGCCGTATTGCTGGTTGGACTATGGCCGGCGCCGCTGGTCGACATGATGTCGGCCACGGTTAACGAATTGCTGACGCAAATCAGTCAGTCGAAGCTTTAGGTAACC
>SMUY01252832.1_pt1 | contig 30052 bp, 25 predicted proteins | sample 2456441 | NCBI WGS metagenome assembly SMUY01 (sample SAMN11095931, study PRJNA526329) | marine sediment metagenome | biome: Marine sediment; feature: Surficial sediment; material: Deep marine sediment; isolation source: Hadal surficial sediment | place: Pacific Ocean | collected 2014-11 | depth...
GAACGAGATCAAAGGCTGTGCGTTGACTTACGACTTCGAGCAGGAAACAGTCACCTTTGGCTCGTCGGATTGCGGCGAGCGCGTTCAAATTACCATCGTGCCGCCAACCGAAGAAGCCGAGGGGACGGATGCTCCTTTATCGCGATGAGCACACTTGAGGCGCTCGAGAATTCGAGCGATCTTGTCTCGACGGCGCGATGATAGTCTCGGCAGAAACGGCCGGACTTGGCAACCGGCTCAAGTCGTGGGCGTCGGCAATGCGGCTGGACGCCGACGTCCACGTAAACTGGGAAGTTAACGACGCGATGCCCGCGAGTTTCTCGGACTTATTCGCGAACGGTTGCGGCATCCACTCGATTCCTGCCGACGCGGCCATCTATAAGTCGTGGCGACTGGTGATCCTGCCCGAGGACGAACCCCATCTGCCGGCCGGATTCGCGACGGTTGGAGCCGGCGCCCATCCGGTGATTCGCGGTCTTGGGAAAGCCTGGTGGGTCTTGACGGGCCGGCGCTCCGATCGCTACCGCTATATGGTCTTTCCGAAAACGCACTCGAGGCGCGGAACGCGTGCAGACGCACGGCATATCGATATGGAGTACGGGCGCATCCCTGAGCACTTTCGCCACGTCTATGGCCCGCTATTCGAACGGATGATCGTGCGACCGGAGATCGCCCGGCAAGTCGACGAGTGGGCGAGGGACAACCTGGATGACGATGTCATCGGTGTGCAGGTTCGCACGTGGCGAGATTATGCGCATCGTCACAACAAATACTACAAGCCCTCCGTGAAGCGTCTGGCCCGGCTGATGCATGACGCCGAAGCCGATACCCGGTTTTTCGTCGTCAGCGATAGTGACGAAATCGTGCCGAGTCTGCAGCAACAATACGGGAATAGTCGCGTGCTTCACTATCCACGACGGACCGCGCGGAACTCCAGTCGGCAGTCAGTTGATGGAACCACCGAAGACCTGATAGACATGCTGCTATTGTCGCGGACACGCAGCCTGTTCGTCAGTTACCTGAGCACGTTCAGTGAAACGGCCTGGTGGTTAGGGGGAGCTAAGGCTCGCGTTCGGGTATTTTAGCGATACCAGCATTCCGGCAGCAGCAACGATCGTTTCGCCGTGTTGTCACGGTCGAGCGGATGCGGAAAGGATTGGCTATAGGCTTTCCCTTTCAACCTGTCGTTACGGTAGAACGTGAATTCGGCCACCCTCGGTATCTCGAGTCCCCTGCTTTTGACGGAACCACAGCAGTTGTTGGGGTGGATATGCACGACGCTGTGGGTCTGCAATAGCTTCTGAAACACTCGAGAAGACAGTGTGAAATAGGGTTTATTCAGTAACTCCTGGAGGTAATGAAACTCGATGATCATGATCCGGAACTGCAACAGCAGTTCGGCCGACACGCTGAACAGCGCCTCGAACTCGGCGCCCTCGATATCCATCTGCAACAGTAGATCGTCGTGATAGCCGGGTATGGTCGCGTTCTTCCATTCATCGAGCGTCATAGACGTCTCGCCCGACAGGCAGCCGACGAATTTTTTGTCGAAACTGAAGTTCGTGTTTATTTCCGCCGGCCCGTCGACCGAGTAATCGGCGAGAAACACCCGCAGGCCTGCGTCCGCCAAATCGGCTTCGAAGCCCGACTCGGTCGAGACCCCGGGAGAGAAAGCGTACTCGATGCCGCCCAGGTCGTCCGGGAGCAGATAGCCGCCATCGCCATCCGGCCCTAGCCGAATCAACTCGACGCCGCTGTTCAGTGGTCTCAGCGAGCGTATCAACCCTTCGAGTTCGGAGTAACTGGTCCGGTCGACGACATCGATACCCAGTCCCCCGACGATCCTAAGCAATGCATCCTTGATCGGCTTGTCACGCATCGCCGTTCCTCGCCCAGTTCTCCCAGACGAATTTGTACTGGTAGGTCGGCGTATGCGTCCGTTCTAAGCCCTTCTGTATGTGCTCCATCCGGCGGGTCGCATCGACCGTGAAGTTATGAAATTGTACCTGGATATTCTCTATCGACTTGACCAGTCCGGTCTGAATCAGCCTGTCGAGCAAGTCGTACTCCCCGCCCTCGATGTTGATCTTCATCAACGCGACCGACTGGATGCCGTTTTCGTCGAACCACTGCTTGGCATCGACGATCCGGATCTCTTCGGCTTCGGCCCGTTTTCGATACGTCGAACTGCCCGCTCCGCGAATGTAGATCTTCTCCGATTTGGATACTGCTCCCAGACCGAAACGGAAGACTTCTATGTCTTCGTTCTGCTCGAATCTCTCGCCGATCGCCTCCGCGAATCGCCTGACGGGCTCGAAAACCCAGATCCGGCAGCGGTACCTTGAATAGAGGTCGCTCGCCCATTGGCCTTGGTAGCCACCCAGGTCCATGACGAACGAGCTTCGATTCAGCGGGTAGCTGTACCGAAAGCGGCGGTCGCCGCCGTCGTCCCACCACCTCTTGACCATTTCCCGCTGTTTGCGGCGATACAGCCTCTTGTTCAGTCGATTCGCGAGCGCTTCGAAACCCATAACGACGCCTAGCAGTTTCGCTCGGTTATGCCGATGATGTCGATAAGAACAGGCTATCCAACACGTGCTGTTGGATCGATTTTCTGCCGCCGATATCCTTCAGATAGTACCGCGGAATCCCAAACCCTTTCTTGCGTCTATCGAGGATATGGTCCGGCAGTACGTTCCGGTACGCATGTCGGAGCAGGCCCTTCGGCTCATCGCCGTGATAACGGAGCTCTTCGGGAAGAGAAAACGAGAACTCGATGATAGCGCGGCTCAACAACGGTACGCGTGCTTCGAGCGAGACCGCCATGCTCGTACGGTCTACCTTGGTCAGCACCATGCCCGGCATGAACGTGTGGAAGTCGACCAGCTGGAGGCGCGTACGCACCGGCAGATCGTCGCGCCAGAACTGCCGATAGTGCCACCAGTCGTCGTAGTCACGAGGAAGCCCGAACTCCACCCTATACGATCGTTTCGCCGCTTCCGGCATTCCCGCCATGATCTTCGCCCAGAGTCTCGTCCCCCCGCTGAACGCCATCTCGAGCAGAGTCAGTATGCGCGTGGCGGCGCTGCGCCGATGAAACGGTCTGCGTAGCTGGTATGCGACGCCGTCCATGAATCGCGGCCAGGACGGCCACCGGTCATAGCGCGCAAAGCGTGGATACGTCCGGTATCCGCCGAACACTTCGTCGCCGCCGTCTCCGGTGAGCACGACCTTGACTGACTCGCGCGCGACCCTGGAAACCAAAAATGTCGGCATCGCGGATTCGTCGGCGAACGGCTCGTCGAACCAGACCTTCAACAACGGCAGCAGCTCGTGAGCGTCAGCCTGTGACAGCATCCGTTCACGGTGATCGGTGCCGAATAATTCCGCCACGACGCGAGCGAACGGCGTTTCCGATACCGCGTCCGAGTCGAAGCCGATCGAGAATGTAGAGACGTTTCTGCCGGTTTTCGACGCCGACGCCACTACGACGCTGGAGTCGACACCGCCCGACAGAAAGAAGCCCAACGGCACATCCGCAATCATCTGCTCTCGGACCGACGTGTCGATCAACGATCGCAACTCCTCACAAGCCTGATCAAGCGAGAGGCGGCGCGGTTCGTCCGGTATCTCGATGCGCCAGTACGGCCTCGGTCCCTGTATTGCGCCTGTGGCGGGGTCGAACACGAGCCAGTGTGCCGGAGGCAATTTGTAGCAGTTTTCGTAGAGGGTCTTCGGCGCCGGGACATAGCGGTAACCGAGGAAATCGTAGAGCGCGGTCTTATCGATTTGCAGCGCTTCGGCCGAACATGCGATTTCTATCGCTTTGAGTTCGGAAGCGAAAGCGAAGTTCTTGCCTTTGTGATAATAGTAGAGTGGCTTGATTCCCGCCCGGTCGCGGTAGAGCTTCAGCCGTTGAGATCTCTCGTCCCAGATGGCGATAGCGAACATGCCGTCGATGTGATCGACGAAGCTATCGCCCCATTGTAAATAAGAGTTCAGCACGACCTCCGTGTCCGAAGTCGTGCGAAAGACGTGACCGCGCTTTTCGAGATCTTTCCGCACGGTCTGGTAACCGTAGATCTCGCCGTTGAATACGAGCCAGGTAGCGTCGTCCGCCGCGAACATGGGTTGATTCGCTTCGTCGCGAAGATCGATGATCGCTAGCCGTCGGAACCCTACGTTGACGACGCCGTCCAGGCACAACTTGCTCGCGTCCGGTCCCCGGTGTGCAATGGAGTTCAACGCTTTCTGATAATGCCATGACGGCTCGGTTCCGCCGATGAAGCCACACACTGTCGCTCGCCCTCATGCATCGTAGCAATGGTTGTAAAGAAAGCACTCTATGCGGTTCATCGCGATGCCGCAATTGCGGCGCTGCACGGCCGCAGGCCGGGCCAGCGGCCTCCCCATCGGTGGTATGGGCTTACGCTACACTATCGCCTACGGACGCGGATAGAGTTCCCTCACACCGATGACGTTCACTGTCGCCCATGTCAATCTCGCCCGCGGCTACCGGGGCGGAGAGAGGCAAACCGAGTTGCTGATCCGTGAACTGGCCCGTGCCGATATTCGGCAGATTCTGATCGCGCGCCGGTATGGGCTGTTGGCCGATCGAGTCGAAGACGCAGACGTCGAAGTACGGACGGTCTCGGGAAGCCGGCTCGCGGTGACGAGGGCTATCCGGGAGGTTGATCTCGTGCACGTCCATGAAGGCCGTAGCGTCTACTCGGCGTATCTGCGGGCACTACTCTCGCGGACCCCGTATATCCTCACGCGTCGGGTCAATAACCCGATTCACGATCACTGGTTGGCGCACCGGGCTTATCGGGGTGCCGCGTACGTCGTCTCGGTTGCGCCCCAAGTTGCCGAGGTCGTGCTGGCCTTCGACCCGGCGATTCGGTCGCGGGTCATTCACAGTGCCAGCAGTGGGTTGAGTGTCGACGATGCCCGGTCAGCCGCAATCAGAGGGGCTGACCCGGGGAAGCTGCTCGTCGGCCACATCGGGGCGCTCGACATCAAGCAGAAGGGACAGGAGATCATCATTCAGGTAGCTAGGGAGTTGCAGGAGACACACCCGGACATTCGATTCCTGCTCGTCGGTGGTGGAGAAGATGCAGCGGCGCTCCGGAGATCGGCCAAGGGCCTGCACAATCTGGCTTTCGCCGGTTTCGTCGATAATGTCGGCGACTACCTGGCCGCGTTCGATGTCTTTATTCTGCCCTCCTATAAAGAGGGGATCGGCAGCATACTGCTCGACGCGATGGAGCAGCGTCTACCCATCGTCGCGAGCAGGGTCGGTGGCGTTCCCGAAATCGTCCACGACGGTGACAACGGGATCCTGATCGATCCGGCGCGGCCCGATCAGTTGAAGGCAGCCCTGTTGCGCCTGTATGACCAGCCCGAACTCAGACGCGAATTAGGCATCAACGGCGAACGGATCGCGCGAAGCTACACGGCCGAGGTCATGGGCAGACGCTATCTTGACCTCTACCGGTCCGTGGTCGACGACGATCGGTCCGGACGACTGTCACGGTGATGACGATCAAGGTCTTGTGCGTTATCGAAGACGCGGATCGCTCGACCGTCGCGACCTTCATCGGCATGCATCGCGCGGGAATCGATCTAACGGTCGTGTGTCCGCGCGCGAGTAAAAGCAACGCCGAGTTGGCGGAAGCGGATGTGCCGATTCTGGATATCGAGCTGCGCAGCCGCATCGACTCCGCCGGCACTCGCCAGCTGCGCGACGAGCTTCGGCGCGGGCAGTACGACATCCTGCACGCCTTCAGCAACAAGGGACTGCAGAATGGCCTCGTGGCCAGCCGGGGCACCGACATTCGGATCGTCGCGTATCGGGGCATCGTCGGCAACGTCAGTTTTCTCGATCCGATCTCATGGAAGCGTTTCCTGAATCCTAGAATCGACCGGATCGTCTGCGTCGCCGACGCGGTTCGAAACTATTTCCTGCAGATGCGACCCGCATTCCTTCGCCTGCCCGCCGAGCGGCTCGTGACGATCTACAAGGGCCACAGCCTCGACTGGTATACGGATGCGCCGGGCGATCTAACGGAGTTCGCGATTCCTCCGGAGGCTTTTGTGATCGGCTGCGTCGCGAACGTACGACCGCGCAAAGGAATCGAGTTCCTCGTCGACGCGATGGCCGGGTTGCCGAAAGACTGGCAGCCTCACCTGCTTCTCGTCGGCCATATGGACGCGCCGTCCCTGGATAGACGAATCGCCATGAGCCCGGTAGCCGACCGAATCCACAAGACCGGCTATCGTGTCGACGCGCCGTCCTTGAGCGCAGCCTGTGATGTCTTCGTTCTGCCGTCGATCAGACGCGAGGGCCTCGCGCGCGCGTTGATCGAAGCGATGGCCTACGGTGTTCCGCCGATCGTTACGGATTGCGGCGGCAGCCCGGAACTCGTCGTCGACGGCGTCAGCGGCTTCGTCGTCCCGGTACGTGACAGCCGGGCGATAGGCGACGCGATTCGCCGCCTGCATGAAGATCCCGCGTTACGCGAGCGGGTCGGCCAGGCAGCACGCCGTCGTATAGGCGAAGCGTTTCGGATCGAGGATACGATCGAACAGACCATCGCGCTGTACCGGACCCTGGTCGCTCGATGACCGACGTGCCGTGGGTCGCCCCATTCATGGCCCAGTGCGCATGCTAAGTCACGGCCAATGTGTATACTATTCGGTCTATGGGAAGACTCTTGTCAATGTTGGTGCTATTGGCCGCGGCGGGTAGGGCGCCTGCGCTTGAGTTCCCTCTCTCGGCCGATAGCCATGTCGTCGGTAAGAACCGTGTGCTCGTAGCGACGTATGAGGATACATTCGTCAAGATTGCGCGCCTCCACGACCTCGGCTTTCAAGAGTTGGTCCAGGCTAACCCTGGTGTCGATCCCTGGATTCCGGGAGAGGGCACAAAAATCATTTTGCCGACGCGGTTCGTGCTGCCCCACGCGCCGCGCAGAGGGATCGTCATCAACCTCCCGGAACTCAGACTCTACTATTTCCCCGACGGCGATTCGGGTCGGGTCATCACCCACCCCATCAGTATTGGTCGGATGGAGTGGCGTACGCCCTTAGGGTTAACCGAGGTTCACAGCAAGGTCGAAAATCCAACCTGGTATCCGCCCCAGTCGATTCGTGACGAGTACGCTGCCCAGAACAGGACGTTAGAGGCGGTCGTGCCGCCGGGTCCGGACAACCCGCTCGGAAAGCATGCGATGCGGCTTGCGCTCCCCGGCTATCTGATTCACGGTACCAACATGCCGGCTGGTGTCGGCATGCGCGTCACCCACGGTTGTATTCGCATGTTCCCCGAGGACATCGAGTCCTTGTATGCCGATGTACCGGTGGGCACACCCGTACGAATTGTCAATCAACCCGTTAAGCTCGGTCGCAGTGGCACCGATTACTATCTGGAGGCGCACCCGCTTCTGGACGAGACGCTTCAGGGCGATGAAGCCTCTATCATGACCGAGCTAACGCGCGCTTACGTCGCTGCGATCGAAGAAGGCAAAGGGGATCGTTTCGACTGGGAGATGGCTGAGCGCGTGGTCTTGAATTCTCGCGGCGTCCCGCAGTTTATTTCATCTGACGGTCCGCTGTAACGGGCGATTCACAATCCGCTTCGTTCGTCTAAGCGGTTTCCGACCACCATAGAATAACGCCGTTGGCGATATGTGCCAACGGCGTTTATTCGGTGCGGTGTTCGTTATTTCTGAGTCGTGGCTTCGAACATGCGATCAACTTTCTCGTTGGTCGCATCGCAGCAGGCTTGAGCCGCATTCGCTGCGTCGAGAGCTTGATTCGCAGTACTCTGAGCGCCCGATGCTATTTGCCGCGCTTCACTTGCCTGGCGTTGGGCATCTTCCGCCGCGCTTTCAGCGTTCTGTGCGATTGTCCGGACCGCAGCGAGCTGCGCGTCGCTTATTGTTGCGGCACATCCAGTGGCAATGGCCAGGACGGCGAAGAGCGCGCCTAGCTGAAGTTGTTTGAACATAGAGTTTCCCCTGACTGAAATGGTAAACCGTGCGCAATTATTTCCTAAAGCGCCCAACACTGCAATGTAAGAAGACAATCTATGTTGCCATCAGAACAATGCGCTTCGATAAATCTACGATCCGCAGGGTTGCGCCTTCGGTCAGGTTGTGTCCGTTTGCGTAGGGTAGCCTCTGCGGTGAATCTGTGGGGTTGAGGTAGTGTTTCTCTGGCGCTGACAGTTGACCTCAACGATGGACTGTATATAGTATCAGTAACTGGTTTTATATACAGTCATCGACATGCAGGATCTAACTCCCAGACAAAAAGAAATTTTGCTTTTAATTCAAAATGTTATAAGAGAAACTCGCATACCGCCTACCCGGGCCGAGATTGCCAAAGCACTGGGCTTTCGTTCCGTGAATGCCGCTGAGGAGCATCTGCGGGCCCTGGAACGCAAGGGTGCCATCGAGCTGCTGCCGGGCACTTCTCGGGGTATTCGACTCAAGGACGCTATACGGGAGCAGATCGGCTTGCCATTGGTGGGAAGAGTGGCAGCAGGAGAGCCCATTCTTGCCGAGGAGCATATTGAGGCCCGTTATCAGATCGATCCGGGGATTTTTAGCGCTGAGCCGCATTTCCTGCTCCGGGTGCACGGCATGAGTATGCGGGATGCGGGCATATTAGATGGCGATTTAGTGGCGGTGCATCGCTCACCCGAGGTGAAGAATCGGCAAATCATTGTCGCCCGCTTGGAAGATGAGGTCACGGTTAAACGCTACCGCCAGGAGGGGCATCAGGTTTGGTTAATGCCGGAGAACCCGGATTTTGACCCTATCCAGGTAGATCTCAGGAAACAGTCTCTGACCATAGAAGGTGTTGTGGTGGGGGTGATTAGGAACATTATATAGAGAAAAAACAATGCATTACAGAGTAATTCTCTATATGGATAGTGACAATAACGCAATGCAAAGTAATGCCTAACCGTCTTTCGGACTTAGGGGATCGCCGCAGGAGATTCTGCCCAAGTCCGACAGACTGCCAACATCGTGAGCATCGAGAAACTAATCAATCACCCTCATATTTGGCAGGGAGCGGGCAGCCGCCCCCCCCACAGCGTTCATTCGACGGGTTTCAAGGAATTAGATGATCATCTGCCTGGGGGTGGTTGGCCTACGGCCACGCTGACAGAGATCGTTTTGGGAAATTACGGTGTTGGCGAGCTGAGCCTTTTAATGCCGGCCCTGGCCCGCTTAAGCCGGCCTCAGGGTCCAGAACAAACCGTGGGCTGGATTCTCTGGGTTTCTCCGCCTTTTATTCCCTATGCCCCTGCTTTGAGCCGACACGGCATCGATTTGACCCGCATGTTGTTCGTGCATGCGGCGCCAAGTCATCGGGACAGTCTCTGGGCTATGGAGCAAGCCTTGCGTGCCGGGTCGTGTGTTGCCGTATTGGCCTGGGTTCGGTCTGCGGATGAGACCGCCTTACGGCGTCTGCAACTGGCTGCCGAGGAAGGGCGTTGTTGGGCGGTGCTTTTTCGTCCCAAAGCGGCATTACGACAGAGATCACCGGCGGCGCTTAAATTACAACTTCTACGGGAAGGAGAAATGACCCGGGTTGAAATACTGAAATGCCGTGGAGGGCGTCCCGGGGTGGTCCATATCTGTCGCAGCGAGGCGGGAGACACCGAGTGGTGGTAGCTTGCTATGACTCAGGCTCTCAACCCACTATCTCTATTGACCGGAGAATCGTCATCCTCTCCTCGTAACGCCGCTTTTCACGGGCCTCGCTCAAACAAATTCCGCGTAAATAAATTATGGATTGCGGTTCACCTGCCAAAAATAGCCCTGGAATCACTACCTGATTCTGATCCTCACGAGACTGCTCTAGAGGCATTAGGCCGGTGGGCCCGGCAGTTCACGCCTTCCGTGAGTCTTGCGCCTCCTCGAGAATTTCTTATGGAAGTTAATGGGAGTCTCAAGTTGTTTGGTGGGCTCGAGGCCATCAAGGAGGCACTACGGGCAGAATTCGAGCGCCGACAAATTACGGCTTATTTGTGCGCAGCGCCAACAGCACTCGCCGCGCTCTGGCTGGTACGTGATAGGAGTCATGATGTTCGGCTTCCAGAAAAATTGGTGGGAAGTTTAAGCGCGCTTCCTTTAAGAGTGACGGGTTGGCCCGAAAGCACTCAATTGTCTCTCCAGGGTATGGGTCTGCGGACCATCGGCGATTGCCTGCGTTTACCGCGCGATGGGTTTATTCGGCGGATAGGCCGGCAATATCTCCTTCAGCTAGACCAGTCCCTGGGGGAATATGACTCGTGGCCTGAGTTTCGACCATCTCGGAGCTTGAGTTCCGTGCTCGAATTTTCTGATGAAATTACTGATCCGGCCGTTCTCGCGCGTGCGGGGGAAAGCCTCATTGAGGGTCTCGTCAGGGTTTTGCGCAAGCGTCAGATTGGAGTAGAGAGCTTTGAAATCATCTTCCGGCACCCGCACCGTTCGGCGACGGTGGAGTGCATCAAACTGGCAGGTCCCACTCAGGATCGGGACAGATGCTCGAGGCTTTTCTTAGACAGGTTGGAACGAATTTTCCTGCCCGCCCCTGTTATTGCGTTGGCATTGAGAACTAGGCGCGTCGCAGCCACGGTCGAGCGTAATGCGACACTATTTCGGGATTCTGCTCAGCCGGGGTTTGAAGAGGGCATCGATAGGCTAATAGAACGTTTGCGAGGGCGTTTCGGGGCGACACGTATTTACGGTATCACTCTCGTGGAGGAGCATCGACCCGAGGCGGCATGGGCAAAATCGATGGATTTGCTCTCACAAACAAGCCTCGGTGCTTCATCAGTCTCTCCCTGGGCACATCATCGACCTCTTTGGATATTACCCAGACCACTGCCATTACTCAGTGCTGCCGATAGTCTTCCCCGTTACCACGGACGAGAGCCTTTGCAACTGAAGTCTGGTCCCGAGCGGATCGAAGCGGGGTGGTGGAGCGGCGAAGATATCAGCAGAGATTACTACATGGTTTTAAGTGGTAAAGGCGAGAAGCTGTGGATTTACCAGGACCGTTGCGCGGATCGAAACTGGTATCTCCATGGAATTTTCGGCTAATGAGATGTTACGTTATGCGGAGCTGCATTGTCTTAGTAATTTTACTTTCCTTCGTGGCGCGTCTCATCCGGAAGAGCAAGTAAGGCAGGCCGCTGAATTAGGCTACGCGGGCCTCGCTTTGACCGATGAGTGCTCACTGGCCGGCGTAGTTCGGGCCCATTCTGTCGCTCGTAAGTTGCCGTTACAACTCGTTATCGGTAGTGAATTCAAACTCGATGACGATTTGAAGATGGTTGTTCTCGCTTCCGATCGGAAAGCCTATGGGGCGCTTGCAGCGCTTATCAGTTGCGGCCGGAGAGCGGCTGACAAGGGTTCCTATCGGTTGACCCGGGATGATGTCAGCCGCTGCTTAGGCTCCTCGGAGAGCCTCATTTTGTGGTTGCCCGCAGAGGATCCCGATCTCAGTCAGGGCGCTTGGCTTAAAGAGTGTTTCCCCGATCGAGTCTGGCTGGCGACGGAGCTATTGGTGAATGGGCAGGATCGGCATTTGCTGAGAGCCTGGGCTAAGACGGCGAAGGTGTTTGGTATGCCGATGGTCGCTAGCGGGAACGTGCACATGCACTGCCGTGAGCGACGAATGCTCCAAGATACTGTGACGGCTATTCGCCTCAAGGTGCCATTGGAAAAAGCGGGCTTCGAGCTCTATCCCAACGGGGAACGTTTCTTAAGGTCACTTGAGACGCTTGCTCGTAATTATCCCATGGAGCTTTTAGAAGAAACGTTGGCTATTACCGAGCGTATTCAGTTTTCATTGGATGAGTTGCGCTATGAATACCCTCATGAACTTATCCCCGTTGGAGAAACGCCCGCGAGCCATCTTCGTGCGCTTACCGAGAAAGGTATGCGCTGGCGTTGGCCTCATGGTACGCCGGATAAAGTGCTGACGCTTATCGAGCATGAGCTCGAACTCATTTCAGAGCTCAGCTATGAGTCTTATTTTCTTACGGTTCACGACATTGTTCAGTTTGCACGTAGCGAACGCATACTCTGCCAAGGACGCGGGTCTGCCGCTAATTCCGCTGTTTGTTACTGCTTAGGGATAACGGAGGTAGATCCTGCCCGAATGGAAATGCTCGTCGAGAGATTTATTTCTAAGGAACGGAATGAGCCTCCCGACATCGATGTGGATTTTGAGCACGAGCGGCGCGAGGAAGTCATTCAATATATCTACAAGAAGTATTCTCGTGAGCGAGCAGCACTAGCGGCAACTGTGATTAGCTATCGAGCTAGAAGCGCCGTGCGGGATGTAGGCAAGGCCCTAGGGATTGAGGCGCTTCAGGTGAATGCGCTTGCCAAGTCTCTGCAGTGGTGGGACGGCCGGCAAATTGACTCGGGGCGAGTGAAGGAAGCCGGCCTTGATCCAGCCAGCCCCATGATTCGCCGTCTGTTTACCCTTGTCAGTGCGTTAATTGGGTTTCCGAGGCATCTCTCTCAGCATGTGGGTGGATTCGTCATTTCTCAAGGGGCCTTGAGTCAGTTAGCGCCCATTGAAAATGCCGCCATGCCGGACCGTACCGTCATCCAGTGGGACAAGAATGACCTGGAAGAACTCGGGTTGTTGAAGGTGGATGTGCTCGGATTGGGAATGTTAAGTGCGATCCGTCGTAGTTTCGATCTAATCCAGACCTTCTATGGCCGCGAACTCAATATGAGCAATCTGCCGGCCGAGGATCCTGCCGTTTACGAGATGATTTCCAGGGCCGACACGGTCGGAGTTTTCCAGATCGAGTCACGCGCTCAGATGGCTATGCTGCCCAGGCTCAGGCCTAGATGCTATTACGATCTTGTGATCGAAGTGGCCATTATCCGGCCAGGGCCGATTCAAGGAGACATGGTACATCCGTATCTCAGACGACGTGATGGTAAGGAACCTGTGACTTATCCGAGTCCCCAGGTCGAAGAGGTTCTGAAACGCACTTTGGGGGTGCCGATCTTTCAGGAGCAGGTCATGAAGCTTGCCGTGGTTGCGGCGGGGTTCACACCGGGAGAAGCTGATGATTTGCGCCGGGCTATGGCCGCCTGGCGCCGTCGTGGCGGCCTGGAACGGTTTGAACAGCGTCTGATTCAGGGCATGCTGGATCGTGGCTACACGGGGGAGTTTGCCGAGCGGATATTCAAGCAGATCAAGGGATTTGGGGAATACGGGTTTCCAGAGTCCCACGCAGCGAGTTTCGCGCTCTTGGTCTATGTGTCTGCCTGGCTTAAATGTCACGAACCCGCAATTTTCTTTTGTGCTTTGCTCAACAGTCAGCCCATGGGTTTTTACGCCCCAGCTCAACTAATACGCGCTGCCCGGAAGGATGGCGTGGAGGTGAGACCCGTAGACATCCACTCTAGCGACTGGGACTCGACACTGGAACGCAACACGCATGGGGATCCGGTTCTGCGCTTAGGCCTTCGACTGGTTAAGGGTTTGTCAGCCGCTGGGGCCGAGCAAGTGATCGAGGCCCGACGTATGCGCAGGTTCACTCATATCCAGGACCTTGCGGAACAGACGGCGCTTGGTCGCAAGGATCTTAACCTGTTGGCGGCCAGTGGCGCGCTAAAATCCCTGGCGAAAAATCGGCATCGTGCCCGCTGGGATGTAGCGGGTGTGCAGAAACGAACACCGCTTTTCCCCCAGATTCGTATCCCTGAAGGAGCCCCCCTGCTGAGGATCCCGACTGAAGGGCAGGACATCGCTGCGGATTATCGTCATTTAGGCTTTACGCTCGGTCGCCATCCTCTCGCGTTATTACGAACGCGCCTCATTGCCATGCACATCGAACAGGCAAGCTTGGTCACTGAGCTCGAGCGCGGTACGGCTGTTTATGCAGCGGGCCTCGTCATTACGCGTCAACGCCCATCCAGTGCCGCAGGCGTCACCTTCGTCACCATTGAGGACGAAACCGGGTATCTCAATCTGGTGGTCTGGGAGCGGCTAGCGAAGGATCAGCGATCTATTTTACTAGGGGCGACCCTGCTGGGAGTTAAGGGCCACGTGCAAAAGGAGGGCGAAGTGGTCCATGTGGTGGCTGATCGACTCTATGATCACAGCGCCCTATTGGGTTCTTTGCCTACTCAATCCAGAGACTTTCATTAGGCGGGACGCGGGTAGGGGCCATATGCTCGCTGCGGAACGTTTGCCGAATGCGAAACATTCGTCGTCAGGCGGGCGCTCCTGCACGCTTCAGGCGACGAGTTGGTTGATTTGAAAAATCGGCAACAGGATGGCCATGACGATCGCCAGCACCATCAGACCCATGATGATGATCAGGGCCGGTTCAAGAATGCTCAGCATCATGCTGAGCAGGCTGTTCATCTCAGCCTCCTGGTGATTTGCTGCGCGCTCGAGCATGTTTTCGAGTTCCCCGGAGGCCTCGCCACTGGAGATGAGATGGATACTCATCGGCGGAAAGAGTTTGGACTGGCCGAGTGCGCGCCCGATCGATCCGCCTTCGCGCACGCGAACCGTCGCTTCTTCGACCGCGTCCCGCATTGGCAGGTTCGTCACCACGGTGCCACTGATGCTCATCGCCTCGAGGATGGGCACACCGCTGGAACTCAGAATACTCAACGTCCTCGTAAAACGGGCGGTATTAAGACCCCGGCTAACACGCCCGAAGATGGGCACTTTGAGGAGCCACCGATGATATCGTCGGCGCGGGCCCTCTCGACTCAGGAGTCGATTGATCCCGACGACTACTGCGACGATTCCGGCCACGACTAAGAACCACCAATTCTGCAAAAAAGTCGACAGGGCGATCAGCGCTCGCGTAAGCACCGGTAGCGTCTGTCCGGTAGTCTCGAACACCCCGACCACTTTGGGCACGACGTATACGAGCATCAGGACGATGATCGTAAAAGCCAGGCCCGTCAGTACGATGGGATAGATCAAGGCATGACTGATCTTCTGGCGCAGGCTGTGACGGGACTCCGTGTACTCGGCCAGCCGCTCCAGGACCGTGTCCAACCGTCCCGCCTGCTCTCCGGCGGCAACGGTCGCGCGATAGATAGTCGGAAACACATGAGGGAAATCGTCGAGTCCGGCGGCGAGGGTGTGCCCCTCTAAAACCTTTGCGCGCACGCCGAGGAGGATACTCTGGAGCCTCGGCCGCTCAGTCTGTTCGCTGACAGCCTGAAGGGCTTCTTCGAGGGGCAGACCCGCTCGAGTCAGCGTGGCAAGCTGGCGTGTGAGCAGCGCTAAATCGAGTGCCGAGATCCCGCGGCGTATTGAGAATTCTTTTCGCCCGGAGCGTTCCTTCGTCTCGACTTCGGTGACTTCTATCGGGTGGAGTTCGCGTTCGCGTAATAGTGCTCGAACTTGGCGCGGGGTATCGCCTTCTAAGACCCCCTTGCGTTCCTTGCCGTTCTCGTCATACGCAACGTATTGATACGCTCCCATCAGTCGCTCCGGGTAACTCGAAGTACTTCCTCCAGGGATGTCGTGCCATTCATGACCTTACTGAACCCGTCATCTTTGATACTCGGGCCCCGTTCGCGCGCATAGGATTCCAGTTCGTGCTCGCCGACGCCGTCGTGGATCATCGTGCGCATCTCGTCGTCGAGAGTGACGAGTTCGTATATTCCCGTACGCCCCTGGTAACCCTGCTCACCCTTCGAGGTACGGTAGAGCGTCGGCGGATTGCTCACGTCGACATTCAGTAGGCGGCATTCGTAGTCACTGGCCTGATAGGGCTCTCGCGTGTCGGGGTCGAGCACACGGATCAGGCGTTGCGAGAGCACGCCGATTAGACTGGAGGACAACAGGAACGGCTCCACCCCCATGTCCCGAAGTCGCGTGACGGCACCCACCGCCGTATTCGTATGCAACGTGGACAGAACGAGATGGCCAGTCAGACTGGCCTGTACCGCGATCTCCGCGGTCTCCAGGTCGCGAATCTCGCCGACCATGACGATATCGGGATCCTGGCGAAGAATGGCTCGCAACCCCCTTGCGAATGTCATCTCCACTTTGTTGTTCACCTGAGTCTGCCCGATGCCATCGATAAAGTACTCGATCGGATCTTCCACCGTTAGTATGTTGCGGCTCAGGTCGTTGATGCGCTCCAGCGCGGCATAGAGCGTCGTCGTCTTCCCTGAACCCGTGGGGCCGGTGACGAGGAGAATGCCGTGTGGGCGATGTACCAGCGAATCCATGCCGGTTTGATCTCGTTCGGCCATGCCGAGGCGTGACAAGTCCAGTCTCCCGGCCTGTTTGTCCAGCAGTCGTAAGACCACTCGCTCGCCGTGTCCGGACGGAATGGTCGAGACGCGGACGTCGACGGCCCGCCCGGCGATCCGCAGGGATATGCGCCCGTCCTGAGGGAGGCGTTTCTCCGCAATATCGAGCTTGGCCATGACCTTGATACGGGACGCGACCAGTGGCGCTACCGCGCGCCGGGAGTGGAGGACTTCCTGGAGCACCCCGTCGATCCTGAACCGCACGGTCAGGTGGTTCTCGTAGGGCTCGATATGAATATCCGAGGCGTTCTTCTTGACCGCCTCAGTCAGCACGGCATTGATCAGGCGAATGATCGGCGCTTGATCGTCGCTCTCGAGCAGGTCGGACGGTTCGGGGAGTTGCTGCGCGACCTCCAGCAGATCGGTCTCATCGTCCAGGCCTTCCATCATGGTCATGGCGGCGCCGCTCTCATACAAGGCCTGGAGCTGATCGTCGAAGGAATCCGAATCGACGCCGGAGAACGCCACCGGGCCGTCGACGAACCGGCGAACCTCGGCGAGGCTCAGTGTGGACACGCCGTGCCGGTAGATGGCCTCGGTGTGACCGTCCCTAACGCCTTGGATCAGAACGCCGTGACGCTTGGCGAACGCGAACGGGAGACGTCGCTCCCGTGTTTGTGCTACGTCGGCCTGACCAAGCTCCAGGTCAGCCGCCATCGGTCTCGGCCTCTCCGCTCTGTGCCGGCGGCGCCGTTGGCGCGGGTGGGATGAGCTCCGGCAGCAATGGGCGTTCCGCGTTTCTCATCAGCGGTACGGTCAACTCGGCCTGTCTCAGCTGTAGGTCCCTGATATAGCTGTACTTTGCGTTGGTCTCGAAGCTCGCCTGCATGCTGTCGCGCAAGATGGTCGGGCGGATGAAAATCATCAGAGTCCTGTTCACCTTCTCGGTGGTACGCGCCCTGAACAGCCAGCCCAGCCCCGGAATTCGGCCGAGGAAAGGCACGCGTTGCTCGCGTTCGCTCAGCAGATTGTCGGTCAGGCCCCCCAGCACCAGAATCTGTCTATCCTCTACATAGACTGTCGTCGTAATCGATCGGTTGTTCGTCACGAGATCGACCGCGCCGGAGCTGGATGCGCCGAAGTCGATGCTCGAGACCGTCTGCTCGATCGTGAGCTTCACACCTCTGCCCGAATCTATCTGCGGCGTGATCTTCAGGCTCACACCGACTTCCTCGCGCTGGATGGTCTGGAACGGGTTGACCGCGCCCGCGGCGGCGCCGGTATTGGTGTAACTTCCGGTCAGGAACGGCACCTCCTGGCCGACTTTGATCTCCGCTTCCTCGTTGTCCAGCGTCACAATCGTCGGTGTGGAGATAATATTGTTCACGGCATCTCCACGCAGCGCGCTCAGGATCGCGGCCCAGCTCGTGCCGTTGTCCCGAAGCTGCCCCACGGCGAGCACGGCGCCTTCCGGGAGTGCGGACGGGTCGGGTGTGCCGCCGGCGCTGGCACTGCCGAGCTGAATGATGCCCGGGAGCGTCGAGCCGAAGTTCGTGAACGCGACCGGGTTGTTCGAGCCATAGCCTTGGACGGCCCAGGATACGCCGAGTGCGGTAGCGGTCTCTTCACTGACTTCGACGATGATCGCGTCAACTTGGACCTGAGCGCGTGGAATATCCAATCGGTCGATGACCGAGTTCAAATCCTGGAGGACATTGGCCGGGGCATTGATAATGAGCGCGTTGGTGCCCGAGTCGGCCCAGATACTGACTGCCTGGGTGGAATCGCCTGCCGCGCCTGGGGTTCCGACGGCCGAAAATTGTGCCTGCAGGTTCGTCGCCAGGTCCTCGGCGTCCGCGTGGTCCAGGTAGCGGACGCGGGTATCGCCACCGTCCTCGTTCGGCGTATCCAGATGCGCGATCAGCGCACGGTAACGAAGCCGACCGTTCAGGTTGCCGCTGATCAGCACACTGTTGGTGCGCGCGTCGGCGGCGATTCGTGCGGTAGGCGCGCCGCCCGCGGCCGCGGCCGCCTGATTCAGGGTGGTGAGCATGCGAACTACTTCACTGGCCGAGGCATTCTCCAAGTGGATCACTTCGATGTCCTCAGCGCCGGCCTGGTCCATGCGGGCGATAATATTCAGCATGCGTTTCACGTTGCTCGCCCGATCGGCGATGATCAGAATATTGGAAGTCGGATGCGCCGTCAGGTGGCCATACTGCGGGACCAGCGGGCGCAGAATCGGTACGAGTTGGGCCGCGCCGATGTTATGCAGTTGAATGGTCTGAGTCACGAACCGGTCGCCGTCGGCTCCTACCTCGGCGCCAGGCTGTTGCCGCGCGTTGGCATCGAGTACGATCTTGACGACGTCGCCGGCCTCCAGCGCTGCGTAACCGTGAACCTGAAGCGTGGCGAGGAATGCATCGTAGAACGCGTCGGGGGACATGGGTGTGAACGACAGCAGCGTCACGTCGGCATTGACCCGCGGGTCCACGAGGAAGTTTCGCCCGGTGACTTCGCCCACGGCCTCGATAATCTGGCGAATATCGGCATCCCGGTAGTTGGGCATGATCTGCGGCCCGTCGTCTTGAGCCAGAGTGGAGCTCGTGCTGCCAAGCCCGAGGACGAGCCCTAGCCCTAGCGCCACAACCCTGAGTCTGTTCATCGCATTGTGTCTGTTCACGGGTATTCCCTACAGTTTGTTCCGGCCGGGGCGTCCTACTGACGACCCTCTGCCAGTACCGCCAGTTGACTGGTATCGATCGTTAGGACTTCGGGTCGACCGTTACGAAGGACGGTGACGCTGGCTATCGTGCTCTCACCGAGGGCTTCAAAGACCTGCAGGCCGCGGCTCGGGTCTGTCATCGAGGTGCCGTTGATCTCCGTCACGACATCGCCGGGCCGTAAGCCGAGCGCATCGAACTGTGCACGCGCCTGGCCCGGGTTGAGTCGAAAACCGATCATCTGGCCCTGCTCGATATGGGGGACGATCCGGATCACGTCGGTGATGCGCGAGGCGTTCTCGCTGATCACCGATCTCAGGGACGAAGGGGCGGCAATGGGCGCGGGCGCGGGCAATCGAACGGCGGCTGTTACGGCTCCGCTAGAGGGTTCCTTGGGCAGTCGCAGCGTCTCCAGATTTCCAGCCCGATTGAGTAGGACGCGATCCCGATACACGGCATGAAGCGTCGTACCGCGTCCGCCGTCGATCGCATCATCGACGAAGTAAATTTTGTCCTGGCCACGATCGTCGGCGATGATCGCCCAGCCACTCTCGCTGTCCCGAAATGAGACGGTGCCGCGCAACTCGAGATTCAGGTTCGTGTCGGGAGCGTCCACAATCGTTTCCGTCACCGCTGCCACGGCCTGGGACGCTTCGCCGAACAGATGGCTGCCCGTAATAATGGAGAAGTCCAGGTACGCGGCGTCTGAGCCCGCCCGAGCGGTTGGAGCGCTGACGATCGGGGCCGGTGCGTCCAGCGGGGTACCCGGGATAATCGTCCAGGTCAGCTCCGCGAGTTTGCTGGCTAGCGCCACGATCAACAGGGCGCTCACGATGTGGGGCAGGTAGCGGTTCGCGGCTCTCGCCCATTCCTCGGGCGGCTGCTCCTTCCACTGGAGAAATCGTGTCGCGACGTCCATTAACGCGTGTTGGAACCCCGTCGATTGCCGACCTAACCCATCATGATAGGCAGGCTAGCGCGGCGGGACAAGTCGCTCAGGCGCTCGTTTCGGGCCTCTTTGGCTCCGCAGGCGTAAATACCGGGTCTGCCATGGCAGTTTCGCTCGTCGCCGACCTTTAAATTCCGTCGCCAGGCCCGATAATATTGGGCTATGGCGGACGAACCTGACAAAGTCGGTATCGAAGGTGACCATGAGATTGCCGTGGAGGAGGCCCGTCCGCGGCTCAAGAAACCGTCCCTATACCAGGTCGTGTTACTGAATGACGACTACACTCCGATGGATTTCGTGGTGCAGGTGTTACAAAATATCTTCTCCATGGATCGCTCGACGGCGACCCGCGTTATGCTCGAAGTGCATACTCAGGGCAAAGGAATCTGCGGGGTATACACTTTTGAGATTGCCGAGACTAAAGTAGCGCAGGTGACGGGTCTAGCGCAGCAACACCAGCACCCGTTATTGTGCACGATGGAAGAAACCTGATGTTATCGAGCGAACTCGAATATTGTCTTAACGAGGCATTCCAGAAGGCCCGAGAGGCTCAGCACGAGTTCATCACGGTCGAGCACCTGTTGCTCGCGTTGCTCGACACGCCTAAGGTCCATGAGATTCTGCAAGCCTGCGGCGCAGACATCACTCAGCTTCGGCGTGACCTCACGAAGTTCATTACCGAATCCACGCCGCGGCTCCACAACGACGATACCGAGAAAGACGTGGATGTTCAGCCGACCCTCGGGTTCCAACGGGTCCTGCAACGTTCGGTATTTCACGTGCAGTCGAGCGGTCGTAAAGAAGTGACGCCGACCAATGTGCTGGTCGCGATCTTCAGCGAGAAACAATCACAGGCCGTATACCTTCTCGGGCTGCATGATGTGGCACGTTTGGACATCGTGAACTACATCTCTCACGGATTCTCGCGCATCTCGGACAGCAGCACGGACAACGATGAAGACGTCGACGCGGCAAATGGCGACCGCACGAGTTCCGAAGCAACCGCGCTGGAGCAATTTACCAGCGACTTGAATGCACAGGCGGAAGCTGGGCGTATCGATCCGCTGATCGGCCGCGAGCTGGAGATCGAGCGTACCGTTCAGATTCTATGCCGGCGCCGTAAGAACAATCCGCTCTTCGTGGGCGAGGCTGGCGTAGGCAAGACCGCACTTGCTGAAGGATTGGCCAGATTGATCACAGAGGACAAAGTGCCCGAGGTGCTCAGGGACTGTCGGATCTATGCACTGGATATGGGCGCCCTGATCGCAGGGACGAAGTATCGTGGCGACTTCGAGAAACGCCTGAAAAACGTCATCACTGAACTGAAGAAACAGCCCGGAGCGATTCTATTTATCGATGAGATTCATACCATCATCGGTGCTGGCGCGGCATCGGGCGGCGTGATGGACGCGTCCAATCTGATCAAGCCTGTGCTGGCCAACGGCGACCTGCGCTGTATCGGCTCGACGACGTACTCGGAGTTCCGCGGCATATTCGAGAAAGATCACGCCCTCGCTCGTCGTTTTCAGAAGATCGACATTGTCGAACCCACCATCGAAGAGACGGTCGCGATTCTGCGCGGCCTGAAGACTCGCTTCGAGGAACACCACAATGTGCGCTACGAAGACAAAGCGCTCAGCGCAGCAGCGGAGCTGTCGAGCAAGCACATCAATGATCGCTATCTACCGGACAAGGCGATCGATGTGATCGACGAGGCCGGCGCCAATAGGCGTCTGCAGCCCGAAGCGGAGCGGCAGGAAATCGTGGATGTGGAGCTCATCCAGAATATCGTCGCCAAGATGGCGCGAATTCCGCCGAAGACCGTCTCGGCATCGGACCGGGATGCCCTCAGGAGCCTGGAGCGAGATCTCAAGCTCGTTATCTTCGGCCAGGATCGGGCAATTGGCGCGCTGGCCTCAGCTATCAAGATGTCGAGATCGGGTTTGGGCGACGAGCACCGCCCGGTCGGTTCGTTCCTGTTCGCTGGGCCGACCGGCGTCGGCAAGACCGAAGTCACTCGGCAACTTGCGATGACGATGGGCGTTGAGCTGATTCGCTTTGATATGTCCGAATACATGGAGCGGCATACCGTGTCGCGCTTGATCGGCGCGCCACCGGGCTACGTCGGTTTCGATCAAGGGGGGCTGATGACCGAGGCCATCACGAAGAATCCCCATTGTGTGATGTTGCTCGACGAAATCGAAAAGGCGCATCCGGAGGTCTTCAACCTGTTATTGCAGGTTATGGACCATGGTGCCTTGACCGATAACAATGGCCGCAAGGCCGACTTTCGCAACGTCACGATCGTGATGACTACGAACGCCGGCGCGCAGGAGATGAGCCGCGCGTCCGTTGGGTTCACGGTCCAGGACCATTCCGACGATTTTCAGGAGATCATCAAGAAGCTGTTCACGCCGGAGTTCCGCAACCGGCTCGATGCGATCATTCTCTTCGATCCTCTGGATGAGACATCCATCGCTCGCGTGGTCGACAAGCTCATCTTGGAACTCGAGATGCAGTTGGATAAGAACGACGTAACGATCGAGTTAGAGCCTGCTGCACGCGCTTGGATCGCCGAGACCGGCTACGACAAAAAAATGGGTGCGCGGCCGATGGCCCGAGTTATCCAGGAGCACATCAAGCGGCCGCTGGCCGAAGAGTTGTTGTTCGGTAAGCTTACCGACGGCGGGCATGTACGGGTAGCTCTAAATCAGGATGGAGATGGGCTGACCTTGATACCCGAGTCGGTGACGCCGGAGCTAGAACACCTGCCTGAGGCCTAAATCGCGCTAGCGGGAGCGGTATACGATGCGCCCCTTGGTGAGATCGTAGGGGGTCAGCTCGATGGTGACCTTGTCGCCCTTGAGAATTCGAATATAGTTCTTGCGCATCTTGCCCGAGATGTGGGCAGTGACAATGTGGTCATTCTCCAGCTTCACACGAAATGTGGTATTGGGCAGCGTTTCTGATACCACGCCTTCCATCTGGATCGCTTCTTCTTTGGCCATACTGCAATGGTCACCTGCCAACTGCGGCGCCGAATTGTTGCACATCCTAGGAGACTCCCGCAACGCCGCCGCCTGAGGGTCAAGGCCCCCGCTGTCCGAGACGGGTTGGGTCCCCGCTGAATACTTCGAAATCATGCGTCCAGGAGCCCGGGCTGCCCGGCGGACGACACAAATCGTCCAGCTGTCGCAGAAACTCGGCTCTCGGCAGGGTCGTCGCGCCGAGTGTTTGCAGGTGACTGGACCATATCTGGCAATCGAGCAGCGCGAAGTCCCTGGTTCGGAGGTAGTCGACTGCAGAAATCAACGCGATTTTCGACGCATCCGTCACTCGCGAGAACATGGACTCGCCGAAGAATACTCGGCCGATCGCGACGCCATAGAGCCCACCTACGAGTTCGTCTTCCTGCCAGGCCTCGAACGAGTGGGCCCAGCCGAGCTGATGCAGCGCGCTGTAGGCAGCGCTCATCTCGCCGGTAATCCAGGTGCCCTCGGCATAACGACGTGGTTCGGCACAACACTGGACGACCGTGCTGAACGCCTGATCGCAAGTCAGACTCAGTTTGGAGCGGCGGCGCGTTCGTTGCAGGCGTCTGGAGACGTGGAGATTCTCCGGCCAGAGTACGGCTCGCGGGTCGGGTGACCACCAGAGGATCGGTTGACCGGGTTCATACCACGGAAAGATACCTAGAGGGTACGCGGCCAACAGCCGCTGCGGACTCAGGTCGCCGCCCATCGCGAGTAGGCCGTTCGGTTCGGTCAGCGCTTCCGCGGGCGGTGGAAAGGCGTCGGGGGCGTCAGTGACTGCCAGCCAGCGGGGCGTGCTCAAATTCAGTACTCATCATCGGGAGGGTGGAGTCGTGCTTTGCGGATCTCGTCGATACGGTGCGTGGGCAGCGAGTTCATCCATATACGCTTCCACATGCAGGCGCTCGCGATCCAGAAACTCTGCAACGGCATGACCGAACTCCGCATCGATGATCCAGTGGCTCGACCAGGTCGCCGTAGGCGTAAAGCCCCGGCTGATCTTGTGTTCCCCTTGAGTACCTGGCTCGAATCGACTCAAGCCCTCTCTGATGCAGTAGTCGATGCCCTGGTAGTAGCACGTCTCGAAGTGCAGGCTATGGAAATCCGCGAGGCTGCCCCAGTAGCGTCCGTAGAGCGTGTCGCTACTACGGAAGCAGATCGCCGTCGCAATGGGTTTGCGGTCGAAGCGTGCGAGGATCACAACCAGGCTCTCCGGCATGGTCTTCGCCACTTCGGCGAAGAACGCACGATTGAGGTAGGGAGCGCGGCCGCGTCGCAGGAACGTGTGTGAATAGAACTTGAATACCGTGTCCCAGTCTTCGGTCCCTAGTTCGTCGCCCCGTAGATGTTGGAATTGAACTTGCGCTTCGGCTATCCGGCGCCGTTCCCGACGGGCTTTCTTGCGTTTCGCGGAGTTGAATCGAGCTAGAAAATCGTCGAAGCTATGATAATTGTCATTGTGCCAATGGAATTGACAGCTCTTCCGCGTCAGGAGGCCTTCGGCGGCTAGATAATCGCGCTGACTCTCAGTGGGGAAGAGCACGTGCAGCGACGATGCGCCAAGCTCAGCGCCGAGCTCCTGGGCGGCGCCTAACAGCGCAGCCGCGACGGTAGAAAAATCCGCCTGCTCTGCAACCAAGATCCGTTGCCCGGTTGCCGGCGTAAACGGGACGGCGCTGACAAGCTTCGGATAGTACGGCAGACCCGCCTGCGCATAGGCATTGGCCCAACCCCAGTCGAAGACAAACTCCCCTCGGGAATCGTGTTTTACATACAGGGGCAGTGCGCCCAATAATTCGCCAGCCGCGTCAACGACTGTCAGATGGCTCGGTTGCCACGATGTCTCCCGACCAACACAGCCGGTTCTTTCCAACGCCGCGAGGAACTCGTGCCGTAGGAACGGCGAATCGCCGACAAGCGCATTCCATCTGGTGGGATCGACATCCAGAATTCCGTTGTCGCGGTGGCATTGGACATTCATGAGATGCAGGCGTAACTCTCGTTCATAGCCGGAAGTAATAACGAGCCGCTCCGGCTCCGAGGAGTACTATAACCAGGTTACCCGAAGCATTTCCGGCGCTGACTCTGCGCCGGTGGGGGCAGGACTTCGTGCAGGCTATCGAGCCCTGTCCTTCTCCCGTCTGGGGGCTATACGCGGGACGAGTGTGTGTATAATCAGCACCTTAACTTAATATATTCGGGTAGAACTTGAACAGAGCGAAGTCCACCAGCGCGGCCCCGCCCTTCTTCGTCCCACAGCTCCGCGGCTTGAGGGAATCAGCGCTGTGGCTCTGCGCGGGCATCGCTGTCATTTTATTCCTCGCGCTCGCGAGCTATCACGCGACAGACCCGGCCTTCAGCGTTTCCGGCGATAGTCAGATGGTGCAAAACCGTATGGGGCCCGCGGGTGCATGGTTCGCGGATACCGCTTATCTGCTGTTTGGCCGCCCAGCTTACCTGTTTCCGGCCCTGGTCCTGTTGGCCGGCGTGCTGGTCTTTAGAGGCCGGAATGTCTATGAGCGCGCGAGCCGCGCGGCGCTGTTGTGGCGTGGCGGTGGCTTCATTCTGACGCTCGCGGCAAGTTGTGGTCTTGCCACATTGCATTTTTTCACTCCCGATCTGCGCGAGACGGCTGGTGGCATCGTCGGTCAGCTGGTCGGCATGGGCATGGAGCAGATCCTCGGGCTGCTGGGCGCCACTGTACTGTTGCTGGTCATCTGGCTCGCGGCGGTGTCTTTGGCCACCGGCGTTTCGTGGCTGGCGGTGATGGACAAGACGGGACGCGGCGTACTCGCGGCGATCGGCGCGATTGAGATGACGGTGGGTCGCGTCCAGGTGTGGCTCGAGGGCCGCCGCGCCAAGCAGCAACGCCACGAACTCGTCTCAAGGAGCCGATCGGTTGCGAGCCCGATTGCGCCGAGAATCGAACCGTCGTTTGAGCCGGTAGAACCCAGCGACAGGCTGGAGCGTGAGCGGCAGGTACCGCTTTTCGAGCCGCCTGCGTCAGCGGAGCTCCCGGCGCTCGCGTTGCTGGATGACCCGCCGCCGCGGGAAGGTGGCTATTCGCAAGAGTCATTGGAAGCGATGTCCCGGCTCGTCGAGTTGAAGTTAGCGGACTTCGGTATCGATGTGGCAGTCGTGTCCGTCCACCCGGGGCCGGTCGTGACCCGCTTCGAGTTGAAACCCGCAGCCGGCGTGAAGGTCAACCAAATAACGAACCTGTCCAAGGACCTGGCCCGCTCGCTGTCCACCGTCAGTGTGCGAGTCGTAGAGATCATTCCCGGCAAGCCGTATGTCGGCCTCGAGATTCCCAACGAAGTACGTGAATTGGTTTCGCTGGGGGAGATCGTCAAATCACGGGCGTACGATGACCTGAAGTCTCCTCTGACTTTAGCGCTCGGCAAAGACATCGGCGGGCAGCCGGTCGTTGCCGATCTCGCCAAGATGCCTCATCTGCTGATCGCCGGCACAACGGGCTCGGGTAAATCCGTGGCGCTCAACGCGATGGTTCTAAGCCTCCTGTACAAAGCCTCGCCGGAACATGTGCGCGTCATCATGATCGATCCGAAGATGTTGGAGCTTTCAGTCTATGAGGGGATCCCTCACCTGCTCGCACCGGTCGTGACGAATATGAAGGAGGCGGCGAATGCGCTGCGCTGGTGTGTCGCCGAGATGGAGCGACGCTATTCGCTGATGGCAACGCTGGGCGTACGGCATCTCTCCACCTACAACCGTAAGGTCAATGAAGCGTTGGACAACGGGACGCCCATTCCCGATCCTACGTTTACATTCCGGGAAGGCAGTGACGAGGAGCCACCGCCGTTACAGCCCTTGCCGTATATCGTCGTCATCATCGACGAGCTGGCGGACATGATGATGATGGTGGGCAAGAAAGTAGAGGAGCTGATCGCGAGACTCGCGCAGAAAGCCAGAGCCTCAGGGATCCATATGATCATCGCGACGCAGCGGCCTTCGGTTGATGTCATTACCGGGCTCATTAAGGCCAATATTCCAGCCCGGATAGCCTTCCAGGTGTCCGCGAAGGTGGACTCGCGAACGATCCTGGATCAGATGGGCGCTGAACAACTGCTAGGTCATGGGGACATGCTGTTCCTGCCGCCGGGTACGTCGATCCCAACTCGGATTCACGGCGCCTTCGTATCCGACAACGAGGTGCACGCCGTGGTAAGGAGCCTGCGCGTCAGCGGGGCGCCTACATTTATCGATGAGATTCTGTCCGGACCGAGTGGCGAGATCCCAGGAATCGATCCTCTCACGCTGCGGGACTCGGACGGCGAGCAGGATCCGCTTTACGATCAGGCCGTACGGATCGTGACGCATACCCGTAGGGCGTCAATCTCCAGTGTCCAGCGCCGCTTGAAGATCGGTTATAACCGTGCCGCCAGGATGGTGGAAACCATGGAGGAGGCCGGCATCGTTGGAAGCTTGCAAGCGAACGGATCCAGGGAAGTTCTTGCGCCGCCGCCACCGAGCGATGAATAGTAGGTTTTTCCAGCAGCCTGCCAAAATCTTTGTTGTTTTATTTGTTGGAGCGGCACTGATTGCTTGCGAATCGGCTCGGTCTCAGGCCGTGGATCCGGCTGACGCCCTGACGGGCGAAGATCACCTGCAGAACTTTCTAGACGAGGCGCAGACCGTACAGGCCGAGTTCTACCAGGAACTCTGGGACGCAGACGATCAACTCGTGGAGATTGCGACGGGCAGTTTGTCCCTGCAGCGCCCGAATCAGTTTCTTTGGCGCTACCGGGAACCCATCGAGCAGCTCGTTCTCGCGGATGGTGTCAGCTTGTGGATCTACGATGTCGAGTTAGCGCAGGCGACCGTCACACCGTTGAATGACATCATTGAGGCGACGCCGGCCATGCTTCTGAGCGGTGATCAATCGGTGCGGGACCGCTTCGAGACGCTGGAGAATTTTACGGCTGACGGGCTGAGCTGGGTGCGCCTGGTACCCAAAGTCCCGGGCTCCGACTTTCGTTCGATCCTGGTCGGGTTCCGGGATGGTGAGCTTGCGCGGCTCGAATTGATCGACGGGCTGGATCAACTCACGCGAATAGACTTCTCGGAAGTACATATCAATCAGGAGCTTGCCCCCGATCTATTCTCTTTCGATCCAGCGGATGGGGTCGATGTGATCGGCGAGCCGGGGTAACGTGCGTCGTGCTGTCGCTTAGATATCCCTGGCTGTGGCTGTCGCTCGGCTTGGCGTTGGTCGTCGGTGTAATTGCTGCGAGCGTTTTCCCGAACGTTGTGATTGTCACGATAGACCTTACCTGGGGGGATAAGGCGGCACACGCAATCAGCTATTGCCTATTGATGATTTGGTTCTCCGGGCTCTACGCGCGTCGGTATCACGGGATCGTCGCCGTCGCTCTGCTCGCCCTCGGTATTATGCTCGAGATGATTCAATTGAAACTGCCGTATCGTTTCTTCGAGCCTGCCGATCTCCTCGCGAACGCGACGGGTGTGTTCATCGGGCTCGGTCTCTCATTCTGGTTGTTCGCAGGTTGGTGTCAACGCATGGAGAGTCGACTGGGGTACCATGACTAATGGCCCTCAATATGACCTTGTTGGACCACTATGCTGGACCCTAGGCTTCTGCGCAGTGACCTGGAGAACGTCGCGCGGAATCTCGCGCGACGCGGGGTCGTTCTGGATCGAGGGCAGTATCTAGAGCTTGAGACCAGCCGCAAGGCGCTACAGGTCGACGTCGAAGCGCTTCGCAAGGACCGCAATGAGCGTTCGAAGGCCATCGGGCAGGCGAAAACCGCCGGCGAAGACATCGAACCCCTGAAGCTCAAGGTCGGTGAGCTCGCAAAGACGTTGGCCGACTCGGAAGCACGCCTGCAGAGTGTGCAGGCTGAGTTAGACGCCATCCAGGCGGGGTTGCCGAATCTGCTGCACGACTCGGTCCCCGATGGGGCGGATGAGACTTGCAACGCGGAGCTGCGTCGCTGGGGTGAGCCACCGAGTTTCGATTTTGAACCCAAAGACCATGTCTCGCTCGGCGAGAATCTCGGGCTGATCGACTTCGAACGCGCGGCAAAGCTTTCGGGCAGTCGATTCGTCGTATTGCGCGGCCAGGTGGCGAGACTTCAGCGTTCGCTGATCCAGTTTATGTTGGATGTGCATGTGAACGATCACGGCTACACTGAGGTGTACGTTCCGTATCTGGTCAACGAAGAGTCGCTGTTCGGCACGGGCCAACTCCCGAAGTTCGACGCGGACCTCTTCCATGTGGAGGGTGAAACCGGGCTCAGGCTGATACCCACTGCGGAAGTGCCGCTGACCAACCTCGCGCGCGACACCATCATCGAGCCCGATAAGCTGCCCCTGAGGCTGGCGGCCCACACGCCGTGCTTTCGGTCAGAGGCGGGTTCGTACGGCAAAGACACGCGCGGCATGATCCGCCAACATCAGTTCGAGAAAGTCGAGCTCGTGCATATCGTGCGGCCGGAAGACTCCTACGAAGCGCTTGAGGAGTTGCTGTCACACGCGGAGGCGATTCTGCAGCGGCTGGGGCTTGCCTACCGTGTCGTGACCCTTTGCGCTGGCGATACGGGATTCGCCGCCGCCAAGACCTATGATCTGGAGGTCTGGTTACCGGGACAGAGGCGCTACAGGGAAATTTCTTCCTGTAGTAACTGCGAGGCTTTCCAAGCCCGGCGTATGCATGCGCGGTGGCGAAATCCTGACAACAACAAGCCCGAGCCCGTGCACACCTTGAACGGTTCCGGTGTCGCCGCCGGCCGCGCCCTGATCGCGGTGCTTGAGAACTATCAGCGCGAAGACGGTTCTGTGACGATCCCGGAGGTTCTGCAGCCGTATATGGGCGGTGCCGTCACCATTCCTTGCTAGAGCCGCTGAATTCGAATATTTCGGAACTTCACGATTCCGGCGCCGTACTGCAGCGCGAAGGGCCCCTCGGAGTACGTGGCATCCTCGATGTCGACCGTGACGGTACCGTTCAATTCGACCAGAAGCCGCGAGCCTTGCGCGGTTATCTCATAGGTATTCCAACGATCGGCGGCATCGATGATGCTGGTCGGCGCCGCGAAA
>SMUY01004520.1_pt1 | contig 30038 bp, 25 predicted proteins | sample 2456441 | NCBI WGS metagenome assembly SMUY01 (sample SAMN11095931, study PRJNA526329) | marine sediment metagenome | biome: Marine sediment; feature: Surficial sediment; material: Deep marine sediment; isolation source: Hadal surficial sediment | place: Pacific Ocean | collected 2014-11 | depth...
ATTTATGGATCTTGATATACTTTATCTCTCTAATTATTCCAATTTAAATTTTTTTAATTTTGTTCTTTATAAAAACCATTACAACATTTTAAAGCATTTTAGTATTATAGACACCTAATTTTTTTTATCGGTATTCCATTCCGTCGCTCGTAAGTTAAAACGAGTGATTAAAAAAATGATTGAACATATAAAGATTAATTTTTGAACCCTATATTTGCAATACTACAAATTTCTTATAGAAAAATTAAGATTGTGATTTTTATAAAAGGACTTAGTCGTCTATAAATTTAGCATAAAGAAATTATTTTATGAAAGAAAAAGAGGTTAAGTTTTTCAATAGAAATCATAAGAAAATAAGCGAGAATTTACTAACTGAAATAATTAATGAATTCGATAACCTAAGGGAAGGCAAAGGAAAAAGAAATGTAATAAAAATAATAAAGATTAATGGTGTTGTACTAAATATAAAATCTTTTAAATTACCAAATCTGATAAATAAAATCGTTTATAATTTTTTTAGAAAATCGAAGGCTAGACGTTCTTTTGAGTATGGAAATAAACTAATGAAATTGGGTGTAAAAACACCTATTCCCATAGCTTTTTTTGAGTATTCTACCTTAATTTATTTTAAAAAAAGCTATTATGTTAGCGAGCAATTATTATACGATTTAACTTATAGAGAATTGATAAATAATAAAACCTACCCCGATTTTGAAAATATTTTAAGAGCTTTTACCCGTTTTACTTTTAAGCTACATGAAAGTGGGATTAATTTTTTAGATCATTCTCCTGGTAATACCCTTATCAAAAAAACCAATGAAGGATATGAATTTTATTTGGTTGATTTGAACAGATTAAAATTTCAAAAAATGGATTTTCAAGCTAGAATGAAAAATTTTGCTAAACTTTCTCCAAAAGACGATATGTTAGATATAATGTGTGATGAATATGCTAAATTATATCCATTAAAGTCAAAAAATAAAATTTTAGATATGATGTATTTTTATTCAAATAAATTTTCAACCTACTATAATAAACAAGAAAAATTTAAAAAGCGTTATTATTTTTGGAGATGAAATAATATTGAAATTATTTACATCCGGTTTTTTCTTAATAGCCATAGTTTAACATAGCGCATAAAAACAGTATATCCTTGTATATAACCAATAACTAACCCCGGAACACCGTCTCTAAAACCACTTTGCAAAATATAATGTTTAAAGAACCCCCATAATGGTTTAAGTATAAAATGGTAAGGTGTCAAACGGCCAGTCTTTTCATCATATTCTTTAGCTTGGAAACTTGCATACTTAGATATTTTATGGAAATAATTATCAAGTGTAACGTAAGTATTATGGTACATTTTTTCTTTTAGTATTCCTACTTTACCCTCTGTAATTATTTCTTCATGAACACGTTTGTCATTATACCTGCAATAGTCTCTACGGAATAAACGAATTACTCTATCATTGCGCCAACCGCTATAATGTATTTTTTGTCCCATAAAATGATTCATACGATGGATCCAGAATCCGGAATAATGATCGATATCCTGGGATTTTAATACTTCGAGAATTTCTTTTTTTAATTTGGGAGTTATTCGTTCGTCAGCATCAACTAATAAAATCCATTCATGGGATGCCTGAGGAATTGCCCAGTTTTTTTGAGAAGAATAAGAATCAAATTCTCTTTGAATAATGAAATTAGTATATTCTTTAGCAATTTCTACAGTTCTGTCTTTGCTGTAGGAATCGACAACCATAATTTCGTCTGCAAAAGAAACGGATTTCAACACACCTCTTATATTGTGTTCTTCATTACCTGTTGTAATTATTGCGGTTAATTTTTTAACTTCCATCATTAAAAATATGATCCATTACGGCAACAAATTTAATTTTTTTTTAATGTAAATGGATGACTATAAGTTTTTAATGTGAAATATTTTAGCTTCTTTCTTATCTTATACTTCCTTATAACATTTATGGGTTTATTAGAAATGTGCGATTTATCCTTATGAATAGAGTATATACAGGCTTCAATTATTCGTTCACTTGATTTACCATCAAAATATGGATGAAATTTGTTAATAGAGGTCTCTATAATCGATATTATTTCACTTGGATATTGTAATGCCCTATCAAATAAGGATTTTAACTTTTCAATTTCAGTTACATGAATCAAATAGCTTTCTGAAGTTGAGTTGTTATACACAACTGCAGGTTTTTTTTGTAAAACAAATTCTTGAATTGCAGATGTTGTATCAGCAAAAAGTATGTGTGCTTTTTTGTATAATGGAATTAAATCTACTGTATCCTGGAAGGTAAAATATCGTCCGTTTAAAGATTTCCATTTAGTTAAAATATCGGAATCCATTTTAGGGTGAAGTACCATATTAAAATGATAATTTCCTGTTGTAGCTAACCTTGAAATTTCTTTAAACACCTCGTTATTATGTGCTAAACTTAATCTTGGCGTAAAGGTTGAAGCTATTAGTATGTTTGGAAAAGTATCTTTCTTATAATCCTCTAAAGGGAATAGAGGGTCTACTTTAGACCACCCAGTTTCAACTACTTCAAAATGAGGGTGTTTTAAGGCTTGTTTTTTGAAAAAGACTGTGGTAGAAGGGCCTTGAGTACAATATAAATCGAAAAAGCCTCTAATTCTAAAATGACTAAACTTATTCTTTTTTGAAGGTCTTTTCTGTGCATTAAAACCGTGAAAAACCTGAACTTTTAATCCCGTAATAAAATCTGGAACTATGTTAGTAATGCAAAGGACAATATCTGGTTCATAGTCTAATACTTCGTTAATATTATTTAATACAAAGGATTTTGTGATTATATATTCTTTTGTTTCAGCTACATCCGCGAACCATTTTACTTCATACCCTTTCTTTAATATTTCTTTTTCCAACGGAATTCCTACCGGAATGGAATATCTGTATGAAATATAAATTAGGAATCGGTATTTCATAGTACAGTACTTAAGAACTTGGTTAGTAACGGTTCAATATATGTAGGAATAAATTTTAAATAATACACCTCGGGGTTCTGTTTTGCCTTTTTCTTGTCATTTACTTCATATTCAATAAAATCTGAAAGATGTACGGCAATATGTGAGTTAGCCTCCGAACTTCCAAACCAATTAGCTTTGTTTAAATAGGGAGAAAAAATAATAAAAGTTGGTATTTGAATGGCTTTAGCCATATTTACAGCACCACCCTCATTTCCTATTAATGCATTGCAATGGTATGTTAAAGCTAAATATTCACGTATATTTTCTCCGTATATATCAAAAAATATTTGCTTTTGTGTTTTTTCTCTGCAAAGTTTATAGATCTCTTTGGCTTGAGTTACTTGATTCGGATAATAATTGAATAAAATTTGAGCCCTGGGTTTTATGGAAATAATTTTATCCAAAATCTTCGCCATATATTTTGCCGGATAAGACTTATTGGCATCACTTCCCAAAACACTGATCATTAATAATGGTTTGGTTTCGTCTATTGAAAAAGAAGATAATAGAATTTTTGCTTTATCAATTTCGGTTTGTTTAAGATATATCTTTGGGGAAACATTTATAATTGAAATGTCTAGTAGTGGTTTTAAAAGTCTTATCCTGTTTTCTATTGCAAGACTTACATTGTAATTAGGTTGTTTCACTCTGGTAATACTGTGTGTGTATAAAATTGAAGTGTATTTTTTATGAAATCCAATTTTGGTTTTAGCCCCGGAAAATAGGGTAATTAGATTACTGCTAAGTTTCCCATATACATCTATAACGACATCATAGCGATTTTTTCTAATTTTTTTAAAAAACGAAATAAGTTTTAAATAACTTTTTTCAATCTCTGGAGTTAAAAGAATAAACTCGTCAATATTAGGATTATTTTCAACTACAGCTTTTGTCTGTGAGTTAATTAGATAATGAAGATCTATGTCTTTATATTTCTTTTTAAGGATTTCAAACATTACACTAGAAGTAAGAACGTCACCAATCATTTTTTGCTGTAAAATAAGTATCTTCATAAATTAAACCGCCACATTATACTCTCGTAGGGCATCGTTTAATGATGTTTTTTTATTGGTACTTTCTTTACGTATTCCAATAATTAAAGCACAAGGAACCTGATATTCTCCAGCAGGAAACTTTTTAGTATAACTTCCAGGAATTACTACAGATCGAGCAGCAACTAATCCTTTGGTTTCAATAGGTTCGGCACCAGTGACATCAATGATCTTAGTAGATGCAGTAAGTACAACATTTGCACCTAAAACGGCTTCCTTTTCTATACGCACACCTTCTACGACAATACATCTTGAACCTATAAAGGTATTATCTTCAATTATAACCGGAGCGGCTTGTAAAGGTTCTAATACACCTCCAATTCCAACACCACCACTTAAATGCACATTTTTACCAATTTGAGCGCAGCTACCTACGGTAGCCCAAGTATCTATCATTGTCCCTTCGTCTATATATGCACCAATATTCACATAGCTTGGCATCAAAATAACACCTTTTGAAATATACGCGCCATAACGGGCAACAGCATGTGGAACAACACGAATTCCCTTTTCCTTATAACCTCTCTTTAATGGTATTTTATCATGATATTCAAAAATACCAGCTTCCATTATTTCCATTTTTTGGATTGGAAAATACAATACCACTGCTTTTTTTACCCATTCGTTTACTTTCCAGCCATTTTTGACAGGTTCTGCGCATCGAAGCTTTCCTTCATCAAGCAAATTTATTACTTTATGAATTCCGTTTATAGTAGTGGTTTCTTTTAAAAGTGACCGATCCTCCCAGGCTTTTTCTATAATTTGTTGTAATAGATCCATTTTTTATTTTAATAATTCTACAAATATAGAAGTCACTTTTAATTAATCCCTTACTTTTGCGCAAAATATGGGACGTTTATTAGCTATAGATTATGGGACCAAGCGAACAGGAATTGCTATTACCGATGAGTTGAAACTCATTGCTTCGGGTTTAACGACTGTTAACACTAAAGAACTACTTAAATTTTTGAATAAATATTTTACTTCAGAAAATGTTGATGTGGTACTAATAGGAGAGCCTAGGCAAAGGGATGGCACCCATTCTTTGATTGAAGTTGAGATTAAAAAGTTTGTGATTATTTTGTCTGAAGCCTTTCCGAAGTTAAAAATAGTACGTGTAGATGAACGCTATACTAGCAAAATAGCATTACAGACTATGATAGATAGTGGTCTTAAAAAGAAACAGCGACAAAATAAAGAGTTGATTGATGAGATTAGTGCAACGATAATTTTACAAGATTACTTATATAAAAAAAAATGATATTACCAATACTAGCTTACGGCGATCCAATTTTAAGAAAAAAGGGAAAAAAGATTACTAAAGACTTCCCTGAACTTGAGGAATTTTTAGATAATATGTTTGAAACCATGTATAGCGCATTTGGTATTGGATTAGCTGCTCCACAGTTAGGTTTATCAATTTGTCTTTTTATTGTTGATGCGTCATCTTTTAAGGATGACGATGAAATTTCTGAAGAAGAAAGAAAATATTTAGGCACATTCAAACAGGTGTTTATTAATCCAAAAATGTTAGATGAATCCGGTGATGAATGGTCTTTTAATGAGGGTTGTCTTAGTATTCCCGAAATTAGAGAAGATGTTTTTAGAAAAAAGAACATTAAAATTGAATTTTATGATGAAAAATTCAATAAACATGTAAAAGAATTTAAAGGTATTGCAGCGCGTATTATCCAGCATGAATACGATCATATTAATGGTATTTTGTTTACGGATAAACTTTCTGTACTAAAAAAACGTTTGATAAAAGGGAAACTTGAAAACATATCAAGAGGAAAAATAAAAGTAGAATACCGCATGCGTTTTCCCAAAACAAAAAAGAAACATTAACGCATTTGGAAATTTAAATTTAACCTAGGATATTTACACCTCTGAAAAACAACTATTTACTTTATGAGTTTAGAAAAGATATTATCTATTTCTGGAAAACCGGGTTTGTACCAATTAAAAAATCAAACACGAAATGGTTTTTTGGCTGAGTCACTTCTTGATGGAAAGAAAATAAGTGTAGGCGCTAGGCACAATGTGAGTTTGCTTTCTGAAATATCTATATATACCCTTACTGAAGAAGTTCCGCTTCGCGAAGTATTTGCCAAGATTGCAAAAAAAGAAAACGGAGGCGAGGCTATTGATCATAAAGTATCAAAGGACGAATTAGAAGAATATTTCTTCAATGTAATGCCCGATTATGATGAAGAACGCGTCTATGCCAGTGATATTAAAAAAGTTGTACAATGGTATAACTTACTTAACAAGATAGGAATTACAGATTTTTCCGAAAAAGAGGACAATAACAATGATGACGAATAATAAAAAATGAATTCCAGAGAAAACCAATTAAAGGCAATTAATCGTTTGCTTACCATAATGGATGAGTTACGTGAACAGTGTCCCTGGGATAAAAAACAAACGATACAGTCTTTAAGGCATCTTACCATCGAGGAGACTTACGAACTTGGCGATGCAATTCTGGATAATGATTTACAGGAAGTAAAAAAAGAACTTGGAGATTTACTGTTACACATAGTGTTTTATGCTAAAATAGGCAGTGAAACAAAAGACTTTGATATAGCAGATGTTGCCAATGAAATATGCGATAAACTTATTTATAGACATCCCCATATTTATGGAGATGTTACTGTTGCAAATGAAGAGGAAGTCAAAAATAATTGGGAGAATCTTAAACTTAAACAAGGCAAAAAGAGTATACTTGAAGGAGTACCAAAATCTTTACCAGCATTAGTGAAAGCAAACCGAATACAAGATAAAGTTGCAAGTGTAGGATTTGACTGGGAAGAACCTCAACAGGTTTTTGAAAAGTTAAAAGAAGAACTTGAAGAGTTTCAACATGAGGTATCGGAAGATAATAAATCACAAATAGAAGCAGAATTTGGAGATGTTTTGTTTTCTATGATAAACTACGCCCGTTTCTTAAATATTGATCCTGAGAATGCTTTAGAACGAACAAATAAAAAATTCATTAAACGTTTTCAGTATTTAGAAAGTAAAGCCCAAGAGATTAACAAACCTATTAAAGATATGACTTTAGCAGAGATGGATGTGTTTTGGGAAGAAGCAAAAAAGGGGGCTTAGTTACTAAAAACGATTAACCTACCATCAAATTCTACTTCAGAAAAGGACTGCCTTTTTTTAATCCACGTTAAACTTTCTTCAGAATAAAAAATAACGTGTGTGGGGTCTTTTATGTAATACCATTCTTCAAAAGGAATGTTAACGGGAATTAATTCTGTCATACAAAACAGTTTACCACCAGGCATAAGCAATTTTTTTAAAAGTTTAAATTCTTTATGCGGATGGTGAAAATGCTCTACAACTTCACAACAAATAATAAAATTATATTTTTGTTGCAATACACTAATATCTGCGTGAAAAAATGGATCATAAAGAGCAATTTGATACCCTTTTTCAGTTAGTAGCTTTTTAATAATAGGTCCTGTTCCTGCACCAAAGTCCAATCCCTTGCTGTAATTTGGGAAGTTTTGAATAACAATTTTAAAAATAGGAGATACAAATTGTTGGTATTGAATGTCTTCTATATCGTTATGGTGTTTTGCATAATGTTCTTTTTCGGCTTCAGGGGATATAAAATGTTTTGGATGTTTAAAAACCGTTTTACATATATTGCATTTTAAATATATAATATTATTTATGCTGGTATAGTTTATTGTAGTATCACTATGGCATAATAAACAAGAAACCATGCGTTCATCCTTTACGAATGGATCTTATCTTTGAAAGCTTTGCTTTCCAAACTTCAAGTTCCTTTTTAAGTTTTTCTATATTTTTGTTTACTTCTTTTACCAAAGGGTTATTTTCGTCTACTTGCTGGAAAAAACCCAAATTATTTTCTAATTGTCTAATTTCAGCTATAGCTTCATCGATTTTTTTAGAAATAAAGAATTCCTCATTTTGTAGTTTTCTATCATCGTCTTTAGTAACTAATGTGTTTATTTTATATTCAAACTTTATGAGTTCAATTTCTTTTTTATCTATATCTAACTGATTAAAGAGATTATCAAGTATTTTATTAAACTTTCGCTCTATATTCCTTTTATTATATGGAACTCTACCAATTTCTTTCCAGGCTTTAATTTGGTCTTTTATTGTTTTAATATCATCTTCAGGATTGCCCTTAGGCTTTAAGGATGAAAGAGAATCTAATAATTCTTCTTTTAATTTATAATGTTCAAATTCTTCTTTATTAGATTCTTCTTGTTTTGAGTGTAAACGATCGAAATAATGATTACAAGCTTCTTTAAATAATTTCCAAACTTTGTCACTTTCTTTTCTTGGTACATGACCAATATTTTTCCAGTCATTTTGAATTTTTTTCATCAGGGGTGTTACAACTTCAAATTCATCAATATCTTTATTCTCATCAGCGATTTTAATTAACTCACGCTTTTTTGCAAGATTGTTGTATTGTTCTTTCTTCTGATTTTTATAATAAATATTTTTTTCTTTATTAAAAAGACGTGTTGATTCCTTAAAATAACTCCATATTTCTTTATTATGAATGTGGGATACTTTTCCTGTTTCAAAAAATTTATCTCGAAGTATTTGTACTTTTTTAATAGCATTTTGCCATCCTTGGTGATTGAGTATGGTACTTTTTGTAATTTGGTTTATTTCATTTATAATTTCCTTTTTCAAATTTAAATTTTCTTCAAAATCCTGTTCTAAATCTTTTAAATGCAAAAGACGTTTATCATGTATTACTTTGGTAGCTGCACTAAATTTTTCCCAAATATCTTCTCGATATCCTTTAGCAACAGGACCTATTTCTTCCTTCCACATTTTATGGAGCATTTGTAATTCACGGAAGGATTTATTAATATTTTCTTCTTCAGCTAACTTTTCAGCGCGATCTATGAGTTTTAGTTTTTGTTCAAGATTGTGTTTAAAATCTAAATCTCTAAATTCACGATTAAGATGTAGAAAGTCATAAAAATTTTCAACGTGGTGACGATACGTATTCCAGACTATATTATATTTATCACGTGGGATAACTCCAGATTCAAACCAACGCTCCTGAATGTCTTTAAAGTGCTTGTAGGTTGTGTTTATATTTTCTTCGACATTTAATAAACTTTTTAATTCTTCTATTAATTCTAAACGCTTAGCAAGGTTTGCCCGAAGGTCTTTGGAAAGATTCTTATAGTATTTATTTAGTTTATCTTTATAATCAAAATAAATAGAACTAAATTCTTTTTTAAGTGGTGTAGAGTAATAAAAATCAATGATATTACCTCCATCTGCTACAAAAGATTTTTTATTTTGTACTAACTCTTGGTTAAATTTAGAATTAAACTCTGCTCGTATTTCTTCTACATCATTTTTAATCTGTTGAATAGGTTTATCCTTGATAACTGCTTTCAATTCTTCAATTAATTCTTCTTTTGAGAAAGTAGTATAATCTTTAAATGAATCTTCTTTTACCTTCTCTTTCACTTCAATTTCTTTAGAAGCGCTTACCTCTTTCAGCTCTTCATCAGACACCGACGGTTCTTCAGTAGGAGTTGCTTTCTCCTCTTTTATTTTATTGGGTGTATCTTCTTTTTTATTTGTAGAAGTGACATTGCTGGATTTGAAGGTTGAATTTTCCTCAGTAGTAGTTTTACTAGTTTCTTCCTTTTTAATTATAGTAATATCTTGGTTTTCTGAGATCTCAGAATTATCTTTTTCTTTAGCACACATATCTTTCAATGTTAAGGTTCGGTCCCAAATAGTCGGGTTTGAAAGTGTCAATATACTAACAACTGATTAAATAGCAAAGATAGTAATGGATTTTTGAAGAGTTATTTATTAATTATAACTTCCAGATCGTCCAAGCTTTATTGGCTTGATATTCAAACATTTTTAATCCATTGCTAACTCGTGTACCTTGAAGAAGACCAATTTTCATAAATTCAGTTACTTGTGGATTATAAGTAAGGTCAAAGAGAAAATGCTCTTTTGTTAAATACTTATAAGGAATATTTGGATAATTCTTAATATTAGGATATGTGCCTAGAGGAGTACAATTTATTATAAGAAAATGTTTATCGATTATATCTTTGTCCAACTCATTGTAGGTGAGGTTATTTTCGATTTTTGTTCTGGAAACAATGTTATAATCAAAATCCATAAATTTCAAAACATAAATAATTGCTTTAGAAACGCCACCAGTTCCTAATACTAATGCTGTTTTTTTCTTTAAAGGAAGAAAATCTCCAACCACTCTGGCAAAACCATAATGGTCAGTATTATAACCAATAAGTTTTCTTTTCCTATTTATTTTTATAGTATTTACTGCACCTATTTTTTTGGCTTCTTCATCTATTTTATCTAATAAAGGAATAACATTTTCTTTAAAAGGAATGGTTACATTCAGCCCTTTTAAATCTTTGTGTTTTAGTAAAATATCGTGAAGTTGGTTAATATTTTGAATGTCAAAATTTTGATAGGTATCTTTTCTTTTTTCCTTTTCAAACTTTGCAGTAAAAAAAGATTTTGAAAAAGAATGCTCTATATTTTTTCCAATAAGCCCATACTCAGCCATTTTACAAAGTATTAGTTTTACGATACCAATCTAAACTTAATAAGATTATTATACCAACAATAATAAAGAAAATTGCCAATACTATTTCACTAGAAAATTCAGAAGGAAAATATCTCATATAAAATTTAATTATTTCTCTTCCATTGGCATCGTACAAAATATTTCCCAATGCATCATACTCCAATTGCTTTTCTTTCCAGGGCCATACCACACCAAGTGAACCGATTATAAAACCAATGATAACAGCATAAGTGGTTTTTTTATACCGTTTAAGAAGGAAGGCTAAAAAATGGGATAGAGATACTAAACCTGTCAATGATCCTAGGGCAAATACAATGAGGACTTTTAAAAGTCTAATTCGTGTAGGATCTTCAAAAAAACTCATATTCCCACGAATTAATTCAGAAAAAGTATCGAATAGTGCATTTGCGGAGTCTACTAATAGTAAAACATAATTTCCCAATAATATAAGGACGAAAGATCCTGAAAGTCCTGGAAGCGTCATCCCGGAAACACCTATTATCCCGCAAAAAAATACAAAGATTAGATTGTCGTTTTCTTGAGCCGGCTCAAGAAAACTAATACTTAATCCTGCAATAATACCACACAAAAGAAATGCAACATATCTTTTATTCCAGGTACCAAATCCCTTTGCCATGTAATATGCCGAACCTATGATCATACCGAAGAAAGTACTCCAAACGTAAAGTTCAAAGTTAATAAGCAGGTAATCTAGAATTTTTGAAACACTAAAATAGCTTATAATTGTCCCAAGAAAAAGAAGTAATAAGAAACTTCCATTAATATATTGATAAAAGCTTTTAATTCCTCTATTAAAAAGTAATGAGAAAGCTTTCCTGTTTATTTTCTGAAGGGAATAAATAAATTCTTCGTAAAAACCCACTACAAATGCCACGATACCACCTGAAACTCCAGGTACTTTATTGGCTGCTCCCATAGCTAGTCCCTTTAAAACTAACCAAACATTATCTGTAAATTTGCGCTTTTCAGTCATTTATTTTTTTTCTAAAGACAATCTCTCTAATAAATAGATACAAATAAAACCGAGAAGCATAAAAATTATTGCTAATAATAATTGAGGGTCATTTTGGTAATGATTAGGAAGAATACTTTTTTCAATAAATGGAATTTCTTCTCCACTATGATTAATACGATATTGGAGTACTTTTTTCCAAGGCCAAATTTTGTTTAATGCTCCTACCATAAATCCTGTAAGAATAGCTAGTATAAGATTTTTATGATGTAAAAACATCCAATTAAGTGTTTTCGAAAATATTTTTATTCCTACGATAGCTCCTAATCCAAACACACTTAGTTTAATAAAAGCTTGTGAAAAAAGATGCCAATTAATATTTGTAATTCCGTCAACTAATTGTGTGACTATTCCTATGACCGATTGATAAGCACCTAATAAAAGTAAAATAAAGGCTCCTGAAATTCCTGGCAATATCATTGCTATAATGGCAATAAACCCTGCTAAAAACAAAAACCAGGTACTTTCAGGAAAACCTATAGGTTCTGCAAGAGTGATAGCAAAAGAAAAGACTGAAGCTGTAATCAATGCAATCCAAACTGATAGGGACCATTTATTAATTTGTTTACCTACATGAAAAATGCTGGCTAATATTAAACCAAAGAAAAATGACCAAACCCATATGGAATACTCATTTAAAAGAAATGTTATTAGTTTTGCAAGGGATAGTATACTTATGATGATTCCAAATAATAAAGAGGATAAAAAGGAAAGATTAAAATGTCTCCAAGAATAATGAAGTCCCTTATTTTTCCAGGTCTTAAAAAACCCAAAGCCTAGTTTATGTATAGTTTCGATCAACTCTTCGTAAATCCCAGAAATAAATGCAATAGTCCCCCCAGAAACACCTGGAACTACATCAGCAGCACCCATAGCCAATCCTTTTGCTGTAATGATAAAGTATTGAAATAAATTACGTGAAGGCATCGATGACTCTCTAAACATCAAAAATACGCAAATTAAAGAGATGGATTTTTGTGTTTATTAATTATTTCTTGAACTGGTTTAGTTTCATAAACTGAAGGGAATAATTCCTCGATAATTAATATAAATTCAGAATCAAGTTTTAAAGCAGTCTTTAAATGGAATTCTCCCTTGCTATCTTCATTATTTTTGTAAAACAAACCTGCCAAGCGATATTCTATTTCGGCACATTCTGGATAAAATTCAGAGGCTTGAAAAAGATTATTCGTAGCAGCCTGATATTCACCTAGTTGTAATAATAGATCATTTCGGGTAAGCCAAGTTTCAAGTTCATAATTTCCTAGTTCAAGAGTTCTTCTGTATCCAAGTTCCGCTTCTTCAAATAAATTTAAGTGCTTATTTATATTAGCATATCGTTTCCAATACAACACATTCTCACTATCAATATTAATTGCCTTGTCTATATAATATAGTGCTTTTTGGAAGTTTTTCTTTTTGATATAAAAATCGGTAATAGCAATCCAGCCCTTATCTAATAATGCATCTTCCTCAACGCATTTATTATAAAATTGCAAGGCTAACTCTGTATTGCCAACTTTTTCATAGCATTTACCAATTCGTAATAATGCAAATGAGGTAGGGTCGTCTAATCCTAAAGTTATGGTGTAACTATCTATAGCTTCATGATATTTCTTTAACTTTTCAAGAACTTTCCCTTTTTCTAAATAGGCCCCAATGAATTGGTCATCACTAATTATAGCAAATTCGTAAGCTGCTAATGCTTTTTTGTACTTTTTTAATGTAAAATATTGTTTTCCTACTTGATGCCAGGCCACTTCACAATAAGGATTTTTATTTAAAAAGTCATTGAGATAATCTATTGCAGCATCATGTTGCTTTAAATATTCAAAGCAATAAATAATGTTGTATAGGGCCGAAAAGTCTTCTTTGTCTTGCTCAAGACATTTCATAAAAAAGTATTTGGAGTTTTCAAAATCTTCCAAAAACAAGTATTCCATACCTAGAAGTGAAAGCACATCTGCTTCGTCATCTGTTATTTCTAATGCTTTTTCAAGTAATTTGATAGCTTTTTTATGTTTGTCACGGCGAGAAAGTATATTAGCTTTTTGAATATATATTTCTTCATTTGATTGTTCTAATAGGTATAATTTATCTAAAAGCTCGTCTGCAGTATCCAATTCATTTTCAAAAATAAACATCTCTACCTGAAATAACTTTAGGCTGGTAGAGGATGGATGTTGTTCGAGGCCTAGTTTAGTAGCTTTTTTAGCGAGGGCAATCTTTCCGTTTTCAAGATAATGGTGTATAATTTCTTCAAACTCATTTGAGTCAAAAAAGAATACTCTGTTAGTTTTTAGCATTGACTCGAATCGGGAAAGCGAGATGTTGTTCTGCTCGTTATGGTTTAATTGCATTCGCGGTTTTTAAACGGTTTCTTCTTATTTTAAAGATACTAATGTAAAACAGAGTTCAATAGTTGTACCACTATTGTTGTTAACGGACTTATTAACAGCACATAACAGAATAAAATACTGAAATACAGAATTTTAGATCATTCGATATTTTCAAGAATAGTATTTAAAACTTCAATGAGAATATGACAGCCTTTCTCAATTTCATATTTAGTAATAATTAAAGGTGGGGTAATACGAACTGCTTTAGGTTCAAAAAGCAGCCAAAATAGTAATAATCCTCTTTCTTTACAAGTTAGAATTACTTTGGAAGCAATTTGGGAATTTTCAAATATTAAAGCTAGCATTAATCCTTTTCCCCTTATTTCTTTAATAAGTGGGTGTTTTAATTTTTTTCTGAATAGCTTTTCTTTTTCAAGTGTTTTAGATATTAAATTAGTTTCAGTAAGTTCTTTGAGTGTTACTAATGCAGCAGCTGCAATTACTGAATTGCCACCAAAAGTTGTTATATGTCCTAGTTTTGGGTTGTATTGAAACAATTTCATTAATTCCTTGGATGCTGTAAAAGCACCAATTGGCATGCCTCCTCCCATACCCTTTCCCATAACCAAAATGTCAGGAATAATGCCATAATGCTCAAAGGCAAATAATCTTCCTGTACGTCCAAAACCCGATTGAATTTCGTCCAAAATCAGTAATGCTCCTACTTTATTACAGCGATCTCTTACTTTTAACAGATAATCGTTTTCTGGTAGAATAAAACCAGCACTGCCTTGTATGGTTTCTAAAACTACGGCAGCTGTTTTATTAGAAATATTTTTTAAATCACTTTCAGAATTGTATTGTATTGAGCTACAATTAGGGATTAATGGTTCGAACGCAGTTTTTCGTTCTTGGAAACCCATGATACTTAAGGAACCCATGGTATTCCCATGATACGCTCTATCTGCATAGATAATTTCTTTTCTTCCCGTTGCTCTACGAGCTAGCTTTATTGACCCTTCAATGGCTTCGGTACCACTGTTTGTTAGATACGTAGTAGTTAAGGTTTTTGGGAGTTTTTCTGAGAGTAATTTTGCAAGCACAACCGAAGGTTCTTGAATGAATTCACCATATACCATAACGTGGAGGTAGTTATCCAACTGGGTTTTTATTGCTTTTATAACCCTTGGATGGCAGTGCCCCAAACTGCAAGCAGAAACTCCGGCAATAAAATCTAAATACTTTTTTCCCTTAGTGTCAACTATAAAACTTCCTTTGGCATGTGAAATTTCCAAAGCAATGGGGTGAGGTGACGTTTGCGCTTGATATGTAAAAAAATCATCACGCATTATTTATCTTTTTTTTGTGGTAATTCTTCCTTTTTTAACTTTAATGTTTTAGGTTTAGGGTCATCGGGATTGTTTTTAAAATTCTTTGAGGTTAATTTTGAAGCCTCAGGAATTTGCAATTCTTCTTCTGGGATGTCTTCAAAGAATTCGCCTTGATTTTCAGGAAGTGGAATTCCTTGAATTTTAGTTAGTATAGGAACAGGTTTTCCTTTAAATAAATCGTCTACCTTAAACAATCGTTCATCTCCTCTCCAAATAAATCCCGGTAATATCCGTGCATTTTCAGGAAATTGAGAAGGGGGATATACTTTTCCCTTGGCTTGTTTTAAAAATCGTATTCCAATGATTTTTTGATTTTTAAGATACATTTGGATAGAGCTACTAAGTGTGTTATTAATCCCGACCAACTCATCCTTTTCATTTCTGGAAAAGAAAATCACTTGGGTATTTTTAATGATATTTACAGTATCGAGTTCGTTGTTAGTAAATAGACCAATGAGTCTTTCTCCTTTTAACTGATTGTAACCAGCACTATCTTTTTGGACCAAAAATGCATTATTGAAAACTTTAAGAGTATCTAGTTTTTCTGTTTGTTTATTTGAAATAAGATGAATTGTATCGCCTGTCATTTGGTTTTCACCGCTCCATAATACAGGATTAAATAACAATTTTGTGATCCCCTCTTTTTGGTTTATATAAATAGAGTCACATTTTCCACTCATGGACACTTCACCTGTAAGCCCTTTTTTAAGCATTCTGGCCCTGTAAAAACCTTTAATTACACGGTTTTCAGAATTACCTGTAACTAGAAGAGTATCTGCATGTATATAGATAGAATCATTATCTCTTAGGGTAATTGCTACAGCTCGTTTTGTTATAAAAACAGAATCTTTTTCCCTGAATATTTCAGCATAATGACCCCGAATAATACTTTTATTAAGGGTATCTATTACTTTAATATTGTTTGTTGCAGAAGCAAAACTTTTGTTACGGTCAAAGTAAATACTATCGCCATATAATACGCGATTGTTATAATCAACCCTGGAATTTTTTACAAAATAGCCAATATCTCCACGAGTGTCATAATAACCTCTTTCGCAGTATACCGTACTGGTTTCACTTACAATAGTAGATTCTCCATATAAATATGCCCCTCCATTTTCAGAATAAAAATCTAACTGTTCAGAATATATAGTGTACTTAGGATTTTTAATAACCACATTAGACAAGAATTGATACATTTTGGTCTTGGCAAAATAACGACCAATCCGGCTGGTAAGAACGCTTGCTGTGTCCCTGACTGTACCGCCTGTACGGTAATAAGCTTGTTGTTTTATACGGTCAAAATATAAAGAATCTGTATGTAGTGTTGTTTTGGGTTCTGTGAGAACCACATCACCACTGGCAAAAGCAAATTGAGTATTTCCATTGTATTCGGCATAATTACTTCTCATTGTAATAGTATCCCCCTGTGCTATTTTCACTTCACCATAGGCTTTCACAAAGTTGTCTTTAATGTATACATAGGCTTGATTACACCACATTTCCACACCCTCGTGAACAATATATACTTGACCAGAATCATCTCTTGTATAAATAACAGCATCTGGAAATTCTGGTTTTATTTCAAGATACCCCGACTTGATGTTTATAAGTGTTTTTTCTGATGATATTTCGGTTTCAGATTCAGTTTCTTGCGCTGAGATGGTTATTCCGAAGAAAAAAATGAATAATAGGGGTATGTATTTAGAAAGTATCAAATAAAGTTCTTTGCTAATTGAAATAACGAAGATACCAAAGAAATGGTATTTATCTGTGTATGGTTTGGGTTCTATCAGGACCAACCGAAACTATTTTAATTGGCACTTCTAATTTCTTTTCAAGAAAAGCAATATAGTCATTCAATGATTTAGGTAATTGAGAAGCTTGGGTCATTTTGGTCAGGTCTTCATTCCAACCATTTAATTCGGTATATATTGGTATAATATTTTCTTCTTCTATATTATAAGGAAGATGATATATGGTTTCTCCTTTGTAATTGTATGCAGTACAAACTTTTAATTTTTTGAAACCGCTCAAAACATCACCTTTCATCATTATAAGTTTAGTAACACCATTAATCTGAACAGCATATTTTAGGGCCACTAAATCCAACCAACCACAACGTCTTGGTCGTCCTGTTGTAGCCCCAAATTCATTTCCCACGCGTCCCATGGTTTCTCCATAGGTATCAAAAAGTTCTGTGGGGAAGGGACCACTTCCTACACGTGTTGTATAGGCTTTAAAAATCCCAAATACTTCTTTAATTTTCCCGGGTGCTACACCTAAACCTGTACAAGCACCTGCAGCTGTTGTATTAGAAGAGGTGACAAATGGATAGGTGCCAAAATCGATATCTAGAAGTGAACCCTGTGCACCTTCAGCTAGTATAGTTTTTCCAACTTTTTGTGCCTGATGTAGGTATTCTTCGCTATCAATAAAAGTAAGTGTTTTAAGTACTTTCAATGCAGCAAAAAATTCGATTTCTAATTCATCAAGATCAAATTCAATTTTAATTTTATAGAAATCTAACAATCCAATATGTTTGTTTGTTAAAGCACGATATTTCTCTTTCCAGTTATTCATTTCTAGATCCCCAACTCGAATTCCATTTCTGCCGGTTTTATCCATGTATGTTGGACCAATACCTTTTAGTGTAGAGCCTATTTTTGCTTTTCCTTTATTGGTTTCTGAAGCTGCATCAAGTAACCTATGTGTGGGGAGTATAAGATGTGCTTTTCTAGAAATAAGTAATTTCCTCTTAATATCGAGATTAAATTTTAAAAGCTTTTCCAGTTCTTTTTTGAATATCACGGGATCTATTACCACACCGTTACCAACCAGATTTATTGCATTTTTGTGAAATATTCCACTGGGTATAGTATGCAATACATGCTTTATACCATCAAATTCGAGAGTGTGTCCTGCATTAGGACCTCCTTGAAAGCGGGCAATTATATCATAATCTTTAGTGAGGACGTCAACGATTTTACCTTTTCCTTCGTCTCCCCATTGTAATCCTAGTAGTAAATCTACTGCCATAAATATTAAGAATTGGAGGATTTTCTATTTCCGTAGAAATATAATGAATGGTTAATTATTTCAACATCAAAAACTTCTTCAATAGTTTTCTTGATAGATTGAATGCGTGGATCACAAAACTCTATTACTTCTCCATTTGATAGTATAATGTGGTCATGTTGTTTATCGAAATAACACTTTTCATAATGGGCTTGATTTTGACCGAATTGGTGTTTTCTTACCAACCCACAATCCAGCAATAATTCTATAGTATTATATAGAGTAGCTCTGCTTACAAGATAGTTTTTATTCTTCATTTTAATATACAAAGATTCAATATCGAAATGATCCTTGTAATCATAAACTTCTTGGAGGATAGCATAGCGCTCCGGAGTTTTACGATGCCCTTTTTCTTCCAGAAAAGCAATAAAAACGTTTTTTACAATCGTTTGGTTATTTGAATTGACTCTTGAACTCATAATAGTGTACAAACTTACTCATTTATACTCTTGTGACTTTATCAATACCGTTTATTTTTTTAATATTTTTTAAAAGGTTATTTAAAATATTTTTGGTTTTTACCACAACAATTATTTTTCCGTTAAAAACCCCATCATCACTTTCAAAATGTACACTTTTCATGTTTATACCAAGGTTATTAGATATAACTTTAGTTACTTCGTTCACCAATCCTATTGTATCAATACCGGTGATAATAAGCTCAGCTCTAAAATCACTTTGGGTTGAGTCTATCCATTTTACTTTTAATATACGATAGTTGTAATTGCTTTGTAATTGAAGAGCGTTAGGGCAATTTTTTTTATGTACTTTAATTCCATCAGAGACAGTTAAAAAACCAAATACATTATCGCCAGGAATGGGATTACAACAAACTGCTAATTTGTAATCTAGTTTTTCCTCTTCTTTACCAAAAACAAGTTGGTCATACTTAGAGGTGATTTCTTCTTTGTTAACATCTTCGGGCTTGCCAGGTTTCCTAATTCTGTTTTTAAAGAAACTTACAAAAGCATTACTTCTAGAAGCGGCAAATTCTTTAAGCTTTGGGTTATCTATAATACCTGCTCCGACTCTATAAAATAAATCGAGACTTGTTTTTAGTTTGTAATAAACTACAAGTTGATTTATTGTTTTTTCATCAAGAGTAATTTTGAGTGACTTTAGTTTTCTGCCCAATATTATCTTGCCTTCACTAGCGATTTGTTTTTTCTCATCTTTAAGGGACGATTTGATTTTTGATCTGGCGCGACCTGTAGTGGCATAATCCAGCCAGTTTGCGCTGGGGTTGGCATTGTCTGAAGTTATTATCTCCACTTGGTCGCCGCTTTTAAGTTGGTGACTCAATGGCACCAATTTACCGTTAACTTTTGTGCCTCTAGTATGTAATCCTATTTCTGTATGTACATGAAAAGCAAAATCTAAAGCAGTACTCCCTTTGGGTAGTGAATATATATCTCCCATGGGTGAAAAAACAAATATTTCTTTAGCATAAAGATTGAGTTTAAATTCTTCAACAAAATCTACAGCATTTATTTCAGAATTTTCCAAGGTCTCCTGAAGCTTATCAAGCCAATCATCTAATGTAACATCGTCCTTTTCCTTGTTTTTGTATTTGTAATGTGCAGCAAACCCCTTTTCGGCTATTTCGTTCATGCGCTCACTGCGAATCTGTACTTCAACCCAACGGCCTTTAGGGCCCATTACAGTGATATGTAAAGCTTCGTATCCAGTTGATTTTGGCGAAGAAATCCAATCACGTAGCCTTGTGGGATTTGGGCGAAAATGGTCTGTTACAATGGAATAGATTTTCCAGGCAAAGAATTTTTCATTATCAGGTTTGCTTTTATAAATAATTCTTACTGCAAACTTATCGTAGACTTCATCGAATGTAACATTTTGAACCATCATTTTTCTTCTTATTGAAAAAATTGATTTTGGTCGCCCTTTTATATCGTATTTAAGTTTTTCAAAATCTAAAGTATTTTTTATAATTTTTGTAAAAGATTTTATATATGCATCCTGCTCTTGTTTACTTTCTTTTATTTTGCTAAAAATGTCATTATAAATTTCCGGTTCGGTATATTTTAATCCTAAATCTTCTAATTCTGTTTTTATATTATACATCCCGATGCGGTGGGCTAAGGGCGCGTAGATATATAAGGTTTCCGAAGCTATTTTTACCTGTTTTTGGCTAGGCATAGAATCCATGGTTTGCATATTGTGCAAACGGTCAGCAATTTTAATAATGATAACCCTTACATCTTCATTGAGTGTTAACAACATCTTACGAAAATTCTCGGCTTGCAGTGAGACATCCTTATCCGTAGACATATTAGATATCTTGGTCAAGCCATCCACAATTCGAGCAACAGCTTCACCAAATAATCTTTCTATATCGGTTAGTGTATATGTGGTATCTTCAACAACATCATGAAGAAGAGCAGCGACTATTGAAGTAGCGTCCAATCCAATTTCTGAAGCTACAATTTTAGCCACAGCAATTGGATGAAATACATAGGCCTCACCCGATTTTCTACGTTGGTCCTTATGTGCATCAACAGCCACATCGAAAGCACTTCGTATTAACTTTTTATCTTTTGGAGTTAAGGTACGATAGCTTATTCTGAGTAACTCTTTGTATTGCTTTTTAAGTTCCTTTTTTTCCGCTTCTAAAACAGCTTCAGTCATTAAATAAATGTACAATATTGGATTGTAACAAGCAACAAAAAAGAATAAGAGTTAAGATTTTACCAAGTCATTTGCTTAAACCCTATTTCAACCAACAAAACTTGAATCAATTTTTGTTCAAATTTTTGAAACGCTGTAAAAGAGTAGGGTGTGAATAATAAGCGACCACATAAGACGGATGAGGTGTAAGATTGCTCAAACTATTTTTTGATAATTTTTTTAGTGCCGAAATTAAAGGAGGGCCATCAAAGGTATATCTTGCATAATCATCTGCTTGGTATTCAAACTTTCTAGAAATGAAATTCATTACCAGTCCTGTTATTTCTGAAATTGGGCTGTATAATACCCCAAAGGCAATTAATCCAATATGAAATGAAGGTTGTGAAACATGTAATGCTTCTGAAAGTAATGAATTTCCAATAAAAAGGGAAAGTAACCAAAGGGTAAAACCTGTAGTTGCAATAGTAGCAATTAAATTAAATACAATGTGCATTTTTTTATAGTGGCCTACTTCGTGAGCCAATACAGCAACAATCTCATCTTCTTCTAAATCCTTAATAAGCGTATCGTATAGCGTAATTCTTTTTTCCTTTCCAAAACCTGAAAAATAAGCGTTTGCCTTTGTACTTCGTTTGGAGCCATCTATAACAAACACCTTGTTTAATTTAAACCCAACTTTGTTGGCATAGGATTCGATTTTAGATCGTAGGGAGCCTTCTTCTAAAGGAGTTTGCTTATTAAATAGTGGTACGATGAGTCTTGCATAAAAAAGATTCATAAAAAAAGAAAAGATGGCTATAATTCCCCAAGCATACAACCAAAAAACATCACCTGTTGTTTCGTAAAACCAAACAATCAATGAAAGTAACAAACCTCCGATAACTATAATCATTAACCAACTTTTTATTTTGTCCAGGATAAAGGTTCTGGTATTGGTTTTGTTGAACCCGTATTTTTCTTCTATTACAAATGTGTGATAGTAACTAAAAGGGATACTAATAATATCACTTGCCAACATTATCACTCCAAAGAATATTAATGCTACAACAATGTTATTTTCTGAAAAGCTTCGGGACCAGTTATCTACTAAAGCAAAACCATCAAAAAAGAAAAAAGCTAAAGTAACAATCAGTGATAGGCTTGAAGTTATAATTCCAAATCGATAGTTTTCATCTTTGTAAAGTTGGGATTTTTGATATTCAACAGTGTCATACACATCATTTAATTCTTCTGGGATAGGATCATTAAAATGTTTTGCATTTAGGTAGTCGAGTACCTTATCAACAATAAAATTTACTATTAAAATTCCAATGATGATGTAAAATATAGTTTGTGGGGTCATAAGATATTTTTGAGTCTTTTAGCTATTTCGTCGTTGTCTTTTGGCTTCAAAGATAAGGATTCCTGCGGCTACTGAAACATTCATAGAATCTATCTCTCCGTGCATAGGGATAATCATATTTTTAGTACTGTTATCCAGCCATTCTTGAGATAACCCCTTGGCTTCAGTACCCACTACTATCGCTGTGTTTTCTGTAAAATCACAACTAATATAGGAGATTGCAGCTTGTAAAGCTGCACAATAAATAGCAATTCCTTTTTCTTTCAGATACCGAATAATCTCATCCGTACTTCCAATCGCTATATTATTTGTAAATATACATCCCACACTACTTCGAATTATATTGGGATTGTAAAGGTCTGTTTTTGGGTTAGCAATAATTACTGCATCTAAATTGGCAGCATCTGCTGTACGTAATAATGCGCCAATATTTCCTGGTTTTTCAGGAGCTTCGGCTACCAGAATTACAAGTTTTTCAGCATTCAATGTTAAATTATCAAGAAATAACTCTTTTGAATTTGCAATGGCCAAAACACCTTCGGAAGTGGTTCGATAGGCCAATTTTTTATAGACTTCTGATGTGATTTCCAAGCGTTCAATATTTGTAAATGTAAGTCGTTCAATATTTTCTCCCGAAATAATCTCTGGGCAAAACAAAAGTGTTTGTAAGTCATATCCTCCTTTTACCGCGAGTTCAATTTCTTGTTTTCCTTCAATAACGAACAAACCTGTTTTTCTACGCTCTTTTGATTTCTGTCGTAGTGAAAGTATCTGCTTTATCAAAGGATTCTGAAGACTGGAGATTTGTTTATGCATGATGCAAAGATAGGAAGACTACCTTATAGATAGCACTTTGCAAATTTTAATATTAGTAGTAATTATTCTCCACTATACTTCTTCATATACCTTTTCCAAAGTTTGGTTTGGCGGGTTTCCAGGGAAATTTCTCTGCCGTCAATAAAAGCATATGTTAATAGGTTGGTTTTCATATCTAGGGCGTCGCCTTCAGAAATAAATAGGGTGGCACTTTTACCTACCTCTAAAGTTCCATAGTCTTTGTCTATACCTAATATTTTTGCAGCATTGTAAGTAATAAGCTGTAAAGCCATTTCTTTGTCCATTCCCTGCCCTACTAAATGACCCGCTAAGAAGGGAAGGTTTCGGGTGTTCATACGCTCCATTTGTCCACTAGATTGTAACGCAACAAGAACTCCTTTATCTACTAATAATATGGGTAATTTATAAGGTAAATCATAGTCGTCGTCTGCATTACTCGGAGTTGTATGAACTCTTTGTATTAATACTGAAACATTATTTTTATTAAGAAGATCTGTTACCTTATAAGCTTCATATCCTCCAACAAGAACGATTCTTTGTACACCACTTTCTTTTAATGTAGTGATGGCATCGATTATTTCTTTTTCACCATTGGTATGGACATACATTTTTTTAGAACCATTAAATAAACCTTGCATAGCGTCAAAAGATTCGTTTTGAGAATCGGCAGGTGTTTTTCCATAAGCCTCAGCCTGTTTAATAAAGGATTTAATTTTTTCTAATTGTTCCGGATAATCTTTATTGGGTTTATATCCCCTGGGCTCACCTAACCACCATCGCCCTCTTTTGTAAGTGTTAGGCCAATTTAAATGAATACCATCATCTTCTTTTACCAGGGCATCTTCCCAATTCCAAGCATCGAATTGTACAATAGAGGAAGTCCCCGATATAGTACCACCTCGAGGTGTAATCTGGCCCAATAATATACCGTTTGGACGTATGCTTTCAGTTACTTTAGATTCGGCATTATAGGCTATTAAACTTCGTATATGGGGGTTCATAGAACCTATTTCATCGTAATCTCTTGTAGCTCGAACTGCATCTACCTCACCCAAACCCAATGTAGAATTTGGAGCAATGAATCCGGGATATACATGTTTTCCTTGTGCATAAATAACAGTACCACGATAAGGAATTTTTGTAGTGGTAGCATCTACTACAAAAGTTATTTTTCCATTTTCGAAAATAACCAAACTGTTCTTAATAACAGTACCATTTCCAATATGGGCAGTAGCTCCTACAATGGTTACTACTTCCTTTTGTTCTCCAGCGGGAGTTTGTTGTGCGATGGTAGATAAGCCAAAACCTAATGTTACCAATAATATATATTGTTGTACTTTTTTCATAACAGATTAGTTTATTGTTTCGCAATTAAAGTTAATATGTTCTTCTTTCTTAGGGGATTGTGTTTTTTTGCCACCTGCTTTTTCCTTTAGCATCATTTTTATTAATTTGTTTCTTTCAGATTTAATAGCACTTCTTTTTTGTTTGTCATTATCAATATCGAAATAAACAGTGCCTTCAATCAAAGTCATTTCAACTTTTGCATATACAGAGAGAGGGTTGTCGTTCCAAAGTACTAAATCGGCATCTTTTCCCTCTTTTATACTACCAATACGATTATCCAGGTGTAGTAATATTGCAGGATTGATTGTGACTAGTTTCCAGGCATCTTCTTCTGTCATTCCACCATATTTAATAGATTTAGCAGCCTCCTGATTTAATCTTCGAGCCATTTCACTGTCATCACTGTTTATGGCTACTGTAATGCCTAAACTACTCATAATTGCAGCGTTGTATGGGATGGCATCGTTCACTTCATATTTATAGGCCCACCAATCGCTGAATGTTGAACCTCCTACACCATGTTGTTTCATTTTATCAGCTACTTTATAGCCTTCCAAAATATGAGTGAAAGTATTTATCCTAAAATTAAAACGCTCTGCTACTTTCATAAGCATATTGATTTCACTTTGTACATACGAATGGCAACTAATAAATCGTTCACCATTTAGAATCTCTGCCAATACTTCCATTTCTTCATCGTATCTGTAGGCTTTTCCACTTTTCTTTTTAATATCGTATTCCTTTGCACGATTAAAATAATTAATATACAATTGTTCTACACCCATACGTGTTTGAGGGAAACGAACAAAACTCTGCCGATTAGATTGTTTTACGTTTTCACCCAAAGCAAATTTTATAAACTTCGGACTGTTATTTAAAAGAAGTCCGTTAGCATCATTTCCCCATTTTAATTTAATAATAGCCGAGCGCCCACCAATTGGGTTCGCTGAACCATGCAATATTTGAATAGTAGTTACTCCTCCAGCAAGATTGCGGTAGATATTAATATCTTCTGGATTTAAAACATCTTCAATGCTCACTTCTGCAGAAGAATTGTGACCCGATTCATTTATGGAAGAAGCTGCTATGTGTGAATGTTCATCCACGATTCCAGCGGTAAGGTGTTTTCCGGTAGCATCTATGATAGTAGCACCTTCAGCATTTAAGTTTTTACCTACTTTATCGATTTTCCCATTTTTTATCAAGACATCGGTTTGGCTTAAAATACCTTCAGCTTCACTGGTCCAAACCGTTGCATTTTTAAATAAAATATTTTGTTGAATTGGTTTCACTGAAAAGCCATAACCTACATTGGGATAGGTGAGGGGAACAACTTCTAACGCAATTGAATCTTTTTCTTCTTTTGATTTTTTTTCAGGTACATCTAAAGATTTTCTTGTTGCCGTAAAACTACGTATTGCACCATTGGGCAAGACCAACTTTCCAGAAAAACTTTCTCCTTCAGATGGAATGATTGCTGTAGTTTGGTAAGTGTCGTTTGAAGTTTTATCAGTAAATGATAAAATTATCCAGTTTTCAGAATATTTTAATTTTGAAGAATATTTTATTGTGTCTAATTTTACCTCAGACTTAGGTTTAGAAACTTCACCTGAAATGATGAGGTCGAAATTTTTTCCACCTGCTGAAAGTGAATAGGTACCCCGAATATCTTTTTGATCTTTATTGTTGATTACATTTTTATTTCCCTGCACCCAATTTTCATATAGTACAGTTTTCTTGTCAAAAACATCTCCTGAAGTAATTAAAAAGTTTGCATAACGCCCGGGCTGTAACGACCCAATCTTATTACCTTGCTGTAACATCTGGGCAGGAATAATGGTTAAGGACTCTAAAGCTTTGGTCTTGTCTAAACCATATTTTATTGCCTTCAGTAATTTTGCCTTAAACTCTGAAGGTTTCTTTAATTTGTATGTAGTAAATGAATAAACGATTCCATTTTCAGAAAGCACTTTTGGATTTGTAGGGGCTTGGTTCCAGGTACGCATTTGTTCTAAAGTTAAATAATTAACTGCGTATGGATCGCTAACGTCATATGCTTCCGGGAAATCTAGTGGGATAATATATTTTGCATTTGTGGCTTTAATGTTTTCAATAGATTCGTATTCATCGCCTCCACCTACTAAAATATAATTCAAATTAAATTTATCTCCTATTTTATCAGCTCGTTGGTCATTTCCTTTGTTACCAGCCTCAAATATTGAGACTAGTTTTCGATTGGCAATTAATGCTTCTAGAGAACGATCTTTAGTTGTTGAATTTCCTGAGGCATACCATTCGGCATCGGAATACATTTGCCTTAATAGTGCCATTCCACCCATTAAAGATGATGGATACGATTGTCTGCTAGCCACACTTTTAGAAAAAGAAAAATATTGCACCGATCTGTCGTCTATAATTCGGTCTGCATCATTTCCATCGTCATTTAATGCCACTAAAACACCTGTTCCACGAGCAATACCATCCATAATATGGGTATTTACCACACCAAATCCAGCTTTTCGTAGATCGGCAGCCTTCTTTTTCTGGTATTCAAATTTATCAATAGCATTATTTTCTGGCATGATGTGTTCATTCCAGTAAAAACCACTTCTTTTAGATTCGTATTGTGGTCCTTGACCTTTTGCTTTTTCAGGTTTACCAACTCCAAAATCGGAATAGGGATCTATAAAAGAGGGGTAGATAAATTTTCCTTTTAAATCAACTCGGATTGAATTTTCAGGAATAGTTACTGATTTTCCTACAGCAACCACTTTACCCTTTTGAATAAGTAAAGTACCATTTTTTATTACCTGTGTAGGTGTTACATATAATGTCGCATTGGTAAATGCTGTGTAGTTATTGTTTTCTTCTTTTACACCCTCATTCTTCGGGAAGTAATCTTGAGCAGAAATAATAGTGATGCAAAATAACAAAATGAACAGGAAAGTAACTTTTTTCATTTTAAAATTGATTAGTTAAAAAAGGTTTTCAAAGATAGTAATGCAAAAGGAGTTAGCCGTCATTCACAAAATTTTTAACACCTTATTAAGATTTTATTAAAAGGGTTTATCTTCATAATAATTAATAACTAAAGCTACCATGTAGCTATAACTCATAATTCCTTTGGATTGGTTATTAGCTTTTAAAAATTGATTCCAAAATACTTTTGATAATGATTCTAACGGATTTTGATAACTTTCCCAAAAATCCCGCATTTCTTTGTAACTCGCAAGAATTCCTGGATTTATTGTTTTAATTAATTGGTGGTAAGTATCAATATCTCTACGTGCAATTTCATTGATACAATATCGCAACACAAAAATATAGCCTGTATATTGTATATAGGGATCATCATTATTTATGGTAGCCAAAGTAGCTAAAAAATTGGCTTCATTTTCGGCAGCATAACCCAATTGATGAGCTTGCTCATGGCAGCTAACCACAGAAAATTTATAGGTTTTAATTTTATTATTTACCTGAGCTTCTCCAGAAAAGGGATTGTAATATCCGCTATATCCCATATAGGTAAGTGCAAGGCTCCAACTACTTTTTTTAATACTTTTTGGCGAATAAGCTAGTTTAGGATATGTTTTTGATAGATTTTTATAGCCGTTTATAGATTTGTTTAAAATCTCTTTTTGAGAATATGGAATCACCACTTTCAAACTATCTGGAAAGCCTAATTTTCTATGTAAATCATTCGATTTAATTATAAGTCTTTGTGTCGTTGATATGAGTTGTTCTGTTGTATAATCTGTATTAATGTTTAAGGTCTTGTGAAGTGGAACGCGGTAGTAATTTAATCCCCATAAAAGCAGAAAAACAAAATAAACAATTGAAACAGCTGCTGTTATGTCCACAAAAAACCAGACAGGCTCTATTGTTAGTCGTTTTAGGTTTTTATAAATCCATCTTAAAGCCAAAAGGACGATTAATAAATAAAATATATCACCAACTGAAAATGGTATCCAACCAAATATATATCTGTAAATTTTTGAGATGACAGGAAATATTCCAAGGCTATAATAATTTTCTACAAATGAGGGAAATCCCTTAAGGACTTGTAATACAATAATTTGTATTGGAAATAAAGCAGCTATAATTAATTTCTTTCTTCTTTGCATTTTTCAAACATACAAAGAAATCTAATTATAATTTTCAGTCCCTATTCTAAAACCGTAATTTTACTTTTAATTATTCAATAAATGAACGAAAATATAAAAATCCTAGAACCCAAAGAACTTTGGAAAAACTTCACAGATTTAAATGCTGTACCCCGTGCTTCGAAAAAAGAAGAACGGGTTATCGCATTTATAAAAAAATTTGGGAATAATCTGGGATTAGATACTTTTGAGGATGAAGTTGGGAATGTAATTATACGTAAACCAGCTACTCAAGGTATGGAAAATAGAAAACCAGTAGTGTTACAATCACATCTCGATATGGTACACCAAAAAAATAACGATGTTGATTTTGATTTTGACACTCAGGGTATTGATATGTTTATTGATGGCGATTGGGTTAGAGCTAATGGCACTACTTTGGGAGCAGATAACGGTTTAGGAGTAGCTACGATAATGGCGATTTTTGAAAGTGATATTATTTCTCATCCTGCTTTGGAAGCACTTTTTACTATTGATGAAGAAACGGGAATGACCGGTGCTTTAGGATTAAAAGGAGGTATTTTACATGGGGATATATTACTAAACCTTGATACCGAAGAAGATGATGAAATTGGCGTAGGTTGTGCTGGTGGAATTGACGTAACAGCTTCTCGGGGTTATACTGAAGTCAATACACCTTCTAATTCTGAATCCTATAGAATAGCTGTAAAAGGGTTACAGGGAGGACATAGTGGAATGGATATTATTCTGGGACTGGGTAATGCGAACAAAATAATGAACCGTCTTTTATTTGCTGTAAATGATAGTATCAACCTTGCCTCTTTACAAGGTGGAAGTCTTAGAAATGCCATCCCCCGAGAAAGTGATGCGACATTGGTTGTTGAAAAAAACAAAGTAAACAAGTTTCTGACCGGAATTGAAAATGCGAAAACCCAAATTGTTGATGAATATAAATTATTAGACCCCAATCTTTCAATTAAATTACAAAAATTAGAAAAACTTCCAGAAACCATTATGAACAAAAATGACCAAAAAGCATTTATACAGGCAATTTATGCAGCTCATAATGGCGTATATCGAATGAGTCCTGCCATTTCAGATTTGGTTGAAACATCTAATAATATTGCAAAGGTAACTTTGCAAGATGGGAAGATTAAAGTTGAATGTTTAACACGTTCTTCGGTGGAATCTTCAAAAATGGATATGGCAAACACACTAAAAGCTGTTTTTGAA
>SMUY01353654.1_pt1 | contig 30027 bp, 28 predicted proteins | sample 2456441 | NCBI WGS metagenome assembly SMUY01 (sample SAMN11095931, study PRJNA526329) | marine sediment metagenome | biome: Marine sediment; feature: Surficial sediment; material: Deep marine sediment; isolation source: Hadal surficial sediment | place: Pacific Ocean | collected 2014-11 | depth...
AGTCTCGATGCTCCCGTCCTCGTGGAGGACCTTGATCTTCATGTTCTACGCTATCGGCTGCAACAGCCCACAACTCCAGGATGCAGGACCGTGACCGGTGGGTCGCCCCGAGCGGCGTGGGAACGTGTTGTGCCCGTGCAGCTCCCGCAGCGCCCCCCATGCGTTCACCCGACGCGTTGCGCTCGACGACTGTGCGCGTGTCCCAGTACCGCTCGGTGGCACGCCTCCGGAGGTAGCTGCCCTTCTGGTTGTCGGTGGCCGCTTCACGAATCGGCGGTCTCGAGATGCACCTGCATCGCCTGGCTGTACGACCTGTGCCAGTCTTCGCGCTCGCAGGCATCCTGCCGGGGCTCAGTACGGGCTCGATCCATGCACAGTCCACGCTCACCACGGCATCGGTGCGCGAACTTCTCTCGGATGTCCCGTGAAGTACCCCTTGGATGTCACTGTCCTCGTCGCCTGGGGGTGGTCCGATCACGTTGCGCATGAGCCGACCGTGACGTGGATCGCCGCCACCAGCGAGCGGAAGGCCTCGACACTACTGACGTCGGCGACCCCAGAGCTCGGCTTCGTGCGGGTTTCCGTCCAGCGCACAGGAGGACATGTGGCGGTGAAGGCGGCGGGCAGAACGTTGGCAGGCATGCCGACGACCGGCCGGCCAGGGACTTTCCGGAGTGGTATCCTCATGCCCTCGGGGTGGTACGCCGAGGCCATCCAGGTTCTGACGCCCCTGCAGTTGGGACAAAACTCCAGCTCGACTCCGCGTTGGGGGAACGTCTCGGGCCGGTAGCTCACCTGGCCGGTCTGCGGGTTGACGTCGCCCAGCATTCGACCGAGACACAACGCAGGCAGGGCGGATGCAGCGCCGGACGAATGCAGCGGGACTGTCACCACGGGCTTGCTAGCTAGCCCAGCCGGCCACCCAACCCAACAACGCCCCTTCGATGTACTCCGCAACCCAGGGGACGAATAGCACGGTGAGGACCACGCCGATGACCATGCCGATGATCATCCAGGAGGATCGCTTCACAGCGACCCTCCCGTCGTGCCCGAGTTGCGCGGAGCGAGCTCGAACAGCCACGTATCGCCCGACTCTATGCTCCCAGGCCCACCGAATCGATACTTGCGGCCCAGTTCGGCGCTGACCCCCTCCAACACGTCCGCCCCCGACCTGATGCGCACGAGCGTGCGCTCGTATCGCTTCCCTTCGATGCGCACCACGGCCCGACCATCTCGCTCCGCTTGCACCGGCCACCGTTTCCACAATCGACCGATCGCGTTGCCCATGTATCCGGACACCACGTAGATCTTGCCGTCATAATCCGCGACCCAAATCAGTCGGGACCGCGGAGGGTCGAGGAGCTGCAATTCGATGGTCTCGACATCGCCCAGGAAACTCCAGTCAGGCTCTGGGCCCGTGACGAGCTCGCCAGCGATGAGCGGCCCGCCTCCAAAGAACGCCGACGGTCCGTCGGCACTCCCCGACCGAATGACTAACGTGCCGATCGCCACGACCGGGACAAGGATCAAGACTCCGACGACCATCAGCACTTTGCGGACCACGGTCGACTTGAGCAGCGCTGTCATAGTCCCTCCGCCCCTTTTTGACCGGTTCGTTGGATGACTGAATGCTCGGAGCGTACCTGCCGTTCCCAGGTGTGTCAATCGGACTTGGGTCACTCCCTCGACGATTTGTCGCAACGGCCCTTGCCTCCGCTCCACAAACCCCTTCGAGGGCTGTCGGAGGGCAAACGCGGGCCCGGGGGCAACGGGACCCCTTGATTGGCGTCCAATGTCTGCAGTCGCCGTCCTTTTCGCTCCGGTCGAGCTGTTGGAGCGCCGCGCGGCGCTCACCCCGCGTCCGCTCATCACCCTGATCTTCTACCACGGCGTCCTCGCGCGGCGCGGCGCGTGGCGGTCCCTCGTGGTCCAGTCCGGGACAGCCGTCAGCCCCGATCCTAGCGCGGCGGCCCCCACGGATGCCGCGGAGCAGGAGCCCGGCGCGGCGATGTAGAAATCTGACCTTGACGGTAGCCTGCAGTGGGGGCATTCTCGGCACGACGTACCCGCTCGGAGTGGAAATCCGCCGTCGATTGCGAGGAGGAGACCTAGACAAAGAAGGAGATTTCAATGAATCAAGCTGAAATGGCAGTGATGCTTACCGATCTTTCCAGGGAACGAACAGAACTCGCTCGCGAGAACAATAAAATGGCCAAGATCAATAACATGCTTGCTTATGCACGAACCAGCCTGGTCGCTACTGGCTTTATCGTAGCCATGGTCAAGCTCTATTACACAGCGTAGTAAGCATGGCGTGCTGCTTGGCGCATTCTACAGATTGCGTACTCGACATGCCCTGAGGTCACAGGCTCGTCGTTCCCAGCGGGACACGAGCCTCGGTTCGTTGCCATCGCGGCCATGCCGTCTGGTCGAGCATCGTCAGGACGAGGTTCGTATTCGGCCTCTCGGTGCGACACGAGGCTCTCGTCACCACCTGCAGGGTGCAGGGTGCCCTGTTGTCCGTTCGCACCGAACGCGCACTGAAGAAAAATGGCCGTGCAGCGATGGTCTCGGTGTATTGTAAAAAGATCCTGACCCGGCGAACGCAAGGGACATGCCGGTCGAATGCGACGCCCTGGTCGGTGCACCGGCTGTTCGTCGATGGGTTGCCAGGTCATCGGCCACGCACTCGTGTTGGAGGTGTCGATGCATCATCACGTGCGGCCCGTATTCGCCGCCTTGGCCGCCGTGTCCGTCCTCGGCACCGCCCCGGCGACCGCCCAGACAGAGGGGTGGACGCCGCCACGGGCGGCGGATGGACGCGTCGATCTGCAGGGCGTCTGGGCCAACAACGCCGCCACGCCACTCGAGCGTCCGGACTCGCTCGCGGACAAAGCAACGTTCACCGACGAAGAATTGGCGCGCCTACAGGCATCGGCGCAACGACTCTTCGGCGGCGCCGACGATGCTGCCTTCGGTGACGGCGTGTTCAACGCGGTGTTAGCCGACGTCGACCAGAACGTCTCCGGGGACGGCGGCACCGGCAACTACAGCTCGGTCTGGATGGTCGATCGCGAGTTCGAGAACCGGACGTCCTTGATCACCGACCCGCCGGACGGGAAGCTCCCGGCGCTGACGCCGGCAGCCGACGCGCGGATCGAAGTGGCCGCGGAGTACCGGCGCACGCACCCGGCAGACGGACCGGAGGACCTGACCCGCCAGGTGCGATGCATCACCTACGGCATTCCTCGCGTCGGCGGTCTCGGCGCCGGGTACAACAGCTACTATCAGATTTTCCAGACGCCTGACTACTTCGTGATGCTCGGCGAGATGATACATGACGCCCGGGTGATACCCATTGGCGACATGCCGCATATCGGCGACTCGGTCCGGCAGTGGCACGGCGACTCGCGCGCGCACTGGGAGGGCGATACGCTCGTCGTCGAGACGACCAACTATTCCCCCAAGAGCGACTACCGCGGCGCCGCCGAGCACCTGCATCTCATCGAGCGCTTCACGCTCGCCGGTCCCGACAAGCTGCACTACGAGATCACCGTGACGGACGCCACGACCTGGACGCGGCCGTGGACCGCCATGGTGCCGTTGTCGAGAAGCGAGGACGCGCTGTTCGAGTACGCCTGCCACGAGGGGAACATCGGCATGGCAGGGATCCTGGCCGGAACGCGGGTCCAGGAAGCGCAGACGTCAAGCGGCGGTCAGTAGCCAGCGCGGCACTCTCGGTACGCCTTGGCCGCCCGCGCCCAGCCGTCCCCTTGGACGCTGAAGCCCGTCTCGAGGCGGCCGCCCCTCTCGACGAGCACAGGTCGTGTCGGCACGGGCACGACCGACACGTCAAGGGCCGACGAGCACGTCCACCTCCTCCGTGCGTCGCCGTAACAACTCGGTGTAGCCATACGGGTGGTCGACCACACCGAGGTCGAGCTGTACCTGGCCAGCCTGCTGGCGCTCGACCCGAACACGTGGGGCCGGCCGGCGTCTCCTAAAAAACGGCAAGCGGGTTGATCGCCGTCCCCGCGCCGTTGGGCACCACATGGGGCGATGCCATGAACATGAACTCCCACCGGTTCAGCTCGTTGGCCGTCTGGGACAAGTCCTCGAGACCGAGATTGTCGAACAGGTGCACACCAAGCGCCACCAGCGTGAAGAAGTGCACAGGTATCGCGACCCCTTCGACTTCCCCACCTTCCTGAGGGACGTCGGCACCCAGCAGCGCGATGTCCCGCTCCTTGAAGAAGGGAAGCAGCGAGGGATGGTACCCGCCCATCTGTCCAACATCGCGGCCCGTACGGAGGAACAGGGCATCGCCCGAAGAAATCGTGATGCCGGTCTCCGCCTCCCACGCCTCGATATCCTGCCGTCGCACGGCCCTCCCTGGCATGTCGAGCAGGAGACCGCGAGTGACAAGTCCATTCTGCAGATTGACGATCCCCAGCTGTGTACAGCCGTCTTCTATCGAGGCGACGTCTTCGAAGTCGAAGCCGTTGTAGACCTTGCCGTTGTAGGCCACGTGACACAAGGCGTCCAGATGGCTGACCGCGCTCCCGTGGTATTCGATCTCGTATCGCTCCCAGAAATACCCGCCCTCGGTGTTCATGTCGAACACGTTGCGCACCGAGCCGACCAGCACCGGGGGGCGGTTCGCGCTCGCCTGCTCCGGATTCTCCAATTTATCGATCGTCATCGTGCGCGCCATCGAGACAACTCGCCCTGTCTCGACGAGCCGTGCCGCTTCGACGCGCTTGGCGGGGGTGATCAGGTTGAGCGCCCCCAGCTGGTCGTCCTCACCCCAGCGGCCCCAGTTCGACAGCTGGGTCATCCATGTGTCGTACTGTGCCTTGGTGACCTCGTCACCTGGCTCGCCCTGCGCTCCGCCCGCCGAACACGCCCCGAACGCGAGGATCGTCGCGGCCACCAGACCACCGGTCAACACCATCACTCTCATGAGCTCCCCCCGGACAGTGAACCACCGTGCGTCCAAGTCGACATGCAGTCGACCGGTCGCCGCGACACCATCCTCTCAGCGCCGCTCCGAGGCGATCTGCTCAAGATACAGCGTCTCGAGACGCTCCACCGCGGCGAGAAACCCCTCGGGATCGACAAAGGTCTCAGGACTGTAGTCCTGCCCCGCTTCATACTTGTCGTGCAATCGATATTGCGAACCGTGCGCCGCGACCCAGACGTCGACCTCCAGCGCCTTTTGCTTGCGGAAGGTCTTGGCGAAGTCCTCGGCCACGCCCGGGTAGGTGGGGTCGACCACCAGCTGCTTCCCCGGGTTGATCGTGCCCATGTTCGCGATCGCCACGTTGTACTCGCGCCCGTCTTCGCGCACCCGCATGGTGTAGGTCGAGCTGCCTGTCGTGTGCCCCGGGGTCTCGAGGACCGTCAGACGCGTCGCACCCAGCTCGATCAGCTCGCCGTCGGCGATGATCTTGTCTACGCTGACCGGCTCGAACGACACCCTGCCGCCGAAGTGTGGATCGCTGAAGCCCCCGTCTTCGAGCACAGGTGCGTCGCCGGCGGTCGCCCACATCTGCGCTCCAGTGAGCTGCTTGATTTCGGCGAGCGCGGCCGTGTGATCCCAATGCGCCTGCATCGTCAGCAGAATCCTGACGTCCTCCAATCGGAAGCCCAGCGATTCGATGTTTCCGCGGATCAGCGAGGTCGAGTCTTCCAGCCCGGTATTGATCAGGATGTGCCCGTCCTCCGACGTGATCAGGAACACCCCCAGGTCGTAGGTCCCGACGGCGTACAGGTTGCCGACGACGCGGTGTGCCGGAAACGGCCGCGTCCACCCCTCGCGCTGGGCGGCGAGCGGTGCAGTGACGGCGAGGACGAGACCACAGGCAACGGTAAGGCGGCGCAGGACGAAGGTCATGGCGGGTCCGCTTTCTCTCGCTCGGGAGGATGACTGTCCGGCCTGCTGCCTACAGGACCCGCGCCTGCCGCATTACGGCTTCGCACTTCTGGCGGATTTCAGTGGCCACCTGGAATGGATCCCCCTGCACGAACTCTGCCCGGAACAGTTCCACCGACAGCGCCCCAGCGTACCCTTTCTCGGCGAGCTTCTGGATGATGCGAACCACCGGCGCGATGCCATCGCCGGGAATCAGCCGCGAGTCGTTATTGATCAACTCGCGGGGGGTATCGAGCAGATCCTGGAAATGCGCATGGGCCAGCTCGCCCGGCTGGAGCAGGTCCAGATCGTCGAACTTGCTCAGCCCCGACCAGAAATGGAAGAAGTCGAGCATGGGCCGGACGTTGGGATGCGCCGCCTCGCGAATCACCTGAAGCGACGAGGTCAGCGTTGCCAGGTGGGTTGACGTGCGGAGGAATTCGATCATCGCCGTGAGGTTGTACTCCCTGGCGATCTCTCCTGTTTCGCGGATGCAGTCCGGGGTGGCCGCGAAGTCTGTTGCGGTGACTCTCCGGTTGGTGATCGACGGGGAGTAGATCTTCTGCAGGCCAAGGGTCGCAAACTGATCGCAGCGCCGTCTCCACGTTTCGAGCGAGGCCACCCGTGCCGGACCCGGGATCCAGAGATCCGGCAGAACCGCCGCTGCGGACACCGGTGTCAGCCCCAGATCGGTCAGCACGCGCCTCGCGGCAGGCAACGTCTCGTTCTCCAGGAATTGGTCGAGCAGGCGGTCGCTCAGCTCGACGTACTGGATCCCGGCCTTCGCCCAGCCCTCGAGCGATCCGAGGTATCCGGCCGCCCGCGAGGTGTTCTGGTGGATACTGAGCAGCATCTTGCCTGGAGCCGCGGATTGCGCGCTGACCACCCGCGCCAGGGGAACCGCCAACGGCGCCAGCAGGAAGGTTCGTCTCGTGACCATGGCCCCTACTCTATCGCCAATTGCGCACGGCTGCCACGCGCCTCGAACGCGCCCCGGGAGCAACCCGTTCGCATGTGTGCCCTGCCGGATCGAGCGTGAATCGCTCAGCGCTGTTCGGGACCAGCCGTGCCACTTGTGGCGCCCAGGCTGCGAAGCAGGCTGGCGGTGTCGGGATGGAGCGGTCGGGACACGGTCCCGACATCCAGGGGGGTTTGCCCGCGCGCGTCGGCAACATCCACCTTGGCACCGTTGTCCACGAGGACCGGAATCAAGGTGTTGCGTGCCAATCGTGCCGCGCCGTGCATCGCGGTCCGTCCCCTCCGGTCGACGGCATTCACGTCGATGTCCAGGTCGACCAGGAGCGTGACGAGCTTCAGGGCCTCGCTTTCGGGAGCCAGGCGGGCTTCGTTCTGCACCATGCCCACCGCCGCCATCAGCGGGGTCGTCCCATCGTCCGCCGCCACCCCCGCATCGGCCCCGGCGGCCGCAAGGGCACGCAGGATGTCGACATTCGGCACCCTGGCGGCAGCCGCCAACCACAACGGGGTCGCGCCCACATAGCGACCGTATGCCACGAAGTCGCCTTTGAGCACGAAGGGCGCCTCGATGAGCCTGGCGTTCGGGTCCGCGCCGTGCGCCAGCAACGCCTGCACCAGTGCAGCCTTGCCGGTCTCCACCGCGGCATGCAGGGGAGTCCGTCCGATACTGTCCGGCAGGTTCGGGTCCGCCCCCTGGTCCAACAGGAAGATCGCGAGCGTCTCGTGCGTGCTCGGCATGACGACCAAGCCGTACTCCCATCCGCTCGTCGCCACGACGCTGGCGCTCGCCACCAGCAGCGGGCTCCGTCCGGAGGTCTGCGATTCTTCGACGTCCACCCGCGCGTCAACCGCGAGCACCGGCTCGGCCCCGTTCACGTCCGCTCCGGCACCCAGCAGCACCCGAGCCGTATCGACGTCGCCGTGTCGGGCCACCAGCAACAACGCCGTGGTTCCGTGCTTCGAGCGGGCATGCACCTCGGCGCCCGCCTCGAGCAGCACCTCCACGACGCGGGCGTGTCCTTCCGACGCCGCCCACATCACGGGGGTCTGCCCCTGAAAATGACCGCTCGACTGCACGTCGGCGCCAGCGGCCAGCAAGGCCTGCACGAGCTCCGCGTTCCCCGTCCGCGCAGCAGTCATCAACACGGTCTCGCCGCCGGGTCGAGTGGCGTTCGGCTCGGCCCCTGCGCGTAACAGCGCGTCCGTCATGGTCGCACTGGCGTTGAGGGCCGCGAGCGAGAGGGCCGTCACCCCGAGCTCGTTCTCCGCATTCACATTGGCGCCAGCCTGGATCAAGAGATTCGCCGTGTCGAGATCGTTCCAGTGAGCCGCCCAGTGGAGTGGGGTCGCGCCATCAGGCTGCGGAGCATTGACGTCAACCGAGTCGGCCAGCAGGGTCCTCACGGCGTCCCGGTCCTGTCGCTCGACCGCTTCGACGAGTCGCTGATCCTGAGCGGCGACCGCGGCGCTTGCCATCGCAGTGGATGCCACGAGCGCAATGACCGCCACGACGGGCCTGCCCGCCTTCGCCAGGCTACGGCGAGGTCTCGCCATAGTTCGCTGTCGCGAGGAACACACAGCGAACGGAGGCGAAAAGGCCCTTGCTCCCGTGGGCGCAACGGGCCTGCAGCGGCAGCGACCGCCGTCCGGGTGGGCATCGATGCGGTTTGCCTCGCAGACCTGCAGGCCTGCGCGACACCACCACCCCGAGGTCAGTCCGTGCATCGTGACACGCATCGCGACGTCACACCGAGAGCGATGCCATCCTGCCTGTGCTGTCGCCCAAGGTGTCGAGGGGCACGCCAAGCTTGTCCAGCATCGTCAGGAACAGGTTGGTGTTCGGTGTATCCGGTGCGACACGAAGATGGCGCCCGCCCTCGAGCTCGCCCGCACCCCCACCGACGAGGAGCGTAGGCAGGTCGTGGTGGTTGTGCCGATTACCGTCGCTCATGCCGCTGCCATAGAGAATCATCACGGAATCCAGCAGCGACCCGTCGCCATCGGGCGTCGACGCCAGCCGATCCACGTAGTACGCGAACATGGTGGTCAGATAGCCGTCAACCTTCTTCAACCGCTCGATCAACGCTTTGTCGCCGCCGTGGTGAGACAGCGCATGGTGCGAATCGGGCACCCCGATCTCGGGATAGGCGCGGTTGCTGGTCTCGTGCCCCATCATGAAGGTGATGACGCGAGTCAGGTCGGCCTGATACGCGAGCACCTGCAAGTCGAACATCAACTTGGCGTGCGCTTCGAAGCTGTCGGGGACGCCGGCTGGCTGGTCCATCGCGGGGAGTTCCCGCATGGTCTGCTGCTCGGCCATCTGGATACGTCGTTCGACGTCCCGCACGGCCTCCAGATACTCGTTCAGCTTGACGCGATCGCGCGGACCCAGCTCTCTGCGCAGGCGTGCCAGCTTCGCCGTCACCATGTCGAGCAGACTGCGGTCGTGCTGGCGGGCCTCCAGCCAGGCGGCCGGGTCGGTGGTGCCGCTGGTGCCGAACAGCCGCTCGAACACCGCACGCGGGTCGCTCGACATCGGCAGCGGCGTCGTGGCACTGCTCCAGCACAACGTGTTGGCGTAGGCGCAGCTGTAACCCGGGTCGCACGAACCGGCCCGTGCCGCAGACTCGAGCGACAGCTCGAGCGAGGCCAGCTGTGTCTCCTGCCCCAGGACGCGCGCGGCAAGCTGGTCCATCGAGACGCCGGCCCTGATGTCGTGTCCTTCGGTCTTCTTCGGGTGCACGCCGGTCAGAAACGCCCCGGCGGCTCGCGCATGGTCGCCCGCGCCTTCGCCCGGCCGGGCAATTCCTTCCTCGCTGCAGAGGCCACTGATCATCAGCATCCGGTCTCGAAAAGGCGTGAGCGACTGCAGCGTCTGCGTGACGTCGAGGACCCCACCTTCGTTCGCCGGGGTCCAAGTCGGCATGAAGATGCCGTTCGGCACATAGACGATGCCAAGACGGCGAACCGTCTGCGCCGCACGCACGCGCGCGGTGCCAAAGGCCGGCACCATGCTGTCCAGCATCGGCAACGCCAGCGTCACGCCGATGCCACGCAGGAATGTGCGACGCGGGAGGTGCTTCTTGGTGACAATCATGGCTCTCGCGTTCTCCTCATCTGAAACGGCGTGCTCTCGACGATGCCCAGGATGACCTTCGACCAGCGATAGTCGCTCGCCGCGGCATCTCTCGTGATCGCGCGCACCGCCGGCCCATCGTAGTACTCCAGGCCTCGACCCAGCGCGTAGGTCAACAGCTTCTCGGTGACGGTCTCAGCGAAGCGCTCCTCCTGGTCGAGCAGTAGGTCGCGCAGTCCGGACGGTCCCTCGAAGCTGGTGCCGTCGGGCAGCGTGCTCAAGGCGTCGATCGGAGTCCCCTCCTCAGTGGTCCGCCACGCCCCGATGCCATCGAAGTTCTCCAGCGAGAAGCCCAACGGATCCATTCGCACGTGACAGCTCGCGCAGACCGGACTCGTCCGATGGACCTCCATCCGCTCCCGCATCGACAGCGACCTGCCCGCCTCGGGATGGTCGGCGGCCGGCAATCCAGGCACATCCGGAGGTGGCGGCGGTGGAGGCGAGCCTAAGAGATTCTCGAGCACCCACAGCCCGCGCTTTGTCGGAGATGTCCGATTCGGATAGGAGGTGACCGTCAGGATGCTACCCTGCCCGAGCAACCCGCCCCGGCCGTGACCATCGACGGTCACGCGACGAAAGTGATTGCCGTAGACGTTCGGTATCCCGTAGTGACGGGCGAGGCGCGCATTCAGGAACGTGTAGTCCGACCGCAGCAGGTCGAGGACGCTCCGGTCATCGCGCACCTGACTCGCGACGAAGAGTTCGGTCTCACGCTCCATCGCCTCACGCAGGTTCTCGTCAAAGTCGACAAAGGCGTCTGTGTCAGGCGCGACCGTGCGCATGTTGCGCAGCAGCAGCCACTGACCGAAGAAGTTGTCCACGAGCGCATCCGAGCGCGTATCGCGCAGCATGCGCGCGACCTGTGCTTCGAGCATCGGCGGGTTGCTGAGCTCGCCGCGCGCCGCCACGTCGAGCAGTTCGTCGTCAGGAATGCTGCTCCACAAGAAGAACGACAGCCGCGAGGCCAGCTCCACGTCGCTGAGACGATAGGCGGTCGCCGGCGCCGCGCTGACCGGATCACGTTCGACCCGGAACAGAAACTCCGGATCGATCAGGATCCCTCGCAACGCAAACTGGATGCCTGTCTCGAAGCTCCCCTCGTCGCGACCTTCCCGATAGAGCGACAGCAGCGGTTCCACGTCTCCGTCGACAACGGGGCGACGGAACGCGCGGCGGACGAGACTCGAGAGAATCTCCGCGGCGCAGGGTGCCTCCTGGCTCGCCTCCACCGGAGAGCACACGAACACGCGACGACGACTGGCCGTGTCCTCAGGAGTCCGGGCGTTGTAGGGACCACTGATCTCGATACTGTCCAGGGCCATCGCGGCATTCCTGTCGCGAGAGTACGCCAGACTGGAGACGCCGGGGTGCGGCTCGAGCACACCTTCAGCGACCGCCGCCTTGTCGAGGAACGCCACGCTGACGAGTCGTGTACCCGCCTGCACGGTGACGCGAACCTCGAGCCCCGCATCGGCGGTCTGCTCATAGAGTGACGGCCTCGAGACGGCGTCCCACGGAGCACGCTCTCCGTCGCCGCCGACCGTGAACTGTGCGATCCGCCTGCGATCCAGACGCAGCTCGATGTCGTGGGACTCGCCAAGCCCACGGATGTGGTTGCCATATGCCCGTTGCAGGGACATCCTGATCACGTACTCGCCGTCGAGCGGGAAGTGATGCCGGACCGCGAGGCCGCCACGTGACCCGAAGGGCAGATCCTCGCTCATCCGGCCGTCTTGCCAGAGCGTGTAGGGGACGGTGTATTTCTGGACGACCGGACGGATGGACGCATCCCCGATGGCCAGGCGACTGATCTTCTCGGCCGCGACCATGTAGCGATCGAGCAGCACCGGGGACATCGCCAGGACGTCGGCGATGTTGTCGAACCCATACCCCGATTCGTCCGGGGGCAGCAGGGCCCGCTCATCGATATCCAACGCCAACAGATCGCGGACCGCGTTCCGGTACTCGACTCGGTTCAGCCGATGGATCGGTGGCCGGCCGGGATTCGGGTCCGCCGCCGCCGCACGGTCGAGTGCCGATTCGAGCGCTGCCGCGACCGCGTCGTAGACAGCTTCAGTCGGTCGTGGTCTGCCGGGGGGTGGCATCGCTCGCGCCCGGAGCTTCCGGGCCACCTTCTCCCAGACTTCGACGTCTTCCGCGATCTGGCCGATCTGGTCCGTGTCGATGGTCTGGAGGGTGAGGCCCGCCTGGCGGGTGCGGTCGTTGTGGCAGGCGACGCAGTACTGGTCCAGCAGCGCCCGATGAGGGGAGACAGCTGTCGAGGCCGGCACGGATGGCGCCTGCGCTCGGCCCACCTGACCCGACGCGCCAGCCATGAGCGCGATGCCGACCGACGCCACGATCCCTCTGGCCGTCATTCGAGTCGCCCTCCTCCGGAGTCCCGACCACGAAGCCCGACGCCCGCGGCCCTGACCCCCTTGTTGCCGGGACCCAGTCGAACTATAGCGCGTGCCAGGGTATTAACGTAACCCCAGGCGGCGAGCCGCAGCACCACACCGGCATCTCTCACCAGGCTCACCCGGCGACCCGCCCCAGGATCTCGCCCATCTGTGGCGTCAGAAAATGGCGATCGGATTCACCGGAGACCCGGTGCCACCTGGAACCCGCAACGGGGCCACCACCAGCATGAATTCCCAGCGGTTGAGACGCGCAGCGGTCTCGGCGACTGCCTCGAGGTCCAGGTTGTCGAGCAGATTCATCCCGCGCGCGACAATGGCGAACCGGTGAATCGGGTTGACGCCAAGACCCGGCACGCTGTCGGGGGCTTCGTGCACCGAGTCGGCGCCGAGCAGGGCGATGTCCCTTTCGGCCAGGAACGGGATCACCGAGGCGTCCCACCCGGCCATCTCGCGGGCAGGGCCGTGCTCGGCGCGGTAGGCCCACCGACCGGTACGGAGGAGGAGCGCATCGCCGGACCCCACGGTGACGCCGGCCTGCTCCTCCCACGCCTCGATGTCCTCGCGGTACAGTTTCGTGCCGGGCTCGAGATACGGCACCCCCTTCAGCCGAGGCATGTCGATCAGGATGCCTCGTGTCACGAGGCCGTCTTTCATGGCGGTCGTGTCCATCCGGGAACAGCCGTCCTCGGTGACGATCTCCTGAAAGTCGAAGCCGTTGAAGATCTTGTCCTTGTAGAAGACATGGCACAACCCGTCCAGATGCGAAAACGTCACGCCGTGAAAATACAGGTCAATCCGGTCGCCGGAGTTCTGTCCTTCGGGATTCACCGTCATCTGCAGGACGTAGGGCTCGCGTGCGTCCGCGGCCTCTTCGGTGATCATGTCGTGCGCCAGGGACACCGTCGTTCCGGTGCGTACCAGGGCCGCGGCCTCGCGTCGTTTGGCCGCGGTCATCAGGTTGGCGGCGCCCAGCTCGTCATCCGGCCCCCACCGTCCCCAGTTCGAGAGCTCTGCCATCCACTGGTCGAACTGGGCGACCGTGGTCGGCTCACGCGTCTCTGGCTGTGTGAACGAAGACGCCCCGCATGCGGCCATACTGCACGCGAGCACGGGCGCACAGATGTCGCGGATCACCACCATGGTCATGACCTCCTCGCTGAGAATCAGCCGATTATACCTTTCGGGGGAGCGTGCCAGACAAGGTGAGAGCGGCGCCGCGGCCGATCCGACCACGGTCCGTGTGGTCGCCAACGGGCCATCGCCTGATATTGCTCGTCACGACTGCCACGACGACGTCCGTCGTGACGCTGGCCCAGGCTGGGGCTGACCCGCGCCGCAGCGCGTGTTGGCGACCCGCCCGCGAGAATCGGGTACACTTAATGCCTGCCTGAGTTGTGCGATCCGGCTACATATGTGTCCGTCCGCACCGGGAGGGTACCCGTGGCGCCTCGTCGACTCCCCTGGCTCGGTTGCGTGGTACTCGTCGTGGCGTTCAGCCACACGGGTCGCCCGGCGCACGCGCAGTCCCTCGTCGACGCGGCGCGACTGGCGCGCGAGATACGCGAGGCGCTCGGCCCTCCGACGAAGGTATACACGAATCAAGACCTGCCGGCCGCCAGACGTATCACCGAACCCACCCTGGCGTGGGTCTCCCGCTATCGTTCCCTGCTGGAGGCGGCACTCGAACGCGAACGTGCCCTCCTGGCGTTGCGTCGCGATCGACCGCTGACGCTGCCGGTCCCGGTCCCGGTGCAAACGGTGCCGCAGGACCCGGCGCCAACGCCGCCGACCTTCGGCATCCCCTTGTATCCCCTCTACTTGGGCTATCCCGTGTTCGTGTCGTCGCCGCGCAGCCCGCGACCACGACATTCCACAACGGTCTCGGCATCGCCGCGCCGGCACCGGCGTGGGTCCCGTGCGCGGGACCGGCGATCTCGCGTCCAGACAGCACGGCGCCGACCGACGTCTGGTAGACGGGTCGCCCCGTCTACCAGGCGGCCCGCAGCCGGGAACGGGTACGAACAGTCGAGGCGATCGTTCCCCCACATCGCCCCCGGTCTCACCATACCCGGCGCCCGTCGGCATGGCAGCGGCGGCCGGGCGAGCGGGGCCACCCGCACGCCCCCGCGCAGTTCCGCCGCCACCGTTGGCGCCGTCTCTCGGTAGGCACTCGCCGCGTTCAGCGTGGTGTCACGGTTCTGCTCGTCGCGCGTCGATGTCGTGTCGGCCGCTACTCTTCCTTCATGCACACGACCGTATTGCCGCGCCCCTGGTTGTGCTCGAAGAGCTCGAATGCCGTGATGAAGTCTTCGAAGGGGATGATGCGATCGACGCGCGGCTGGATCACACCGGTCGCCAGGAAGTTGATGATTTCGGCCACGTTTTGCTGGTGCCCTGTCGGATTGGCTTGTGCCCAACCTGCCCAAATGCTTCCGATGACTGCGGCCTGCTTGATGAGCAACAGTCCGGGGCGAATCGGCTTCTGCCCGGCAGTGAAGCCTACCAGGCAGATCTTGCCGAGCGGCCGAATCGAAGACACCAGCGCCGCCTCGAAGAGCTCCCCCTGGACCATATCGATCACCACATCCACACCCTCTGGATGACCCAATTCGGCCGCCGCATGCTTGACGTCGTTCTTGAACTGTCTGTGGCTGGCCCGATCTCTGCCGTAGCAGAGCACTCGGTCCGCGCCGGCCGCGACCGGGAATTCCTGCTTCTCGGGGATGCTGACGCCAGCGATCACCAGCGCGCCCATCGCCTTGGCCAACTCGATCGCGGCCATGCCGACGCCGCCAGACGCGCCGTCGACCAGCACGAGGTCGCCCGCACCGACGTCCCCGATGATCTTGAGCGAATGGTAGGCTGCGAAGAAGTTGCGCCCCAGGTTCGCGCACTTCGATAAATGCACTCCGTCGGGGGTCTTCCAGATGGACTCCGCAGGGACCTTGACGACCTCTGCCAGGCCTCCAAGACTCATTTGCGCGATGACGCGGTCGCCCACTGCCACACGCTCGACTCCCGCGCCCGTTTCCAGCACGGTGCCGGTCACGTCCATCCCCGGCACATAGGGGAGGCTCGGCTTGTGCTGGTAGAGGCCCTGCGCCTGAAGCGCGTCTGGGTATTGAACACCCGCATAGTGTGTGAGGACCAAGACGTGTCCCGGCTCGCATTCGGGCAGGGGTATCTCGTCCAGCGCCAGAACATCTTTCAGCGGATCGGGAGTCGGAACCGGCTTACCCGCTTCGTCGAGACCTGCGTAGCGGTGGCAGCGAACGGCTTTGATCAGAGTGCTCATCATGGTTCCAGAGGAATGGCGTGCGGATCGCCGTGGCGAGACGCGGGCTCCGCACGTGCTTGTTTCGGCCGGTGTGAAGGACGATCGGTTGCATTGGAGGGGCCGCCCCGCCTCGGACACAGTCGTGGCGGGGGTCCCGTCGGTGCCTCGCAGCTCTGGCACGGCCAGAGCTACAGTGCCGATTATCGCCGAGGCAGGGGCGGTGTCAAAGCGTGTACCGGTCGAGGGCTCGCCGGCACGGCGTGCAGGCGCTCCTCAGCGGCTTGGAATCGTTGCGGGCCGGTTCCGCCGTATGCACCAACGCCGTGGCTTGACACCTTCGTCGTGCCAGGTCTAAATTTGGGTTCCGATACAGGCCATCACCCGGTCCGGTGATGCACCCCCGGACAGGATAGGAAGATATCCGCCCGCTCGGTCGGTTCTAATCGCACGCTTCGAGGGTCAGCCGGAGCCTTCGGGCAACACGTCCGGATCTGCGTACATCCGAGGAGTGGTGCACGAGTTCCTCGACCCGCGGACACTCGGGTCTGTCGCCGGATTCCATGTCTCGCCCGAGATGGGCACGACGATGTTCAGAGAGCTGAAAATCACGATCCGCCGTCTCGCGAGGCAGCCGACCTTCACGATGACCGCGATCGGAACCCTTGCTGTCGGCGTCGGGGCGACCACGGCCATCTTCAGCACCGTCAACGCCACCCTGCTGCGTCCCCTGGCGTACCCCCAGTCCAAGGACATCTACACCCTGAACACGCATCTCGTGGACGGCCGCTGGAGCAGCGGTCGGGTGACCGGCGCGTATGTCTCGACCATCAACGAGTCCGCACCCTCCGTCCTCCGGGCGGTGGCCGTGCTCCACCGTGAGGACGTGATCATCACCGACGCGGGTGAGAACCGGCAGGTACTGGTCCACGGGGTGACCGAGGGCTTCTTCGACCTCTTCGGCCTGCCCATGGCGGAGGGTCGGGCGTTCACGCCGGAGGATCACAGGACCCGGGTTGCGGTGATCGCCCATCACATCTGGAACGACGTGTTCGGCCGTGATCCGACCGCGGTCGGCCGGACGCTCCAAATGGCGACCGGGCCGGTCACTATCGTGGGAGTCGCGCCGCCGGAGTTCGATGTTCCCCAGCGCACCGATGTCTGGTTCAGCTTCTCGGTGAGCCCGGTGGCGGTGGCGCACAACTACCAGGGCTACCTTCGGGCGCGCGCAGGCACGGACCCGGAACGCCTGCGGAACGAGCTAGCCACGGTGATGGCTGGTCTGGCAGCGGAATACCCACAGGCCGCCAGCGGACGAGCCTTCGTCGTGAGTCCCCTCGTCAACGCGATTGTCGGAGACCTGGGACCCATCCTGGTGGTGGTCCTGGCCGGCGCCGTGGTCCTGCTCCTCCTGGGTTCGGTGAACGTGGCGACGCTCGTTCTTGCTCGGGGCGCTGCCCAGACGAGGGAGGTGGCGGTGCGGATGGCGCTCGGCGCGGACCGGTGGAGCATCCTGCGGCGTTTCTTGACCGAGTCGTTCGTCCTGGCCACGGCTGGCACGCTGGCGGGTCTTGTGCTGGCCTACGTGGGTGTGCGGCTCCTCCTCGTCTTCGGTGCGGCGCAGCTGCCTCGCCTCGACCAGGTCCCTTTCGACGCGCGCGTGCTCCTGTTCGCCGCAGGAACCCTCGTCGCGACCACAGTCCTGGTGGGCCTCCTTCCGGCCGGCCGTCTCGCAACCTCAGACATCCGGGGTCTCCTGAACGAGGCCGGACGCTCCATCACCCGAGCCCGGGGCACCCGGCACCTCCTTTCCGGACTGGTGGTCGCGGAGGTCGCCCTGGCGATCACGCTCGTCGCCGGCGCCGGTTGGTTGGTGCGCAGCTACGCCAACCTTGCCGAGACGGACCCAGGCTTCGCTGCGGAGGGGCGACTTGTCTTTACCGCGCTGCTCGCGGGATCCCGATGGGCGCCACCGCCGGTGATCGTTCAGGGGCCGGACGGTCCCATGCTCGATCCCAACCAAGCACCCTCCAGGTCGCCGCAGATGTGGCTCGAGACGCTGACCGACCGGCTTCAGGCGTCGACTCAGATCGGCGCCGTGGGGTCAGCGAGCACGCTGCCCCTCCGCATCGATTGGGACTCGGCGTTTTACATCGCGGTCCCGGGGGCGCCCTACGACCCGGACCACCAGGACACGGCGCGCCGGCGGTTGGTGAGTCCGACCTTCTTCGAGGCGATCGGGATCCGGCTCGTCGCAGGACGTGGATTCAGCGCCGCGGAAGATGCTGCCGAGGCCATAGTGAACGAAGCCTTCATCCGCCGCTACATGGCCGAGAGGGACCCCGTGAACGCGACCTTCGCCTGGGGCTTTCCGGTGGTCGACTTCGACCAGGTGGTCACCATCGTGGGCGTCGTCGCAGACGTGAAATACCGCTCGCTCCGTGACCCGGCCGACCCGATCTTCTACGTCCAGGCCCATCTGCCGCGCCAGACCGTTGTCGTGGAAACGTCGCTCGACGACGCCACGACCCTCATCCCCACCATCCGGGCGGCGGTGCACGCGGTGGATCCGTCGATTCCGGTCACCATCGAGCCGATGGAGGGCATCGTCTCCGCCGAGCTGACTCGTCATCGCCTCGGACTGATCCTCATGTCCTTGTTCGGGGTGATCTCCTTGGCACTGGCGGCTGTGGGCATCTACGGAGTCATTGCCGACGTGACCGAACAGCGATCCGGTGAGCTGGCCACGAGAATGGCGTTCGGAGCCACTCCGTCGAACGTGCGTACGCTGGTCATGAAGCAGGGATGGGTTCTAGCGATTGCCGGCATGACGCTCGGGCTTGGCATCGCCTACGCCGGAGGTCGACTGGCGGAGAGCTGGCTTTACGAGGTCCGGGCCTCGGACCCGGTCATCCTCGCCATTGCCGCCGCGGCGGTGCTCGCCATGACGCTGCTGGCCTTTCTGGTGCCAGCGCTCCGGGCCGCCCGGAGGGAGCCGATGGCAGGCCTCATGAAGGAGTGACCTCTCAGGGCCCGCGCAAGAACAACTTCCCATGTTCGACCGCCGATCCATCCCGCCTGGCGGCGCCGGCCGCCGGACGTGCGCGTCCAGTAGGTGACCCGGTGAGGGCGGCGCACCATCAGTCGGGTAGCGCAAAGACGTAGAGTCCATTCCCACCGACCGGACGTGTCTTCTCCGGGGTGAGGTCGGCCGGGATCAGTCCGCCCCAGCTTGCGCCCCCGCTGCCAACCGGCACCGCCAGGTACTGTGTGCCATCGACGGCATACGTGATCGGGAAACCTTGCACCGATGTCGGTAGTCGGGTCTGCCACAAGATGTCGCCGTCCCTGGCATCGAAGATGTACAGGTGCCGGTCCCAGTCCCCCGCTATCGCGAGACCGCCGGCGGTGGTCAACGCCGCGCTGTTGATCGGCGTCCGGAACCGATGCCGCCAGAGGACCTCCCCGGTCCGCATGCTCATGGCCAGGAATTCGCCCAGCTGATCCGGGCTGTCAGGATGGAAGTGGTTCGTGCGACGGACAGGCCCGGTGCCACCGCCGCCTTCGATATGTTCCACCGGCCCGAAGATGGCGGTCTCGCAGTTGAGGATGATCGGGATGTAGAAGGCCTCGATGTCCGGGTGATACGACATCGCACGCCAGCTCTTGAAGCCGGAGGTGCTCGGGCACCAGAAGACCTCCTCACCAAGCACGGGAATCGTCCCGTCGCGATAGGTCACCCGACCACTCGCCGCGTCAATGTCGACAACGGTCTGGTACCCGAGGTCGTGTGCACTCCGGAACTGGCCGGTCTCGAGGGCAAGCTCCCACAGGACCGCGATCTTGCCCATACTGAAGACCGACCGCTTGCCGTCGTAGTCGATCAGGATCCGCTCGAACACTTCGTCCATGTCGAGCGTCTCGCCGGGCAGGTGCTGGAAGTACCACTTCATCTCGCCGGTATCCGGATCGAGCGCGAGCGTTGAGTTGGTATAGAGCGCGTCGCCGTCGGTTCCGCGCGCCGCCCGCGCCCATGGCTTCGCCTGGGATGTGCCGTGGAAGAGCGTTCTGGTGACCGGGTCATAACTGCCGGGGATCCACGAGTCGCTGCCAGCCCGGAACATGACCGGCAGATCGCCCCACGTGTCGCCGCCTCGGTCACCTGGCAGCGCGATGGTCGACGTGCGCCAACGCTCGTCGCCGGTGCGGGCGTCAAGCCCCACGATGTAGCAGGTATCGTCGCGATACCGGCCGCACCCCGTCAGGCCCGACACCACCGTGCCGTCGGCGATGATCGACCCACTCGAATACTGGTAGCCAGCTCCCTTGCCCACATCGGCGTCCCAGACCGGCTCGCCGGTGCGGGCATCAATGGCGATGACATGGGCATCGGCGGTATTCAGATAGATCTTGTCCTGGTAGATGGCGATGTTTCGGTGTGCGCGACCGGGCGGCGGTCCGCCGAAGCTGCTGTCGGGCTCCTGGGCGCCACGTCGGTACTCCCAGAGGAGGTCACCGGTCGCGGCGTCCAGCGCCTGCACGATCTCGCCGGGGTTGGCGATGTACAGAACCCCGTCGTAGACCAACGGCGTCGTTTGCTGGGATCCGTCCCCGAGGCTCCAGCTCCAGACGAGTTGCAAGCGGCCGACGTTCTCGGTCGTGATCTGATCGAGCGGGCTGTGGGCCTGGCCGTCGAGCGTGCGCCGCCAGCTCAGCCAGTCGGCTGGCTCCGGATGCTGGAGCATGGCGTCGGTCACAGGCGTGAAGTCATCAACCTGCGCTATGCCGACTGGACGTGCGAGAACGAGTGCGACCGCCGCCGACACGAGCGCCACGCGACCTGTCATGGGTACCTCCTCGAGGCGAAGCCGTCCAGACGCCAAAGCAGTGGACGCATACCGAGCATCACGAGGCGCAGAACGGCGATGTCCCGCATCGCCGTTCTGCGATGATCAAAGTTTCGCGGTCGCGACGCGCTCTTCTGCCCGTTGGGGACGCCAGATGATCCCATCCGCGTTGACGGATCCGAAGTTCGTGTCTCCGCTCACCCGCGCTGGCGGATCGGCACCAGCACCGCCACCCAGTATACCGGCGCGTTCGTCGGGTTCTTCCAGGCGTGCCTCGTGTTGCGTTGAATCACCGTGTCGCCCGGGTGCAACGTGACCTCGTCGGTGTCGAGCACGAGGATGAGCTCGCCGCCGAGCAACACGTTGATATCGACCGTCTCGGTCCGGTGCCAACCCAGCTCGGCATCAGGGCGGGTCGGCGGCAGCGTGACGAACACGAAGCTGGCTCCCCCCACTGCCGGTTCGAGCCGCGGTGAGTCGGTCGGCCGCAGCGCACGCGATTCCCCCGCGGGACCGGGACCAAACGGATCGTCGCCGCTCGTCTTGAACAGATTGGGGAACGCTCCACCAGTGATGCGCTCATCACTGACGACGTAGGACTGACCCTCCGCGTCGTGACCAGTGACGATGCGTCGCATCCCCTGCGGCAGCGCGATACCGGCTGGCAGAATGGCCGACGGTTGCCCCGTCCCGCTCATGGCGGCCGCCACCTCGGTCGAGCCACCGAGGACCGAGCCGGCGAGCACGAGACCCAACGAACGCTCGATCACGGTTCGGCGATCGAGCTGGTTCGATGATGGGGACTGACCGGAGCCTGCGTCTTCTTCGGTGTGCATCATGCGCTCCTCGTGGTGTCAGGGCGTATCGATCGCGCGTGCGCCGCCGCACCGACCGTCAGGAGGCCACCCGAGGTTGGTGTCCCGGGCACAAGACGCCTCGGCCAGCCTGCCTTCGCCCCTGTCGGCGACACCGACCATGCGGGCCGAGACTCGTACCGCGTGACAGAGGTCTGGCGCCTCGACATCAACCGCTTCTACCGGTGGCTGGAGCGTTCTGCTTACGGCAGCGCCAAGGCAATCAGCTCCGGCACGGCGGCTCCGCCTCCGCCCCCGACGGCGACCACGATGTATTGCCTGCCCTCGTGCAGATAGGTAATCGGGTTCCCGAAGGGGACCGCCGGAAGCGTCACCGACCCGAGATACGCGCCGGTGTCCTTGTCGTAGGCGGTGAGGGTGCGCGCCACCTCCGCCCCGTCCTCCAGATCCCGCCCGCCGGAGTTGACGATCAACAGCGTCTTGGTGACGAGTGGTCCGCCCCCATGCATCCCACTCCCGCCGCCGAGCGCCGGCAAGTTCAGCTGCCGCAGCGCCGGGTGGTTTCTCGGACCATCTCCGTGCGGGGTCATCCAATGTCGCTCGCCGGTGTTCAGATCGAACGCGGTAATCCGTTTGTACGGCGGCTTGACCAGCGGGAGCCCTTGCGGCCCAGGCACGGGGGTCGCCCAGGGGTCGGTGAAGTATCCGACCGTTGCGGGCGGCGGGTATGCGATCAGCTCGACCGCCCTCAGTCTGGTCTGCGACGGGACGAACAGCCGTCCGGTCTCCGGGTCGACCGCGGCACCGGGCCAGTTCACGCCGCCGCCCGGCCCCGGCGCCTGAATCTGGGGTTTGTCACCGCGGAGGGATGGCGGCGTGAAGATCGGTCCCAGTTGCGCCCGCTCGACCAGCTGGAGCGCCTCGGCTCGAAGCTCCGGCGTGAAGTCGATCAGGTCGTCGACGGTAATCCCTTGCAGATCGAAGGGCGGTGGTTTGGTCGGAAACGGCTGCGTCGGGGAATACCACTCACCCGGTACGTCGCCCGAGGGGACTGGTCGCTCCTCGATCGGCCAGACCGGTTCCCCGGTCACCCGGTCGAGCACGTAGGTGAAGGCCTGCTTGCTTGTCTGGGCCAGCGCCTTGATCTGACGCCCGTCGACGGTGATGTCGAGCAGGTTGGCCGCCGTCGGAAAGTCGTAGTCCCAGAGCCCGTGGTGGACCGCCTGGAAATGCCAGACCCGCGCTCCGGTCTCGGCGTCGAGGCAGATGATGCTCTCGGCGAACAGGTTGTTACCGGGACGCATGCCGCCATACCAGTCGTTCGTCGGGGTGCCGGTCGGGAGATAGACGTAGCCCAGCTCTTCGTCGACCGCCATGGTTCCCCACACGTTCGTGTGACCGCTATAGCGCCACGACTCGTTCTGCCAGGAGTCGGCGCCGAACTCGTCGCCCTGGGGGATGGTATGGAAGATCCATTTCATCTCGCCGGTGCGCGCGTCGAACCCACGAACATGGCCCGGATCCGCCTCCCGACGCGTCAGGTACGTGTCCTGCACGATGCTCCCGACGACCAGGGTGTCGCCCACGACCGCGACCGGCTGCGAGTGGGTCAAGCGCGACCGATCGATCTCGCGTCCGAGACTGCCGCTCAGATCGACGATGCCGTCAGCGCCGAAATCGGGGTAGAGGGCGCCGGTCCGAGCGTTCAGCGCGACCAGGAGGAGGTCGTGCGTCGCGATGAAAATGCGGGCGTCGTCGCCCTCGTCATCTTCCCAGTAGGACACTCCACGATGCTGCCAGCCCATGTTCGCCGGCCGGTCGAGCCGGTCGTAGGTCTGCGGGTCGTACGACCAGACCAACTCGCCGGTGCCGGCATCGACCGACGCCACTTGCCCGAGGGCCGTGCTGGCATAGACGCGACCGCCCACCATCAGCGGGGTCGTCTTGAACTGGGCCGGGCGGATGTCCGGTCTGCGGCTGGTGACCTCGGTCGAGATCGACGTCCACCGCCAGGCAATCTCCAAGTCGGTGAAGTTCTCAGCCGTGATCTGGTCGAGCGGCGAGTATTTGGTGTTGGTCGGGTCGGCCCCGAAAACGCGCCACTCACCGACCGGATTGGACGATTGCGCTTGAGCGGATGGCCACGAGACGCAGGCCACCCAGACGAGTGCCAGTGCACCCGCCACGAGACGTCGAACCCGTAAGCCTGTACCCATCCGAACCCGTCCAGCGAGCAGCCCGTCGTCGGGGTGATGTGGAGACGCCGCTTCGCTGGTCGGCCATCATACGAGGTCCTGGCGTGGCGATCCAGGCACGCACCGTCCCGGAGCGTCCGAAGCGGGTGAACGGTCACTCGGCTTCGAGAGACCGCAGCCCGTGGTCGACGCGAGCCGGAGCACGAACGTCACGCCTCCGCACGAGGCGCGCCGCGTCGCCATTCGGCGGCGAGCGCGAAGGCGCCCCAGATCGACGCCCCGACCATGACGACCACCCCCAGACCGTGCACCGTCTGCCCCAGCACGGGGGCGTGGGTGAGCCAGCCCAACGCTCCGAGGATCGCCTCCCAGTCGTGCCCCTCGACCTCGCGGCCGGTGAGACCGCCGAGCAACACGAGCTCGAGCGCCATCGCATCCGCGATGTACGGCGCCAGGTCCAACAGGTTCTCCCCCGTCCACCACAGGGCCAGCGAGCCACCGAAGGCATCCCTCGGTCTGGCGAACCAGCACGACGAGGCACGTTATCGGTACCAGCAGCTGGGTGAGGCTGCCGCCGAGGACGGTCAGGAACGCGCCGCCAGGCAGGAACAGGATGAGGTTGTTGCCCGCGCTCGGGTGGAGCTCGGGTGTCATCCGGAGCAGAACTCCCGACAGGCGTTGTGGGATTCGCCAATTACGGCTGCCCGGCGGCGGCCTCATCCATACGCGCGCCAGCGAGCATGATCGGCATCGCGTAGTTCCCTTCGTGACAGGCGTACTCGAACATCGGCTCCGGGTTCAACCGCAGCGGCACCGATGCCGTCCACGGGCTCGTCCAGGTCTCCGGGTCGGTCACCGTGAACTCGTAGAGGAGCGTCTCGGCGTCAACGCGGGTCAGGCGCTCGACCAGACGCATGCTCTCGGTCGTGCCTCGCCACCGCCGTTTGACGTCGAAGTTCCTCGTCTCGATGACGAGCGTGTCACCCTCCCAGTGACCACGCGAATCTCCCGACCATTGGCGGACGTCTTCTGGGAGATGGGGCCCTCCGTCGATCGGGACGACACGAGCGGTGTTGACCATCTCGGTCATCAGCACGACGTGGTCGGGCGTCTGGAACAGCTGCATGTTGTTGTTGTAGGCGCTCGGCGTGAAGGGGGGGCCGGCGTTGAAACCCAGGATGCACCGAACGCCCGCACTGAAGTCCACCCAGGTCTCGGACACGTGCTCGCGCGCGTACTCCCGGCGCGCCTGCGCCCGTTCTCGTCCCGCCGGCGTCGACGAGGGCATCCGTCCGTTGAGCGGATCGATGATCAGCGACGTACGCCTGGTCCCGATGGTCCTCGTGCCCGAATCAATCCAGAATTGGTTGTAGGAGCCTGGTGCTTGCCCCCTCCCCCTGCTGTCCACGTTGTCACCGGCTTCGGTGCGCTCGGCATCCTGGTTGTAGAGGCGAGAATTGCGGTCCACGGCTGCTTGGTCGAGGTTCGCCGCTTCTTCCTCCGTCAGAAACTCCTGGTCGGCCAGACGCTCCGGCCGCTGCATCGGCGTGATGGTGCGAAAGTCCCACACGCCCTGGAGATCCGGTTGCCCCCACGCCGTCCGGGGCGCCTCGGTCTGGGCCACGGCCGGTATCGCCCCCAACGACACGACCGCGACCACCACGGCCACAGCCCTCAGTGACGCGATCACTCGATGGCTCATCTGACTCCTCCTTTGGAGCGCGCGCTTCCCACGCCGGGATGTCCAGCGCCCCTTTACCTGGCGGCGCGCTCCACGGCGCGGCTGCCGCTGAGCGCGTTCCGGACGGCCCAGTTGCCCTCGTGACAGGCATACTCGAACATCTGATAGTCCGGGCGGTGCGTGAGCGGCATCGACACGGTCCACGGACGGGTATAGACGTTCGGGTCCTCCACGGTCATGTCCCACATGATCGTGTCGTCCGAGACGCGGGTGAACCGCTCGACCACGTGGAGCGCCTTGCTCGTCGGGATGCCCTTGATACGTCCGCCCGCCGCGCTCGAGGCGATCCAGCCACGATTGTGGAAGTTGCGGGTCTCGACCACCAACGTGTCCCCGTCCCAGTGGGCGCGGGAATTACCCATCCACAGCCTGATGCCGCTGTCGACGTGCGCGCGGTCGTCGAGCGGGATGATCCGGACGTCGTGGATCATCTCATAGACGATCGTCACGTGGTCGGGTGTCTGCAGGATGCGATACGCGTTGTTATAGCCGGCCGGAAACATCGAGCCGGGGACCCCACGCGACAGGCACCGGTCCCACACGCTCATATGCACGTAGGAGTCGCCGACGTGCTCGAGGTTGTGTGCGCGCGCCGCCACGGCCCATGCCTTGACCGGCACGCGGCCGTCCGGCGGGTCGACGACCATCGAGGTCTGCCGCGTCGAGAGTACGCGCCGGCCCGGGTCGAACCAGAACTGGTTGTAGCCGCCGATGTTGCCCCCCGCCGGCAGCAGCTCGGTCCGCACCTCACTCGGCGCGTCCGCGGCCACGCGGCGCTCGTCGGACTGCTGATTGCGCGCCGCCGCCTCCTCCTCGGTGAGAAACGCCTTGGCGCCCATCGACGCCGGTCGTTCGAACGGCGTGAGGGTCTCGTTGTTCCACATGCCCTGGAAGTCCGGCTGGCCATCCGGCGTACGGGGGACCGTGTAGGTGCCGGCCGATTGGGCCGCGACAGAGCTCGCCGAGAGCACGACAGCCGCGAGGGTGGCGATGACGCGACGGGTCATGGTGTCCTCCTCTTCCTCTCCGGCGCGGGCTCTACCTGCTGAGCCGCTCCCAGGTCAGGTAGCCGCGCACCTCCTGACCGTCGACCATCCGCCCCGGCGGCGAGAGAATCAAGGTGTCGTCGCGGAACTCGTAGTTGCGCGGGAACGGCGTCGGCCGGCCGGCGGTCGGCGTCGTGGAGCCCATCCGCTCATGGGTAACGACCTGCGCCTCCTCGTCCACGCTGAACAGCCCGAAGTAGCTGGTGTAGCCCCGGAGCGCCGTCATGACCTCGTCGTCGGTCGGCGGCGAGCGCTCGGAGCGCGGCCGATCGGGCCGCATGAGATGCACGGCCATGTGCCCCGACGCGGTGTAGGTGATATAGCCGTCCGCATACTGGGTGGCCGGCAGGGAATCGCCGGCGGCCGTTCGCCGCTCGACACTCCGAATGCGCCAGAAGCCGACGAACTTCCGCGCTTCGGCCGACAGCTCGGTCTCCGGCACCCGCTCCCACGTCAGGCGGGACTGAACGCCTGACGCCGCGCGCGGCGGCTTGAGCATCAGCAGGTTGTCCTGGAGCTCGTACTCGCGCACGTTGTCGCGGCCTCGCGAGTTCGGGTTGCGGCTGCCGCGCACGTGGTGGATGATGATGCCCTCGGCCTCGTCGACCGTGTAGGGCCCGAAATACGACGTATAGGTCCGGAGCGCAGCCCGCGCCTCGTCGGCGCTCGGGCCGCCTTCGGCGTACGGCTGGCGGTCGCCCTGCATGATGACGACCCCCATGTAGCCCGCCGGGTCGTACATCAGGTACCCGAGGCGTCCCTCGCTGGCCGGCGTCGGCGCGGACGGTGGGATCAACTCGTCGTTCGCGTCGAACCGCTCGATCCGGACCAGCCGCCAGTTGCCGGCAAACCGATCGTGGATGCTCTCGGTTGAGGCATCGGCCACGGGGGCCGGCACTGGCACGACGGTGCTCTGGCACGCGGTCGACACGACGAGCGCGACCGAACCGACGAACACGACCACGATCCCGCGCATGGGGCCTCCTGGGGCAGGAAGATCTCACGTGCGAGGCGGAGCCTCGCTAGGCCGATACTACGCCAATCGGCCAGACGGTCAAAGGCCGTTCACGGGACTGGAAAGGCGCCCGATTCGGCGGCGCGGCGGCCACCAGCGACGACAGCCTGGTCAGTGTCATTGGACCCTAGCAGCCCGTGGTGAAAGTCCTGCTGCAGTCGGCCGGCGCTGCATCCGCCCTGCCTGCGTTGTTTCTCGGTCGAATACTGCCGGTATGCTCCCTCGTCTCGCCTTGCAGGGGCCCGGCGCGGCGTCGATCTCGACGACCCTTGGCGCGACGCGCGACTGTCACCACGGACTGCTAGCGTCTCGAGGACTGCGTGGCCTGGGACTTGCAAGCAAACCCCGTCAGGAGGTGATCGAATTTGACACCGCGCGCCGCTCACTCGTCACCGCTCATGCTCTTCGAGTTCTGTGGTCTGGAGGCGCTGCCGTGCGGGTGTGTCGCCGCCGACTATGTCGCGACACTGCTCTCGCTCGACGTGGCTGCGGTGGAGGTAAAAGGGCCCCATTGCACGGTGGGACACCACACCCCCGGGTCGTTGCTGACGCCGGACGAACAGGGCAGCGGGACCGCCGCCTCTTGGGTGTGAGCCTAGCTGCGAATCAGCACCGGGTCGGCGGTAAGCTTGTCCGCCCACGTGCGGGCCTGGGCTTCCGCCTCGTCACGCGTCTGACCGACGAGGATGACGGAATCGAGCGGCTTGTCGCTGGCACCTCGTGTGACCCAAGCGATCCAATGGGCACCGCGTGACTCGGTCTTGATGTCGAAGTCCATCCTGTTGGTCATCATAGCTGACGCATCGTATCTCAACTGATGGTCCGCGCGCCACGGACTGCGAGCGAGCTGCGCCTCGAATCGACGAGAGAAGACGGCGCAGTCTCGCTCGCAGAAACTTTTCTTCTAGCCCCGCTATGCGGGGACTAGACATCGCCGTGTATCAGAAGACTTCCTTCACGTGTCACGGTGTCACCCTGTGGAGATGTCTAGCTGTCCTCCGCCGATTGCGTGTCTCTTCCATATTCTCATACAATCATTGGCAGTCCGGTTCGTACCTACAGTGACGCACCGAGGGCCCGTCGGGTGGAGTCGCGCCGGCTCCGCAGCGCGCGAGGTGGGAGAATACCGGGAGGTATTCGACCCCGCTGAGCGAGAAGCCCAACACCGCGGTGCGGGACGCACCGGCGCTCGAATGCCACCATAGTTGCGAACAGGGCCACGGAGTGGTCGTGCCCGCTCGCGGCCTCCGGTGTATCCACTGTTCGACCGCGACGAGAGGAGTCACCTGTCCATGGGATTGACGTGCACGAACTGTGGCAACGAACGAAGCTTCCTGGCCAAGACGCTACAGACGCACGTGGTCCAGTCAGGTGGAAAAGAGCTCGAGTTGACGGAACAGAGCCGGCCCGCCGTGTTCGAGTTGCTCTGCGATGAATGTGAGACCGACATCGATTTCGGTGCCCTCGAGTCGGACCTTCGTCGCGAGTTAATCCTGCTGCTGGGCGCCCACTGACGGCGCGAGCACGCTACGGCTTGCGATAGCCGCAGATCAGACACTGCCAGCCATCAGTGTGTCTCGGCGGGGTACGCACCACGTCCGGATGCATGAACGCCAGCCAGGGTGGGTTGGTCGGCTCGAGAATCCCGCCGCAATCGGGGCACGTGTGTAGTATCGGTGCGGCGGCTGGGGTTGGCGGCGGTTGTGTGTCGGGCACGAGCGGGACAGTACCATCGCGGCGGTCTATTGACAAGGCCCGAGAGCCACTCCTATCGTTAGGTGCAGATGCGCGACTACTACCGCCTGCTCGGGCTGCCGCACGGCGCCGATCTCGAGGAGATTCGACGCGCGTATCGGGAGCTGGCGCGGCGGTGTCAGTCGAGCCGGGGCAACCATGGCCCGACCGACCGCTTGGCCTCGCTCCATCATGCCTACGAGATGCTGAGTGGCCAGGACCGTCGGCGCTGGGATGCTGCCGGGCGGGAGCCCGCGTTCGCCGACGAAGTGGACGTCGACTTTCCATCGATCTCGAGTCTCGTCGAGCGGATGCGAGAGTCGTTCTTCGGCCCGACACTCGGACACCCGCTGTCGGCCGAGGTGCGGCTGACGCCGAAACAGGCATCTGCCGGCGTCAAGGTGCCGCTCGACGTATCGCTACGTCACACCTGCCCGGTGTGCGGAGGGCGTGGCGAGGTGTGGCTCGAGCCGTGCGGCGTCTGTGCCGGGAGTGGCGCGGGGCTCTTGCCTCACCAGCTTCAACTGGTCGTGCCGCCCGGTGTGCGGGACGGCACCTGTCTGCGCTTCGACGTCACCGCTCCGTTTGCGCCGGCCACTTGCGTGGAGGTCCGGATCTCCGTCCAGTAGCGTCTAGCAGTCCGTGGTGAACGTCCCGCGTCGCACCGAGACCGGTGATGCGCCTGTCTGACAAGGCGCGACGAGGGAACATACCGGCAGTCTGTGACCGAGGAGCAACGCAGCCAGGCGGGATGCAGCGCCGGTCGAATGAAGGGGGACTTTCACCAGGGGCTGTTAGCGAGGCTCCGCCTCGCTAGACGAGCTTTGCCCACAGCCCGGCTACGCGGGGGCCGGCTGCTGAACTCCTTGAATGGACCTTGAATGGACGCTGTCGTGGTGAGCGCGACAAGAC
>SMUY01032460.1_pt1 | contig 29706 bp, 26 predicted proteins | sample 2456441 | NCBI WGS metagenome assembly SMUY01 (sample SAMN11095931, study PRJNA526329) | marine sediment metagenome | biome: Marine sediment; feature: Surficial sediment; material: Deep marine sediment; isolation source: Hadal surficial sediment | place: Pacific Ocean | collected 2014-11 | depth...
TGAATGTCGATCAGGAGGGGGGTGGTTTCCAATCGTACGTCCGCCTTATAGTTGATCCCACCCTGGGTGGTGGAGGGGCGCCATTCGCCATAGTTGTACCCCGCACGCAAATTGATCCAGTTGGGGATCAACGGCACCGTCAGGTCGGCTCCCAGACCGGTGGTGCCCACTTTGCCGGTCACCCCGATTCCCAGCAGAGCCTGCGCCTGAACCGGCAATATCAACAGCATCATCCCGATAACCAGTTGCAGGGTGCGCCTCTGGATTCCCTTGATTATTTGCCTGGCCGCCATTGGATCGTCTCCCAAAGCAGTAGAGGTTTATAACTGGATTCCCCCGGAACCTCGGGCCCGCCGGGCCGGGTATACCGTTATAAATTTAAAATTCAATATCTTAGCATAACCCCATCTCGAGAAAAAATCAAAAAATAACATATACAGTTAATTATAATTGGATTGGAAAATAGGGGGCCTATTTTTTATACTATAAATCTAGAATCACTTTAATCGCGTGCCCACGCGTACCAACGGACGGGCGATCGGCCCCTTAACAGAGGATTGTTTCCATGGCAGACGACAAACAGTATTGTACATTTCATGTGGATAAATATTTGTTCGGGGTGGTTGTACTGGATGTACAAGAGTCCTGAAGTACCAGGAATTGACCCCGGTCCCCTTTGGCGCCCAAGGAAATTCACGGGTTGATCAACCTGCGCGGGCAGATCATCTCCGCCATCGACTTGCGCAGCCACATGAGTCTCCCCCCCGCGAGGAGGGCCTAAAACCCATGAACGTCGTCATTCGGACGAACAACGAGGTGATCAGTTTTCTGGTGGATTCCATCGGGGACGTGTTGGAAGTCGACGAGAGCACGTTCGAAACGGCCCCCGATACGGTGGATCTTGCCACCCGTGAACTGGTCTCCGGCGTTTACAAACTCGAAGGCAAACTGCTGTTGGTCCTGGACGCGGCGAAAGCCGCCACTCTGACCGCCTTAGAGGTCTAGGCGGGCTCCTGCTGAGCACCCCGAAGCGGCCTCTCCGCGGCCCCCCTACCCCGATTGTAAAGCAATAAAATCATGGATTTAGCTTGCAATTGGCCGTGAAAAGCCCTCTAACTATAAGAGCAGGCTCTGTGCAGAAATTCGGGCGGGAACTCCCGACCCTTCTTATTAAATCGATGCGCTTTATTCCAAATGTTAACGGATAAGGCGAGAGTTTTGGAAAGGATGGATAGCGGCCGATGGCTGAGGAGAAACTTTCACAACGGCGGGAAGCGGAATTGTCCAAGAAAAACCTGAACCGGGCCGATTTGACCCGGCAGAACCTGGTCGGGGTCAACCTGGCCCGGGCCAACCTGCGCGGCGCCAACCTGAGCGATGCCAACATGGTGTGCGCCAACCTGCGGGAAGCGGTCCTCATCGAGGCCAAATTTTATAACACCAACCTGACCGACGCCAAACTGTCGCGCGCCAAACTCGACGGCGCCGATTTCTCCAAAGCCGACACCACCGGTGCCGATTTCCGCAACACCAATCTGAGCGCCGTCAGGAACCTGACCATGCAACAGATCCGCGTCGCCCGAGTCGACGAAACCACCCGCCTCCCCCAAAGCCTCAAAGCCAAAATGCCCAAAACCGGCGCCAACTAACCCGCGTAACGCCCGGCGAAGCGCCGGAGTTAATTTTTACCACCGACCCGCACAGATCAACACCGATGAACCGGAATTGTGTCATCCTGAGTGCAATGAAGGATCTGTGTTTTATATTGCCCCCGGCGGCGCGCCGGTTACTTTTTCGATTGCCAGTTGCCGGCCAGGCGCTGGGCTTCGGTCAACTGTTCGGGCTGCAGGAGCTGGGTCACTTTATCGCGGTTCTTGACCGCCATGTCCTGATCCTTGCCCGGTTTCAGTTTCGCGGCGGCGAGGTTGTACCACATGTGCGCCTTCACAAAATCCTGCGGCATACCCTTGCCCTGATGATACAGTGCGCCGAGATAGTTCTGCGCCAGGCCATGACCCTGGTCGGCGGCTTTCTGATACCACTCGGCGGCCTTCTCGTAATTCTGCAGGACGCCCTCGCCCAGCTCATACATACTGCCGACGTTGTACTGCGCCAGCGGGAACCCGCCGTCGGCCGCTTTCTGATACCACTGCGCGGCGGTTTGTAGATTCCGCTCCACGCCTTTGCCCTGATCGTACATAAGGCCGATGTTGTTCTGCGCTTTGGAATGGCCCTGATCGGCGGCCTTGCGGTACCAGCTCATGGACTGGGCGTAGTCCTGCGGCAGGCCCTGGCCGTGATGGTACATGGTGCCGAGGTTGAACTGAGCCAGAGAGTGCCCCTGTTCGGCGGCCTTACGGTACCAGATGACGGCGGTCTCGAGACTGGACGGAACGCCAAGGCCCTTGTCGTACATGTTACCGAGACTGTTCTGCGCGCTGGCGTGCCCCTGCTCGGCGGCCTTGCGGTACCATTGGACGGCCTGCTGGTAATTCTGCACGACGCCCTGGCCGAAATCGTACATGTTGCCGATATTGAACTGCGCTTTCATGTGGCCCTTCCCGGCGGCTTTCTGATACCACTGGGCGGCCTGCTCGTAACTTTTTTCAACGCCCTGGCCGGAGTCGTACATGCCGCCCAGTTTGAACTGTGCCTTGGCGTGGCCCTGCCCGGCGGCCTTACGGAACCATTCGGCGGCCATCGCCTGATTCTTGGAAACGCCCTCGCCCACCTTGTACATGTAACCGAGGTTGAACTGCGCCTTGTCGAATCCCTGCTCGGCGGCCTTGCGGTACCATCGGGCGGCGGTTCCATAACTTTGAGGAACGCCCTTACCCCGGTCGTACATGATACCGAGGTTGTTCTGCGCCTTGCGGTATCCTTTTTCCGCGGCGAGTTGGTACCACTTCAGCGCTTCGGCATAATTCTGCGGCATGCCCTGGCCGTAGTCGTACATGTTGCCGAGGTTGTACTGCGCGATGGAGTGACCCTGCGCGGCGGCTTTGCCGTACCAGTACGCGGCTTGTCTCAAATCCCGCGCGACGCCCTGGCCCATGTCGTACAGATTGGCTAGATTGTTCTGCGCCCGGGGGTTGCCCTGTGCGGCCAGACCTTTATAAATCTGGAAGGCGGTTTGATAATCGCCTTTGTTGTATGCGTTGAGTGCGTCGTCAAACGATGCCGCCTGTGCCGTGGCAGGCAGGACAAACAACAGCGCCGCCATCAGATAAACGGCGAAACCGGATTTTGAATACTGTGGTCGATTCCTCATAACCTCTGCTTTCTCAATAAGGTGATGGAAAATTATTTTAATTTTACATTTACTATTTTTAGTGTAAGGCGTAATCTTCGAATTGGCGTGCAAATTTCAAAAATCCTTCTAACAAGACGTTTTTCAATAAAAATTTTTCCGCCGCCCGGCGGCTCCCCGCCGCTTGACCGGACCTAGACCGCCCCTTTTCAAGGTTTTCGGAAGGGAATATTGGAAAACGAAAGGAATCAAAAGAAGCGTACACCAGAAGGCCTGCAGAACGCGGAGAAAGTCATACGCGATCAAAAAATAATAAAGAAAAGAAAAACACGAAGGATGACCCACAGAGTTAAAAAAACGGAAGGGGGACAGCAAGAGGCAGAGCGTTATGTGTGCTCAACCATTTCCAGGCAGGATTGAAGAGGTCAACCCTCCGCCTCCCCCGCGAGGGGGTGGTGCCGGGGGACGTAAGCGGCCATTGTCAGTCTTCTCAAGTAAAAGGCCTGAATTAGATTTTTCTCAAAGTCAGATTGAATTGACCCATGGGTGTATTTTTTACTTTGCGGAAGGAGACGATGCATTGCGCTTGTTCCACCGGGGAGTGTTCCCTGAGAAGCCGGTCTTTTTTATTAAACGATTCCCCGGCAAAATACATTTGGGTGATCAGTTGGGAGTGACCCCGTGAGTGAACAGTGAAGTGGATGTGAGGAGGACGGGTCCAAAACATGCTGACCGGATAAAAGCCTGGCTTGATGGTTTTAAATCCATATTCGCCCTTATCATTGGTCGTGACTTTCCCCCAATATTGAAAATTCGGGTCCAATGCTGCGGGATTGCGGTCGTCAGGATGATTGTATCTTCCGGTGGCGCAAGCTTGCCAGATCTCCACCAAAGCTCCGGGAACCGGCTGGCAGGCCTCATCTTGCACCCGGCCTTTAACAAAAATGACCTCTCCTTGAGCTCTTTGGGATTGGCTATTAACAAAAGTGAGGTCGTTGTCTTTGTCTAATGGAAAATTCAAAGGATAAAACGGCCCCGCAGTTTCCGGTGGCGTCAGGGCACAAGCCGCGGATGAGGGAGCGGGTTTCAACATTTCTGCGGCAATAAGAGTCCCCAGTGCGAAGGCGCTTTTTACAAAAATTCTTCGTGACAGGCGGAATTCTTCTTCCATTTCGATTCTTCCTGGAAACAAGAGGAATGGAGTTCTCTCGATATTTTAAATCAGGATTTCTCCGGAAACACCAGAAACTATACCCTCACGATACAATACAAAATAAAAAAGGACTACCCGAAATCGGTCAGGCCCTGTGAATTCAAAAGGTGCCGGGGGACGGAATTGAACCGCCGACACGAGGATTTTCAGTCCTCTGCTCTACCGACTGAGCTACCCCGGCTTTTTGTTGGTGGCTGGTTTCTGCCTGATGCAGGCGAAGTTAGCGAAATTATCACAAAGCCCCGAGCCTGTCAAATGGATTCCCCGGCCGCGCATTTCCCCTGAAATCCTTGATATTTTTGATATAATCCTCCAGACAACGCGTGTCCGCCCACCCCTTTCCACGGCCCGAACCATGCTGGTACTCACCCGCAAAATCGGCGAAAGCCTCGCCATCAACCAAGACATCAAAATCACCGTCCTGGAAATCAAAGGCAAAACCGTGCGTCTGGGCATCGAGGCACCCAGCGACACCAAAGTGTACCGCGAGGAAATTTTCCTGAAAATCCAGGAAGAAAACCGGCAGGCCGCCGCCGCGAAATTCGATCCGTCGCAGGTCGGCCGCTGGACCCGGGACCAGTTGCAGTCATGAAATACACTTCCTCCCGTTTCGGCGAATTTGAAGTGACCGACGACGCCATTTTGAACATTCCTGACGGACTCTACGGGTTCGAGCAGGAAACACGGTTCGCCCTGCTTCCGTTCGATTCCAACATCGACTCCCCCCTGCAATGGCTCCACTCGCTCATTACGCCGGAGCTGGCGTTCGTCGTCACCGATCCCGTCCTGTTCCTTCCCGATTACGAAGTGACTTTGACGGCGGACGACCGGCGCACGATCGGGCTCGGGGAGGAGGACACGTTTCAGGTCCGGATCATCGTTACAGTGCCGGAGGATTACCGGCGGATGACCGGCAACTTTCTCGCGCCGCTGGTCATTCATCCGGGCCTGAACACCGGCAAACAACTGGTGCTGACCCGTCAGGATTACAACACCCAGCATCCGCTCCTTCCCGACGCCGTCCGCGATAACTGACACGTTTCATCATTTTCCTGTCACCCTTATATTTCACCGCAGAGTTCGCAGAGAGCGCGGAGAAAACCCCATGAACCACAGATGAACACAGATAAACACGGATGAATGCTAAATATTCCTCCCCTTACTAAGGGGAGGATACAGGTGGGGTTGCCGGGCAATGCCCGGAGCTAATATTCTCCTCTCCCCTCATGGGGAGAGGATTAAGGTGAGGGGCCGGGCAACGCCCGGAGGAAATTTCGCAAAGGCGTTATGGCGAGATGGATAAGTTACTTTCGCCAGCCGAGGTTTTAAAATTACCTGCGGAGGTACTCCGCCGATCAATCGAGCCACTGCGAAAGCACAGGAAGAATCCCCCCGGCCCCCTTTACAAGGGGGAGGTTATAACCTCCCCTGTTTCCCCTCCTTGGTAAGGAGGGGATATAATCCACTCGATAAATCGAGCAACTACAAAAGCCGAAGGAAAGAATGCGCTAGCGCACAGGGCCGGATGGCGGGGAGCCGAAGCGGGACAGGTGCCGGGCCAGCTCTTCCGGCGAACTGTGGACGTCGACATAGATATAACTGTGCCGCACCTTGGAGTTGAGCGCGAAGTTCACCCGGCCGAGCCCGGTGCCGTCGATCAGCATGACATCGGTGAACGGACGGCTCACCCGGTAATCGCGGTGATCCCGGACAAACGCGATGAAGTTTTTGAACCCCTGCGCGCAGTCGGCGGACAGCAATCCTTCCAGATCGCACACGGCGCGCAGGCCGGTGGAGTTGTTCTTGGTCCGTTTCTCAAGTTTTTCGGCGAGGGTGATGCTGATCTGCACAGCCGTCTGATCCGGTTTGTTGGAAAAGACCCGTATAATTTCTGCGGGAGGGAGATCGTACCGGAGGACGACGTCATGATCGTCTTTGATGAGCGTGTTGTGCTTATGGACGAGCACCTGTCCCCACAGTTTGCGTTTCAAGCCCGGATCGTTTCCCGCGATACTGAAATTTTTCGCGCCCTCGAGACATTGCTCCTGCACTAATTTTTTATCGCAGAAAAAATTGGGGACCTGCAAAACCGCCAGCGCTTTGCCGTATTGCTGTTTGATTTCCTGATAAATCTTTTTTTCCCGTGTCCAGGTCTCCACTGCGGGATCGTTCTGCAGGCGGTGTGTCATGGTTGCCGGAGGGTCGTCGTACTTCAATGTCAAAATCGAACGGTCTTTTTCCGGCAGATGCGTATCGGTGATGGCGACGGAAGCCCAGGACATGCGGCTCATGCGGCGGTTCGGCTCCACCTCGGCCAGAGTCTGATACCCGCGCAGGCATTGCGCGTTGGAAATCCGGAAGGTGCAATACAGCTCCCGGATGCGCAAGCCGGATTGAATTCCTTGTTTCAATAAATGAACCTCCGCGATGAACTGTTTCTGTTTCTCCGGCGCGGGTTTTTCCCGCAGGGCACGAACCATGTCCTCCTGCGATGCGTTCCACGGCACCAGCAGTGTATGAAACCCGCCACTGCGCAAAAACCGCGTACTGATGCCCACCATGGTCAGACCCGTGTCGGGCGCTTCCTTTAAAGCGGAAGCCAGGGTCGTCGTCCCCGCCAGGCAGTGGTCCACGCGTTGCGCTTCATCCCTGTTGGTACCGATATCCTCAAGGAAGGGAAAACATTCCAGGTTGGTGATGCCATAGCGTTGTTCCAGCTCCATTTTTTTCAACGCCAGCGTGTTGAACACATTGCCGGCGAAAACCGGCGCCGCCGCCAGAAGCGACGCGGCAAGCAACATCTGAATGACTGGATAACGAAAAGGTCGCATGGCACTCTCGAGACAAAAGAGGGTTCTCCTAATACTGTCAAATTTCGAAGGTCAGGACAAGCCGAAAGGCAGGGAGTTATCGGGGGCCTCAACCGCCGGGGTGTTGCTGGATTTCCGCGAGGGTTTTGCGGAACACGTCCGCCAGCGGACCGCCCAGGCGGATGGCCTGGTGGATGACGTTCAGGGCTTCTTCTTTACGGTTCAGTTCCATGAGGATGTGGGCGAGATTGTTATAGGCGGGTCCCGCCTCGGGTGCGGCGCGGACGGCGGAACGAAACGCCTGCTCAGCACCGTTAAGATTTCCCCGCGCATACCGGCTGTTGCCGAGACCGATCCATACGGTGGGATGGTGCGGCCAGCGGGCGGCCGCAGTAGCATAGGCGGTTTCAGCTTCGCCCCAGCGCTGCGTCTGCTCCAGCCCCACCACCGCTTTCAGGTAAACCCCGGCCTCTGCGGTGACTGGGAGTTTGTTCGGCGACAGGGTAAGAATGGCCCAGCGGCTCCACGGCCGCCAGGTTTCGGCGAAGGCGTCGAACGACAGTACTTCTCTCTTTTTCACCCCGGAGTGGAGGACGATTTCGCGCCGGTCCAGATCGTAGCCGATGACCACCGCGTAGTGCCAAGTGGTCTGCATGAAAGAACTCAGACGTTGCAGGACGATGACTGGATGTCCCCCAGCCACTTCCTTTAAAATATATTCCAAACGGTGAACCGGGTACGCGACTCTGCCGTGGCGGCGGGCCGCCCCGATCATATCCGGCGGCAGACTGCCCTGGCGGCTGGCGGTGTACACCTGCGGTTTCAATTGCTCAGGGGTAACCGCCACGCCCGACCACTCCAAGGTCATGGCGAGCGATGCCGGGCCGCATTGATACTGATCCTGGGGATGAAACGGGACATCGGTCAATTCGACGTTGCGGGGAATGTCGAGGCTCGCCGGCAACTCGACCTTCGGCGGGGCGGTGGCGCAGCCGGCGGCCCACAAACCGGCCAGACCGGTCCACAGTAACCACCGAATGGGTAATGCCACCGCAGTTTTCATAACGGACACTCAAATAAAGAAAATCCAGCAGAACGCCAGACAACCGATAACGGCCAAAGCGACCACCAGGGTGAAAATGTATCCCGCATCTTTCTCCCCCGAAGCTCTCCAGAGAGGATCGCCGCCGGCGTACTGCTCAATTTGCAGAATGACCGAGGCCACTTCGTCGTCGGTCATGCTGTTGACCCGGTTCAAGGCTTCGGTTCCGGACACCCCGAACGCCTGAAGCCGCTCCTGCACTTCCGTACGCTGGACCATGGAGATTAGCTGTTCGCGGTCACTAGGCTGGTTGGAGAGAGATTGCATCGCCTGCCGGGTGCCCAGCATTTCGGCCTGAACCGAGGCGGGTACCCAGACCAGGATAGCGGTCAGCAGATAGACTCCGCAGACACCGATCGCTTGTTTGAGGAGCATGATGTTTTTTCCTTGGTGGGAGCCTTCAGGTTTTTCCGGCTCACTAAAGGGTGCCGGCGGTTTTATATTTTCCGCCCTCGCCATTCTGTATGGAGAAATGCCATCACCCTTCCATCCGCAACATTTTCCGGGAACCGAGCACAAATTTAATATTCTGCTTCCGGGGAGGAGGTGTCTTTTAAAGATTCTACATATGGACCAGGGTTATAGGTCGAGTTGCCGGGAGGAGCCTCAAGTGCGGCTCTCTCTATTTATATTACTTTTAACAACCAAAGAAAAAAGACCACAAGGCCAGCAATCAAAAATATAGCAAGAATCGTTCCCCCTGTCCCCTGTCCCTCGGGAAGCTGGTCGATTTGCAGCATGACCGAGGCCACTTCGTCGTCGGTCATGCTGTTGACCCGGTTCAAGGCTTCGGTTCCGGACACCCCGAACGCCTGAAGGCGCTCCTGAACTTCCGCGCGCTGGACCATGGAGATCAGTTGTTCGCGGTCACCAGGCTGGTTGGAGAGGGATTGCATCGCCTCCCGGGTGCCCAGCATTTCGGCCTGAACCGAGGCGGGGACCCAGACCATGATGGCGGCCAGCAGATAGACACCGCAGACACAGGTGGTTTGTTTGAGTCGCATGATGTTTTTTCCTTGGTGAGAGCTTTCAGGTTTTTCCGGCAACCAGGACGGCCCGGCCGGAGCTGCAGACAGACCCGTTCTAACCCGGTTCTCCGTAAAATGCAAATAAATCCTTTAGGCTTGTGGCTCGGACTATGTCGAAAAGGGTCGGAGTCAAGGAAAGTTCTAAAATTTTTTCAAAGCGATTCCCCGGCTAATGGATCGGGTTTAAATCCTTTTTCTCCCAATCTCAACGAAGGAAGTAAAATCCTCTCCACATCTCGTTCCAGAAACACCGCATTTGCCATCAATAATCTTTCTCCTCATCCTCTTCAAAATTTCTGTACGTGGGAAAGGTATTTCCGCGATGACCGGCCTCCTGCTCCTCGGGCGTGGATTCCTCTTCTTCGCTTGACGGTTGCTCATAGCTGTCAGAACTCTGGGACGAGTCACCGGTGATGAGATGAAATATTCCAGCCAGGATCGACACCCCCAGGCTAACCAAACCCGCCAACATAATCACCGCGATAATGGTCAATAAAACCACCGCTACCCCATGCCCCTGTCCCTCAGGAAGCTGTTCGATTTGAGCGGCCAGTTCGGCGATCTCGGCATCGGTGAGGCTGTTGAGACGCGCTAGGGCTTCTTCGCGGGAAAGGCCGTATTGTTCCAGTTGGACCTGAACGTCTTTACGGTTGATCAAAGCGCGGATGTTTTCACGTTGTGATAAATTTTCAATCCCCGCCCCTATTACGGTTTCGGTCGCGGCCAGTTGCGCCCAGCTGTTGGAAGAAATCCAGCACAGGTGGAACATGGCCGGGATCAGTGTCAGACTTACAAATTTCTTATATGGAATAAAATCTTTCATGGTCTATTCCTCCCTATGTCTCATTTCCTAAAGGTTTGATAACCAGGGTTACACCCCCAGGATCATTCTCCAGACCGTTGTTTTTTGTGGTGGGGTCAAGCCCATGGCGAAGGGCCGGGCCAGTTGCCGGGAGGGAAGCCGGGTGCTGAACAGGCGGTCCCAGATCGTGAACATAAATCCGAAGTTGTGGTGCTGGTCCTGCCCCCTCTTGTGGTGAATGGAATGATAATGCGGGGTCACGAACAGCCCCTCCAGAGGCCCCCACGGCACCCGGATATTGGCGTGCTTCCAGAACTGGAGAAAGTTGATAATGCCCATCGCAATGGCCGCTTCCAAAAGGGTCATCCGAAAAACGAGGAAGGGAAATACGATTTGGGGGATACCGAGGATCAGGATCTGGAAGAAGCTGGCCCGGAATCCGGAGAACCAGTAGAGCTGTTCGATGGAATGGTGCCAGCGGTGAGTCGCCCACAGGCAGGGGAAGTGATGCATCGCACGGTGGGCCCAATAGCCGGTGAAGTCGATGCACAACGCGCAGAGCGCAAGCTTGGCCCACGCCGGAAGGGTTTGCATTCCTTCAAGGATCGCGGCCCAATTCATCGAAGCGGCATACTCCGTCACCTCCCGCAAGAAACTGTAGATAATCGGAATGAAAAGCATTCCCGCCGTGAACCCCAGAACGTCCAGCGCCAAATGGACCCGGCGGTTTACATATTGAGCGGCCACCAGCCATTCGGCCAGCACAAAACCCGTCACCAGCATGAGGTTAAAGGGCGAGGTGTAAATTTCCTGGATGACCCTGAGTAAATTTTCCATCAGCATCCCGCGGTCCTCATAAAAAAGTTTGTTGCCGGCAAAGACGGTAGGGTTCCTGTTGTCGCCGCCGGGTTTTTGGAATTTCTATTCCAGGAGAGCCCCGCCCCGGCCAGGTTGCGGGCTTTACCGGGGTGCGTGCTCCACATTCACCCGACCCAGGGAAGTCAGCAGGACCGGGGAATCTTTTTTAGAAACTTTTTCCGGCTCGGGGAAGACTGGTATGCGTTCGTTTCTTGGGATCAGCTCGGCATAGGGGCCGAGATTTTTTTCATACAGGTTGTGAAAGAAGTCCGGCAGCTCCTGAGTGCGGCCTTCGAAAAATCCCCGAAATCCGGCATCCGCGACCAGCAAGTCACGCACCCTCTGCATGTCCTCGATATCTTTTCTCACCGCCAGGGCGCGGGCGATTTGAACCAGCCGGGAGGCCAGCGGCGTCCGGGTGGCCATCCGCCGCGCCATCATTCGGGTGGAGGAAAGTTCCCGGTTGAGGGCGATCAGGCCATCGTAATATTCCACCGGAGAATAGTTTTTCATCCTCACCGTCAGGTAGGAAAACTTGAAATAAAAAGGCAGGGGCATGCTTTTCAAAATCCGCCCCTCAGAATCATAGGAGTCATAAAGGGGCGTTCCGCCGATGGGAATAGGCATGTTGACGGTGGGCCAGACTTCGGGCAGGCTCCGGATGAACTCGCGGGTCAGTTCCACCGGTGCCTCTCCCCGGTCGGCATCGGTTCCGAAGATAAAGTTGGCCTGCATGCCGGGAATGTATTCGCCCATTATTTTAAAATGCTCGATCACCTGTTGCAGTTTGTCGCGCCCGGTTTTTTTTCCAACCCCGGCCTTGTTCGAGTACGCCGCCCAGGACTCCACGCCGGGAGCCACATAAACGCAATTCGTATCCCTCAGCCGGTTCAGCCGTGATTCCTTCAAAACCGAAAGCGAACTTTCGATCATATACGGATTCCGGCGGCTTTCAGGGATTTGCTCAAACACGCTCAGGGTGTCGTCGAAATTGACGCCAAAGTTGGGGTCGGCAAACCATACAAACACTTTCGGATAATTTTTTGACAGGAAGGTCAGGTCCTCCTTCAAAGCATCACCGGACAGGGGAACGTAGGAGTTATCCCAATCCAAACAGAAGTTGCAGGTGTACGGGCACCCGACACTGGACAATAGATGAATGATGCTCATCCGCGTGGGTTTTCCGCGTGAAAAGGAAGCGCGAATGATGTCCGGCATCCTCTCCTCCACGGAGGGAATTTCCGTCAACGGCTTGCCGCTGCTAATGACCGCCGGTGGATCGAACCGGCCTTTCAAAATGTCTTCCACCAGGGTGCGGTCGCATTCTTTGACGACCAGATCAAAATAGCGCAGGCAATCCTCGGGAAACGATTTAGCGTGCGGACCCCCGATAACGGTCAAAGTTTTTTCGCGGCGATACAGCTTGGCCAGCGCATAGGCCAGACCGCAGTACGGCGTATACGTTCCAATGAACACCACGTCCAAATCATCCGGGAGCAGGCTTTTCGGATCGGCGGCCTGACCGTAATAGGTGGCGTAATGCACCTGATGACCGGCCCGCCGGCACCACACCGCGATCGCCTGCGGGGTGATGCTGACAAATTGCTTGGAGAACTGGGCATGGTATAGCCGGTAAGACCAGCTTTCTGCCGGTTTTTCCTGAAGTAGTTCCATCACTCCAACTTTCATGGTGGTCCTCCCTAAAAAAGTTTAAAACTCCAACCCTTGGAACGAAACTCAGGCATACCAATCCTTTCGCGTCGCGGGTAACGGGGTGCGGCCGCGGTCGGCTTTGGTCAGGAGCGTCTGAAACAGGTTGAGCCGCCCCAGACAGAAATTATGGGCGGACCCGGCCATATACAATTTGAAAATCCGCCAGGTGACTTCTCCGGCGATTTTCCGGATGGCCTCCCGCTGCCGGTCCAGGTTTTCCACCCACAGCCGCAGAGTCTGCGCATAATGCTCGCGCAGGTTTTCCACATCCCGCACCTCGAAGCCGGTTGCCTCCGCCAGATCGATCACCGTTTTGAGAGGCACCAGATCGGCGTCGGGAAACACGTAGCGGTTGATGAACGACGTCGGATTCGGCTGCAACTCATAATTGCAGGCGGTGGAAATGGCGTGATTGAGAAACAGGCCTCCTGGTTTCAACAAACGCCAGGCGGTTTGAAAAAAGACGTCCAAAAAAGAAAAGGAATGCTCCATCGTTCCCACCGAGGTGATCTTGTCGAACCGGCGGGTTCCGGTGAGGTCCCGGAAATCGGCTCGTTCCACCCGGCATTGGGAAGTCAGACCCCATTCCTGAATTTTTGCGCGGGCGTATTCGTCCTGCGCCCGGCTGAGGGTGATGCCGAGAGCGTGGACCCCGTAATGCTTCGCGGCGTGGAGAATCAATCCGCCCCAGCCGCACCCGATATCCAGAAGCGTTTCTCCCGGCTTCAACATCAACTTGCGGCAGATGTAATCCAGCTTGTGCCTCTGGGCGTCGTTGATGTCCTCCTCCCACGAGTGAAAATAGCCGCAGGTGTACTGCAGGGAATCGTCCAGCACCTTTTCCCAGAAGGGAACCGGCAGATCATAATGAAAGCTGATCGCCTTGCGGACGCGCTCCCGCTCGCCGGGCTCTCCGTGAGACGGGACCGCGGCATGGCCTTGGTAAGCCTTGTCGGTGGCCGGCAGGGACAACAGCCATTTGGCGAAATGAACCTTCTCCCGCCAGGTGACGTGCAGGCCGGCAAAATCGTCCTGAAGCTTGAGCGCCACTTCCAGGTCGCCTTCGATATCGAAATCCTTGAACACGTACGCCTCCGCCAGCCCCAGCTCCGTCGGGTTCCACAACAGTTTGCGGAGCGCGCCCGGATGATTGATCACCAGAGTGAACCGACGGGTCTGCCCCATCTCCTGCGGCAGAGTGCTGCCGTCCCAGAGGCGAATGGCAAAATCACGCGATGAATAGTTGCCAAAAATCCTCTTAAGAAAAGTCAACGATTGTTGTGCTTTTTTGTCTTCGTCACACAGTGCCATCGTTATCATAAGTCCCCCTCGCCAAACATGCTGTTGAGTCGGGGATCAAAGAAGATTGCGTTCAGCTGATCCTCAACGTTAAAATGCGTCGTTTTCCACGTTTCATATTTTTTCCCGAGGGCGTTAACAGGCGCCCTATAAACACAAAAGACTTTTGGTCCTTTTCCGTATGCCGTGTTGGCGTTTCCACCCGATGCGGTGCCAAGAACCCGATGGCCGACAACAGCGGCGGCGGGTCCTTCTCCTTCAACCGGGAACCGTCCGGCTGGTAATCATTCAACAGGGCTTCCGTCAATCGGCCCCCGTCATCCGTCACTAGGGTCGGTTTGAAATAATCGCGATAACGGGAATGCACCGGAAACAGGGGCCGGTAGACCGGGTCCAAGGGCTCCGTGGTGCTGATATACGTTCTGCCGGCGGGCATCCGGGGAAACCGGCCGGGCGAATTGATCCAGTGCGGCGCGCACAGATTGAAAACGTTGACCAGCGTCTGAAGCCTTTGAAACACACTGAGGTTGCCGCGATGCGTCTTCCACACCTCCCACGCTTTCCGCAGAACTTTCCGCCGGTACCGCCTGAACGACAGCAGGTCGCGGACCAGCGAGGCCACCGCCTCCGGAGGGTCCACCGGTTTCATGGTTTGGGTGAATCCGTCGAGATCGCGCAGTTTCAGCCGGGGCAGAAGGCGGTTTTCGCGGACGCACTCCTCGAAGTACGGGGTCCCGAGAAAGGGAATGGTCAGCGAAATAAAACTGGGCAGGGTGATCCCCGGAGCGGATAAAAACAAATCGATTTCGCTTCGCAATTCGCGGACGCTGCGGCGGGAAGGATCGAACATCAGCCCGTAATGAAAAACGATGCCCGACTGCAGGCATCGATGAATGGCAGCCATCTGGGGGAGCAGCAGGTTCTGGCGCTTCTGGTAACTTTCCAGTTCCGCGCGGTCGAACGACTCCACCCCGCTGAACAAAGATTCACATCCCGATTCCCGGGCGCGGTCCAGGTTCTCGAAATCCAGAAAGAAATCATGGGTCACCAAGGCCGACCAGCTCTTGAAATGTCCCCGCTTGTAAAACCATTGCAGAAGATCCACCCGCGCCAGAAAAAACTCACGGTCATCCCCGTAAAAATTGTTATCGATGAAACACAAATGCCGGCCGGGCTTCATGGCCCGCAGTTGTTTCTCCATATTCTTCAGGGAATATTTCTGATACTCGTTGCGTTCTGCGGTGAGCGAACAGAAGCCGCACCGGAAATTGCAATTGCGGCTGGTCTCCAGGTAGTCGACCGGATGAAACCGCGGCAGAAGGTCGTAGCGCGGCGTCATTTCCGGGTCCGCCCATTCGCGGCCCCAGGCGTCGGCGATGACCTCCTGCATCTGCTCCACATCACCCTGGCAGGCGTAATCGAAAAACTCGCGGGAATATTTCGGAAGCGCCCGGATGGCCGGTCCTCCGGCCACGGTGATGACTTTCGGGTTCAGTGTCTTCGCATACGCCACCATATGAAGCATGCGGTCGAATCCGGTTATCACTCCGGTCAGCACCAGCATATCCGGCCAGGCGAGCAGCGATTTATCCTTCAGAGGCCCGCTCCGATGTTCGTTGTAGATCCGCACCCGGCACCCGGTCCGCGAAAAGGCGCCCGCCAGGTAAACCGGGGCCATGGTCTGCGGTACTTTGAAGGAATTGGGCAGATAAACCCGGCGGTCGTCCATGAACACGTTAATAATGAGTACCCGCTTTTGAGGCCGGTGACCCAACAGAGAGGCCAGGAACCTAATTTTATTGTTACCGCCTGATGAGCCCATGATCGCTCTCCAATAATTTATTTAAAGGAAATATCCTGTTAAATATTAATCATCCGGCCAAAAAATTTTGGCTGGTTGCCACCTGCTGTCCCGGCCTTTTCCCGGGAAAGCCGCTCAAGAAAATATCTTGAAAAATGGTGTTCTCCGCTTCCCGGGTTCCAGCGCTCGAGGTGCCCCCCCGCCGGATCTGCGGGACTTCAAAATCGACAAAACCATTTAAATATTTAAATTTACAGAAATCTGGCTGTGTCCCTGTCATGTCTCTTCTCCCTGGATTCCAGCTCCTGTATCTGGTTTTCAATGCCTGCCCGGGAGCCTATGATCACAAGGGTTCCCGGATTTATAACGATCAATATAGGTATATTTACCAGAAAGGCAATAGAATATTAAATATATTACAAAATATTTACAAACAGAGGCCGCTGAATTTGCTCGCTGATATTGATAATTCTTTAGGAAATAAGGATTTCAGGGAAGGATCGGCGGAGAAACAGGGTTCTTCCGGTTACTCGCTTTGGGCGGAAAGAAACAGGGATTGTTCGAGGGTTTTGAAGAATTTCTGGTACATCTCAGGATCCTGGACCGCCCGAATATCGTACTGCACACTGGCCCGTACCAGTAACCGGGTCTTTTCCTTGGGGCGTACGGTCACCGTCATGCGGATCAGATCATTGCGGTATTTGAACGGGCCCCAGGTTCGGAAGTTGGTGAGGTTGAATATAATCAGATTATCGGTCTCATAAGCATAATAAGTCGGATGGTCGGGCCAAGGGTCATTGGGATTTTCATGAAACATTTTTTTACCGGACACCACTCCCAGGTCTTCATCCAGAACATCGATATCAAAGAACAGGTCCTGCATGGCGGCGACGGTGACCCTCATGATTTTTATTTTATCCGTGGTTTCAAACACCCGGGTCTGGATCGCCCGCTGTTTGACCTGGCTGTCCTCCGACATCAGGATCTGGCTTTTGGAGTTCCATTGCAGTTCGGCGCCCCACTGCATGGCACAGCCTTGAAGCAAAACGCCGGTGCACAACCACAGCAGAAAGAAACCTGCCCGCCTCTTTTGTTGGGAGAAAAATTTCATGGCTTCCATGCAATCCATCGTCAAATGTTCAGCACCTACCGGCCGTGGCCCCTCCAGGCTTCGACCGCGTCAACCGGGGATGAACAGCGAACGTTGTACCGCAATAAAAAAGTTCTGGTAAATTTTCGGGTCTTCGATGGGTCGGGTATTGAACAGGGCGTTGACCCGGACCTCCGTCCGTTGTTCGCCTTTCTTCCGCACGGTGACGGTCAATTCTACAAAACCGGATAGCCCGCCGCCGGCGAATTTACCGGCTGTTATCAAACCCATGGGCGCGTTGGCGCGTTCGATGATAAACCCCAGGTCCTGCAAAGCGGCCACTACGCCCCGCAACACTTTATTCTGATCACTGAAGTCAAACGTCCGGGTCTGGAAACTCCGGATTTTCATCTGGGAATCGGTAAGCGACAGAAGATTTTTCGGGACTTTTTGAGGCCCAGCACAAGCCTGCAAAAGAAAAGCCAAACCTAATACGAATAAACCAGTACGGGCGTTCACGTTCATCCTCCCTCAGATTTGATGGGCTTCAAGAAACACGCTCTTGGACAGTTTAGCAAAAAACTGCTGGTAGATTTTCGCATCATGAATCATTTCCATACGCTGTTGGCCCGGCGGAATAGCCTGGTCGCCGGCATTGCCATCCCCCTTCCAAATCGATCTATGAAAAAGGATTCGAACCAAGAAACGGGAAGAGTCGGTCTCCGACCGGCGGGTCACCAGGGTGGCATTGATCTGTTGATGCAGATCCACCGGCATAATGTAGGCTTTTCCGGTTATAGCGAATAGTATTAAAAGGAACCCCTGCATGATTTCCTGGCCCGCCTCCCGGGCGCTACGTTCCTTGGCCGCCCGCAGCATCCCCACCCCAACGGCGCTTTCCTCGATCTGGAATCCCAGGTCCTGCAGGACGGCGGCGGAGGCGGAGAGCAGTTCCTTTTCATTGGAGGTTTCGAACATGCGGGTCTGCAGGGCGCGGTGCTGGGCCATTTCCGGGGTCATTTCAAAAAAACTCTCCGGTTTGGCCATCTGGACACAGCCCGAAAACAGAAGGCCGCCCAGCAGGGTGAGACCCATCCACCCGAACCCGCGCGGTGCCCCTTGCCGGCGAAGGTTTTTAAAATTGGGTGTAGTTGTAAGCAAAGTCACGGACCTTTTTCTGTTCATCAAACTTGATGATAATCGTCAAAGTCTTCTGAGTGGTCGTGCTTTCCGCCTGGCGGGTACTGCCGCCAAAAATGATCAGCGTCCCGTAGGCGAAGTTACGGGTATCCACGCGATTGGTCGATACTTTGTCGTAAATCCAGACTTCACGGCGTTTTTCATCCGTGGTAACAATATTAGGCGATCCCAGAATAGCCGCGACATCCGAGGCGGGCATTCCCACTTTGATTTCTGCCTGAACCGTACCCACCGTTAAATTGGTGGCATTGGCATCGCGGCCGGCACTACTGCCCATATGGCTATAACAGGCGGACAACAGGGTTGAACTCAATAAAACGATCCACAACCATTTCCCGTTCATAATTCTCTCCCAATTCTGGAAATACATTCGTTGACTACTTACAGGATAACCCCATAATTTTAGGATGGAAGCCTCGTTTTAACGGCGGCCGGAACCGGCAACTATCCTTTGATACCCCTGATCATCAGGTCGACACCGGCTTTGGCCTCCTGTTCGAGACCCTCGAGAGTGACATTTTTAATGAAATGCGGCAGGCGGAATTTGGTGGTCAAGGCATAAATCGCGTTGGCGGTGTGGACCACATCGGAGACATTGAATTCGCCGGTGCGGTTGCCTTCGGATAGGATTTCGGCCATGAGGGAATTCTGGACATCCCGGTGGCGCTCCACCAGGTCCCAGCGATCGTCAAGAATGTAGTCGACCAAATCCTGTACATTGGGTTGCTCGATGATTTGGCTGTGCATGAACCTCAGCTTTTCCAGAACAAACGCCTCCAGCCGCTGGCTGGGGCTGAGGCCGGGTCTCTTCAAAACGTCCCGTAAAATCTGCTCCGCCTTGCAAATATAAAGCTGGGCTACCCCGACCCCGATATCGAACTTGCTCTCGAAATAACGGTACAGGTTGCCGGCGGACATACCACAATCCTTGGCGATTTCCACCATGGTGGTTTTGCCGAATCCATACTGGATAAAACGGTCTACCGCTTTATCCAGAATCAGGCTTTTGATCTCTTCGGCTGTGGCGGCGACGGTACTCATACAGGTCTCTCTCAAGGTCTAATGGTAAATAATAAACAAAATGTTTATTTTTTGTCAACTTATTTTTGAAAATTGTACACAAATTTATTCTTTCTGCAAATTTACTTGTTTTGCACCATATTTTAAGTAAGTTTCCAGCAGGCGCTCGTGACAGGAAAGGATGATCACCTGCCGGTCCCGGGCGAAGTCGCGCAAAATGTCCAAGACGTGCTCCCGCCGGGTATCGTCGAAGTTGACCAAAACATCGTCCATCATAATGGGTAAGGGTTCCGCCCGCGTCTCATAATCCTCGATCAAGCCGAAGCGCATGGACAGATACAGCTGTTCGCGGGTGCCGCGGCTGAGCAGGACGGGGCTGATGAAACTGCCGTTCTGTCGCACGATCCGGAAGGCATCGCTTTCGAGCGGTTTTTCCACGCCCCGGTAATGGTTTTCGGTGATTTTGGAAAACATCCGGCCCGCCGCCTGGAACACCTGCGGTTGCCGGTTCTTTTCATATTGCACCTTGGCCCGGTTCAGAAGGTCCAGGGCCAGAGTCAAGGTCGCCCATTCGCGGGCGCCGTTCATGAGCTGTTCCTTTTCGGCTTCCAACTCGTTTTGCAGGGAGACCAGATCCTCCCGGGAGGCCAGTTGCTCGGCCTCGCCCCGTAACCGTCCGATTTCCTGATTCATCCGGTCCTGATCTTCATGAAGGTGGTCCAGCCGGGAAACCACCTCGGCCCATTCCCGCTCCAAAAGCTCCGGGTCGGACTCCCGCATGGAGGCCATAAACTTCTCGTACGTCTCTCCCAGCCCGACGCGGGTATGAATCCGTTTCTGAATTTCGCGAATAGACCGATCCAGCGCCTGCTTTTCCTGCGCCCGGTGCCATTGGTGGAGAAACCCCTCCTCGCTGTCTACCCCCGCCGACCGGAGCAGATGGTCCAGCGATTCCTGCTGGCTGTCCCGTTGGGCGGCGATGCCGTCCACCCTTCCCGTCTGCTCGTTGATCTGGGCGTCCAGATCCCGGCACTGGTTGAAATGGTCGCGGGTTTCATCAAACTGGCGGCATAACATCTCGATATTGACCAGCAGGTCGTTCGTCAAAATCATCTTGCCGGCAAACTCCGCCAGCCGGACGACCAGCGCTTCCGCCTCGGCTTCCCTGCGGTTCATCTGGTCGATCCGCTCGTCGAGGTTTTGCTTCTGGAGGGTCCATTCCCGGACGGCCCGCACGTGGTTCTGGATTTCTTTGAACAATGCCGGCGAAGTTTCCAGGTCGAGTCCTTTATCCTGCACCCATTGCCGCCAGACTTCCTGATCGGCCTCGAAGTCGCTTTCCATTTTTTTCAGTTTGTCCTTCAAAAGATTCTCCTGCTGGGCCTCCCGGTGGCCCTCTTCCGGGTTGCGGATCAGCCACAAAAAGAGCCCCGCCCCGGCGGCCAAAAGCACACCCATAAAAAAACCCAGCTCCGCATTGGACGCGAACCAGGCGAAAGCGACGCCCGCCAACCCCAACGCCGCCAGCACTGCGGCCACCATGCGCATGCCTAACGGACTGGGCAGCGGACTGCCGGTGACGATCTGCTCCTGATGAAGCTCCAGCCGGTTGCGAACATTGATGACCGCTTGCTCCGACCGGTACAAAGTCTGCTCCTGTTTGTGCACGAACTGCTTGTCGGCGTCGTCCCAATCCAGATGGAGAATCCGCTCTTCCTCCCAATCCCCCCCGATGCCTTCGATTTCCACGCGAATTTTTGCTTCCAGCTGGTCGCGTTCCATCTGCACCTTCTGCTGATCCTTCTGCGCGGCCCGCACCAGTTCGGTGAGTTGGCGCAGTTGCATGATCTCGCTTTCCCGTTCCAGAAGCGCCGGGTTGAACGAGATCGGCTGCCTTCGGATTTTTAGTTGATTCAGCTTGGCCCGCTCCTCTTCCAGCCGCTGGCTCAGGTCCTCTTGTTTGGTCTGGATTTTTTCAAACGACAGCATGCTTTCTTCATTCATCGCGGGGACTTCGGCCCGTTTCTCCCGCTGGGCGGTCTGGTCCTCAAGTTCAATAAAGTCCGGGAACAGATCACGCCGCAACTCCAGGTTGCGCCGGCGCGTCTCCAGTTGTTCCGCGCCGGCTCCTCCGGTTTGGTGTTTCTGCTCCAGGACCCGGATCTCTTTGTTCAGTTCATCGTACCGACTGATTTCGTTGGACCGCGCCCGCAGCTCCTCCTGCCGTTTTTTGATTTCCCGGACCCTCTTGTCCAAGGCGCGGTCGGACCTCCCCCTGGGTTTAAACAATGCGTCCTGTTTCGATCGAATCTCTTTCTCCACATCGGTCAGCGACACTTTGCCGAGGCCCATCCCGGCGCCCAGGATTTTGTTTTTGATCTCCTCTTCCATGAGAGAATCCATGTCCTGCAACTCCTCCAGCGCAAACGCGTAAATGTTTTTGAAAATTTTCCGGGAGGCATGGCCGAGGTAGGTTTCGAGATGCGCCTGACCCGAGCCCTTGCGGTCCGCCGCCTGCACGGTCACCTCCCCTTCCAGCGTTCCCCCCTTGCGGGCAATAAAAATCGTCTCGCCGTTGGACCGTTCGCACATCAGCGTGCCGGCGCGTTCGCCGCCGTCGACCGGTTCGTAGGAATTCATGCCTTTCCGCTTTTTATCGAACCCGAACAACACCCAGCGGACGAATTCCAGTAGTGTGGTCTTGCCGAATTCGTTGCCGCCGTAAATCACGTTCAGGCCCGGCAAAACCGGTACCACGCGGCAGTGCAAAAATTTGCCGAATCGCTCAATGTGAATTTCACGAATTTGCATAAGATGATTTTAGATTCGCAATCGCCAGGGGCGCTCAGTCCCGGTTCACCAGCATATCCAGAGTCAGGTTGCTCGCCTGAAGTAAAATTTCCCGCAGTTCGCCGTCGCTGAATTCCGCAAGCAGATAACTGCCCTCCCACGCTTGAACCAGAGGCTTGAGAGCTTCCCGGCATTCCAGAAGACCGGCTGTCTCTGCCTGCTGGTCGTACAGCGCAATCAGGTCGGCGATGAAATCCTGGCCCTGTTTCAGGGCGTCGATATCGTAAGCCCCGCGGGTGTGCAGACGAAACTCCAGCCACAGGCCGGCTGTGGCGTCCGGAATTTTCCGGAGCGCTTCATCCCGCACGCCGTCCATCGTCCCGCCTTTCATCAACAGGGAATGCGCTTCGGTGCGCCCGGTCAGGGTCTGGCGCACCACCAGACTGCGGCCCTCGGCCTGACTCAGGAGTTGCTGGCATTGCTCGACGATCTCCCCGACCACCGCATCGAGAGTGGCACAGCCGGACACATCCACTGCGGCTTCGGCGAAACGGAGGACATCGGTCGCCACGAACCGGATTTCGGGATCAGCGTCCTCGCGCAGAGTCACCAGGCAACATCCCCGGGGTCCGGATTCCTTGAAGTGACGGCCCTGCGAATTGCCGCAGTAGACGATCGCCGGATGGCTTTCGCGTAACACCTCGCGCAGATGAATATGCCCCAGCGCCCAGTAATCCATGCCCCGCGCCACCAGGTCCTCCACCGCGCAAGGGGCGTACGGATCGTGATTCGGGTTGCCGCCCACGTTGGCGTGCAGGACCCCCACCGCGAAGCCCGCCTCCTGCCGCCGTTCGAACTTGAGGGCCAGGTTGTCGAACACATCGGGTTCGGGAAAGCTGGTGCCGTAGATATGCGCCAGCGTGCGCCCGTTTTTCTCCACCGGTACGGAGTGCACGCGGGCGGCGGGAAACACCGTGACCCCCTCCGGCCACGCCAGGGTGGTCGACCAGCTGTTGAGCGGATCGTGGTTGCCGTGCGCGATGAAGACGGGGATGGCGTGATCCGCCAGGGTTTGCAGTCCGTTCCGGAACTTGAACTGCGTCGGCAGGCTTTTGTCTTCGCCGTCGAACACGTCGCCGGCGATGATCACCGCGTCCACCTGCTCGCGCACCGCCAAATCGACGATGTTCAGAAACGATTTCAGAGTGGCCTCGCGCAGGCGTTGGGCCCACTCCGGATGAATGGCGGAAAAGCCCCTGAACGGGCTGTCGATATGCAGATCGGAACAATGGATGAAGCGAAAGGTGGCCAAGTGCGTCCCTGGTCGTGATGGCGGAAGGTTTAGAGATAATCCCGGTAAAACCAACGGGAAGGGACCGGGTCAGAGAGTTAGATTACACCGTTTGCCCTGCCATTTCCAATCCTCTTTCCGCCTTTGAATCGATGTGGTTGACGGGAGCGGTTTTCTTGCTTAGCATGATCCAATTGAGTTTATTCACGGCTGGAATAGAACCCATGACCCGACCTCTCACCGAAACACCGACCCACGAATCCACCGGGCACCCGGCCATGGAGTACCGCCGGTTCGGTAAAACCGGGGAGATGATTTCCGTCCTCACCCTGGGCGGCATGCGGTACAAGTACGGCTGGACGCCGCCGCGCAGTTATCTTCCCAAATCCGCGGTTGAGAATTGTCTGGAAACCACCCGCCGGGCTTTGGAGGTGGGGATCAACCATATCGAAACCGCCTACGGCTACGTTAAAAGCGAACATTTGTACGGCAAGGTTTTAAAGGAGCTGGGCACGCCGCGCGCTCAGTTCAAAATGATGACCAAGGGCGCGCCCATGACCGCTGATGAAACCCGTTCGATGGTGGAACAACAGTTAAAGGCGCTTCAGTTGGACTATGTGGATTTTTACGGCTGGCACGGCCTCAACAACGAAGAGCGCCTGCAGGCGGCGCTTAAACCCGGCGGCCCGGTGGACACCCTGCACCGCTTGCGGGAGGAGGGATTGATCCGCCATATCGGGTTTTCCACCCACGCGCCGTTGAACGTGATCGAACAAGCCATCCGCTCGGATATGTTCAGTTTCATCAATCTACATTATTATTATTTTTTCCAGCACAACCGGCCGGCGGTGGAGTTGGCCGGGGAGAAAGATATGGGCATCCTCATCATTTCGCCCAACGACAAGGGCGGACAGTTGTGGAACCCGTCCGAAAGGGTGAAGGAGTTGTGCCATCCGCTGACCGCCATCCAGTTCAACGGACGGTTCTGCCTGAGCCATCCCCAGATCACCACGCTCACGCTGGGCATGCACGCACCGGAACATTTCGACCAGAACCTGGCCCTATTGAAGGGCGGACCTTATTTCTCCCGGGAAGATGCGGCGGTGAAAACCCGCATGGATGACGCCTCCCGTTCAATCTCCGGGTTTTGTACTTACTGCACTGATTGCCTGCCCTGCCCCGAAAATATCAACATCCCCGAGATCCTCCGGTTCCGCAACCTGCTGGAAGGCTATGATATGCAGACCTACGGGAAATACCGCTACAATATGTTGGGGGGCAAGGGCCACTGGTTCCCCGGGAACTTTGCCACCGCCTGTACCGAGTGCGGCGATTGCCTGCCCAAATGCCCTGAAAAACTGGAGATTCCAAAACTGCTCAAGGAAACCCACGACCAATTATTTGATACCCGATCCTACTGGCGGTCCACCTTGGAAGCCTTCCTGGTCAATAATTATCGGAAAGTTAAAGATCTTTTCCTCAAGCTTACCTTTTGAAACCGGGTGATAACCCTTTAAACCCATTGAAATTTGGACGGTTCTTGGATGGTGTTGGACCTCCCCAAGGATGTCTCTGCGGCGCGAGCCGGGGACAGGACCAGACGTCCAAATTATTCTAAATGGTCTATAAATATAAGCTATTGAGTTTATTGAACTAATGCTGAAAGCATTGACGGAAGGGTTTTTATGGATTAGCCTGCTACGTACACATAGAGTTTCTTGGTAATTATACCCTGATTGGGTTGCTCGAAAAATTAAGGAAGGTTATTACATAAAGGCTCCGGTACCCTTATGGTTTCTACTGCTATGCTGTCTCAGGACGCCAAGTTTACGCACGCAAAAATCCTGATCGTTGATGATGAACAAGGCAACATCAATGTCCTTGAAAGGATGCTGAGCGCCGCCGGTTATCACAACGTCACCTCCACCACCGACTCTCGCTCCACGCCGGACCTCTATCAATCCATCCGTCCGGATCTGATTCTTCTGGACATCAAAATGCCGGAATTCAGCGGATTCGATGTCATGAATGCCCTCCGTGCGCTGGAAACCGAAAGTTACCTTCCGATACTGGTTCTCACCGCGCTATTGGACTCCGAGACCCGGTTGCGGGCTCTGAAGGCGGGCGCCAAGGATTTTGTCAACAAACCCTTCTCGATGGAGGAAATGTTGGCCCGCATCAACAATCTTCTGGAAGTCCGGATGATGCACAACTCGGTGCACAGCGAGAAGAAGTCGCTGGAAACCCAGGTGGTGAAACGCTCCCAGGAGTTGCGTCAGTATCAGGTGGAAATCATCCACCGGCTCGCCCGGGCGGCGGAATACCGTGACAACGAAACGGGCATGCACGTTATTCGCATGAGCAAGCTGTGCGCACGGCTGGCACGGGGCCTGGGCCTGAATGACCACGACTGCCAGCTCCTGCGCCATGCCAGCCCCATGCACGACATCGGTAAAATCGGCATTCCCGATCACATTCTCCTCAAACCGGGACGCCTCACCCCGGATGAATGGGCCATCATGCAGACCCACGCTGAAATCGGCGCGGTGATTTTATCCGGGAGCGAATCGGAATTTCTGCAGATGGCGGAAGTCATCGCCGGGTGCCACCACGAACAATGGGACGGCTCGGGTTATCCCAAAGGCTTGAAGGGCAAGAACATTCCCCTGGTGGCGCGCATTGTGACCGTGTGCGACGTCTTCGACGCCCTCACCAGCGACCGGCCTTATAAAAAAGCCTGGCCCATTGAAGACACCGTGAAGGAAATGGAAAGCGAAAGCGGCCAACGGTTCGACCCCAATGTGTTAAGGGTTTTCATGGACCTGCTTCCGGAAATGGTCGAAATCAGCCAGCAGTTTGCTGATAGCATGGATTCAGTGGTCAACCTCCGGCACAAAACCTCCTGACCGGACCCCAAAAATTCGGTCGCATCAGGACAGCGGCACGGCCTCCTTGCTGCGGGTCCGACATCCATCCATCAACTGTTGCGCGTTCGGGTAGGTATCGTCTGCTTTGAGGATTTTTTCGAGGTAGGGCCCCGCCTTGTCGCACCTGAGGGTCTTCGCATAAATTTCCGCCATGATGAATTGAAAATGAATATCGTCCGGCTTCACCATTTCATAACGGATGCCCGCGCCGATCACTTCCCGCGGTTCGCCCCGGCCCCGGTAACTGAACAACGCGCTTTTTAACGCCTCTGCATTCATGGGGTCGTTGGCCAGAACCCGGCTGGAATAGGTCAGGGATTTTCCATAATCGTTCTTGATGTTGTAAAACTTGGCCAGGGCGTTGAGCAGGCTGAGGTCCTCCGGGTTTTCCCGGACCTTGTCCGTCAATTCGATCAAAGCGATTTCCTGCATGACCGTCCGCAACTGGCGTGGATCGCTTTTAACCGCGGCTTCAAGTCTCTCCCGCGCCTCGTCCCAGCGCTCCAACGCCATGAGGTTGTACCCCAGATACAGGTTGGCGAATCCGTGTGCCGGTTCCCGGGCCACCACCTGTTTTAAATATTCCACACTGCGGGCATACTCCCCGACCTGATAAAACGCATGTCCCAGGTTTAAAAGAACATTCAGCTTGCCGGGCTCTTGCCGGTGTTGCGCCAGCAGGCGGTTTATCTGCTCCCGGCCCGCCTGCAGGTGATACCGGAACAAATCGCCGCCGCCGCCGGATAGCTCGATCGCCTCCAGCAACAGCCCGCGGTTGCCGTACATGACGCCGCGCTGGTATAGATCCATCACCCGGTACTGCCGTTTGAGCTGTTGGGTGTCCTCATACGCCATGCCCGAAATGCGTTGAACGACCTCCTCGACCGGGGTGCGGTTGAACACCAGCCGTTCCTGCCCCGCCAAACCGATGACCTTGCCGTAATCGAGATAAAACTCAATGCGCGGCCGGTTGTCGGTGATCATCGGCTGATCCGCCGACAACCGTTGCATCGCCTCTTCCAGAAACCAGATGTTGCTGAGCAGGGTGGTGGCGTCCGGTATGTAAATATCCCGCATGGCCTGCGCCACCGAGGGCTCCGCCATACGGTCTTTCAGCTTTTGGAAATCGATTTGAATCGGCTGATCGGAACCGATGATCAGAATCTCGTTGGCGACCGACATCCACGCGATGGCATGCGGGAACACCGATAGAAAGGTTTTGAAGTGCATGTCCACTTCCCGCGCGCTCTGGCTGTGCAGGGGAATCCACTGCGCCATAAGGCCGCCCGGCTTGAGCCGGTCACGCGCCGCCTGGTAAAAATCTTTCGTATACAAGTTCACGGTAAACGCGGTGCGCGGCGGCGGCGGTTCGCCGGTGATCACGTCATACCGCTTCCGCGTGGTCAACAGGAAGTTGCGCCCGTCCTGGAGCACGATATTTATTTTGGGATTGTTGACGGCGTTGTGGTTCTCGTTTTGGAACCAAGCCGCAGCATGGATGACGCTCGACGACAACTCCACACTGTCCACCCGCTTCACCCGCGGATGAATCCCGGCCGCGCCGGCGGTCTGGCCCGTGCCGAAACAGATCACCATCACGTCTTCCGGGTTGTCGGACAACAGAATCGGAACATGCGCGAACAGTTTCATGTAGCGCGTGGCGATCACGTTGGAGGCGGACATGGAAATGCCGTTGGTGATCAGCCGCTTGGCGGTGGGATCGAGGATGCCGTATTCGTCTTCGAACACCGCCACGGTAGCCGTCACCCCTTCTTCGAAATAGAGCAGTTTGCTCATATCCCGCTGGCCGGCGCTGTCGCGCATGAAGAACCGGTCGAGCAGGTTCCCGGGCATCGCCGCATTCAGGGCGATCACCCCGGCCACGGTTACTCCCGCCACGCCCTTGCGCCATCCCGGCGCGGCATCATCACCCGTGCCGAACAACAGCGGCACCATCAGCAGATTGATTGTCGCTATCGCCACCAGGCTCTTCTCCATGCCCAGCCAGGGCAGAAGCACAAACCCGGCCACCAGCGAACCGAGAATGGCGCCCAGCGTGTTGGCGGAATAAATCCGGCCGGTGGCCCGGCCGACGTGTTCGTGTCCACCCGCCGCCAGTTTGATGAGCACCGGAAAACTCATCCCGAACAGCAGGGTCGGCACCCCCATCAGCGCGGCCGAATCCTTGAAGTAGCGGAGAAACGTTTTGACGGGATTCGTCAGGCTGTAACTGTTCCACGGGGCGGAGAGCAGACTCTCCATTGTAAACAGGGTGAACAGCACGTACACCCCGATACCCGCCTGCAGGGCGATCAACACCGTTCTCAGGGAAACGGCGCGCGCTATCAGCGGCACCACCGCCAGACTCCCGATGCAGAGTCCGAGCAGAAACACCGCCAGCATCAGGCTGAACGAATACACCGTGCTGGCGATGCTGAACACCAGCAGGCGCGTCCACAACACTTGATACGCCAAGGCGGTCAAGCCGAAGACGAAACTGATTCCCATCCACAGTTTCAGCTCGGGGCTCCACGTCATCTTCGGCCACTCGAAGCGGGGCAGGCGGAACGGCGTTTTTTCGCCGGGATGCTCCTCCTGGTAAATGCGGATACAACCGATGCCGATAAGGAGATTGGCGCAGGAGGCGAACAACGCCGTCTGCAGAACCCCGAAGGTGGAAATGAACAGGAAACCGGTCAACACGCAACCCGCCGCCGCGCCCAGCGTATTGATGGAATACAAATAGCCGATCTGCGTGCCCAGGCGGGCGTTGTCGGTCACGTAATATTTGCTGATGATCGGCAGGGTGGCGCCCATGAAGGTCGTTGGGATGAATATCAGCCCGAACGCCAGCAGCGCTTTGAGGGCGTTGAACAGGGCCGGAGAATCCGGGAGCCAGCGGTGCATCCACGCGTAGAACACGTGAAACTCCGAAAAGATCAGCGACATCACCGCGCTGGTGGCGAAAATGAGGAGTTCCACCCGGCCGTAGACGAGGAGCGGCGGCGTGCCCTCCCGGTTCGCCACGGCGCGGTCGATCATGTGGCCCCAGACGTAACTGCCGAACCCCAGCCCCGCCATAAACGCCGCAAGTACAATGGATACCGAGTACACGGTATGGCCGAACACCAGCGTCAGCTGGCGTGTCCAGATGATCTCGTAAACCAGGGCGGTGATCCCGGAAATGAAAAAATAGACGTACACCAGCCGCGCCGGTTTGGGGGATAAGGCCACGGTCAAAAATCCTTTAAATGGATTGACATTAATCCTGCGTTTCAGTAGTTTTAGGGACAGGGGAAGCCCGACCAACCATAAATCAAAATACGGGTTTTGCCAACCCCGAAGCAGAAGGAATGGAAGTATGGCCGAGGATTATACGGCACATGAAAAGGAAATCGCGGCCTCGGACCGCATCGACCACCCCTACGCCGACGAAATGGGCGTGGAGTGGACTGTCGAGGCCTGGGAGCGGGTCAAGCACGCGCCTGAATTTGTAAGGCCCGGTATCCGCA
>SMUY01239950.1_pt1 | contig 29675 bp, 28 predicted proteins | sample 2456441 | NCBI WGS metagenome assembly SMUY01 (sample SAMN11095931, study PRJNA526329) | marine sediment metagenome | biome: Marine sediment; feature: Surficial sediment; material: Deep marine sediment; isolation source: Hadal surficial sediment | place: Pacific Ocean | collected 2014-11 | depth...
CAAAAACGTGGCCCAGCGCTGCGATGAGCTGGTCAGTTTGCCGATGCAGGGTGCCGTCTCCAGCCTGAATGTCTCAGTCGCAACCGGCATTTGCCTGTACGAGGCACTCAGACAGCGAAAGGGAGCCGATCTGTAGCGAATCGCCCGCAGGGCAGGCTCCTACAAATGCTATTTAGAATTGGAGCCCGCCCAGCGGGCGTAATCTAGGATAAAACCGGTCCGCCCCCGGTTTTTGCTTGCTTAGGGGCCGATGCTTGGTTAGGATGCGCCTCCCCACTCAAGTGTGGGGAAAACCTTGCTTCACCGGGTGATCCGGGAAGCTGAAATCCGTAAGGGCGCACTGAAATCAAATCAGCGTACCCGATGCGATTCCAACCGAAAGGGAAGAAAATGAGACACTACGAGATCGTGTTTCTGGTTCATCCGGACCAGAGCGAGCAGGTTCCTGCCATGGTAGAACGTTACCAGGGCATGGTGACCGAATCAGGCGGTACAGTACACCGCACTGAAGACTGGGGTCGGCGTCAGCTGGCACACCCAATAAACAAAGCCCATAAAGCGCACTATGTTCTGCTGAACATCGAGTGCAATCATGAAGTCGTTGCCGAGATTACGACTGCGTTCAAATTTAATGACGCGGTAATCAGACATCTTGTCATCAACCGCAAGGCCGCTATTTCTGAAGCTTCACACATGGCGATCGCTGTCGAGGAAGAGAAGGACAGAGAGCGCGAGTCGCAAAAACGACGTGATGCGAAAGCTGCTGCTGAAGCCGCCGAACTTGCGCGAGCTGCGGCGAGAGCTGCTGAGGAGGCCGCGAAAGAAGAAGCTGCCACCGACGATGGCGAAAAAACTGCTGTAGAAGAGGCATCGACTGAAAGTAGCGAAGACGCTGCCGCAGCTGAAGCAACGGCTGAGAGTAGCGAAGAAGCTGCTGCAGCTGAAGCAACACCTGAGAGTAGCGACGAGGTTGCTGCAGAAAAAGCAACGGCGCAAAGCGGCGAAGAAGCTGCTGCAGACGAGCCCGTAGCGGCAAGCAGCGAAGAGGCTAGTGCTGAAGAGCCGGTTGCCGGGAAGAATGAAGACAATGCTGAAGCCGAGGCAGCCGACAAAACGGCCGCTGAAGCCAAGAGCGCCTGACGGAGAAGTAGATAATGAGTAGATATTCACGCAGACGGAAGTACTGCCGCTTCACCGCCGAGGGAATAACAGAGATCGATTACAAGGATCTTGCATTGCTCAAGGCATACGTTACTGAAACCGGCAAGATCGTACCGAGCCGAATTACGGGTACGAAGGCGCATTACCAGAGACAACTGTCGACCGCGGTAAAACGGGCGCGTTTCCTGGCACTGCTGCCCTACACCGACCGGCACTGATCAAGGCGACTCCAGGATCGGATTCGTGCAACCGATAGCCGCATGGCTGGTCGCCCGACCACAGAACGGTGTTCTGGGGTTGGCGGGAACGTTACTGCTGCCGCTGGCACCCATCGTAAGTGGCCTGGTGATGGTGCTGCTCGTGTTTCGGCACGGGTTGCGGACAGCGCTGCTACAAGGGGTAATCGCTGCGGCAGTGTTGTCGACCGTGTCGCTCATTATGAGTGCATCGGTCGTACAGATTCTGCTGAACGTGACCAGCACCTGGTTGCCGGGAATGCTTTTGGCAGCGCTGATGCGCAGCCAGCGCTCACTGACGTTGATGCTACAAGTGTCAGTCATTGTAGCGATTGTGGTGACACTGGCTTTTTTTGTTGTTTTGGGGGACCCCGCGGTCTACTGGAACGATGTAGTGACAGCACTCACGAAGCTGTTTGAGGAAAATGGTCTGCAGGAGCAGGCAAGGCTGCTGGCATCAAGGCAGGAAGTCATCGCGCCGCAAATGACGATGATCTTCGTGTTCCTCAGCTGGTCGTTGTACGTGTTGGTGGTTTTGCTGGGTTATGCGCTTTTTCAAAGCCTGCCCGAGCAAACCGCAGTTTACGGGCGGTTCTGTGACCTTAATTTTGGTCGCGTTCTGGCCCTGATTATGGCGGTAACCTCGCTTCTTGCTGTGCTGACTCAGGCAGCGTGGTTGCAGAATGTTGCATTTGTCATGTTTGCGACGTTCTGGATTCAGGGGCTGGCAGTGTTGCATTGGTTGCGCACACAAAAACGCATGCCCGTGTTTGTGTTGATAGCAACCTACGCGTTGCTGCCGATTTTGAATGTACTGCTGGTGGCCGCATTCGCCGTCGTTGGATATACAGATGCGTGGTTTAATTACCGCACTCGTGGCGTCGCTGCATAAGCACTGATGCGAAAAGATACTTACGTAGACAGGTTTGAAATATGAACGTTATTTTATTGGATAACATTGAGAATCTCGGCAAAATCGGTGATCTGGTTTCAGTCAAAGCCGGCTACGGTCGAAATTTCCTGTTGCCGAAAGGCAAAGCGGCTCTGGCGACGAAAGAAAACATCGTAGAGTTCGAAGCGAAACGCGCCGGTCTGGAAAAAGCGGCCGCAGAAGATCTCAGCTCCGCAAAGGCTCGCGCAGAACTCGTTCAGGGCATGGAGTTGGTCATTCCGGCGAACGCTGGATCCGAGGGCAAGTTGTTCGGCTCGATTGGCCCAATCGATATCGCCGAAGCGTTTTCGAAAGTGGGTGTCGAGGTTGGCCGTAGCGAAATTCGCCTGCCGGATGGCCCGTTGCACGAAATTGGCGACTTCGAAGTCGGCCTGCACCTGCATCCCGAGATCAACGTCGAAATAACAGTCAAGGTTGTCGCCGAAGAATAAGTCATCTGTGGTACGGTATCAGGCCGTGCCCGCAGGGTGCACTAAAGGGGTCAATCAAAGCTGCCGGTACTACCTGGCCGGTAGATTTTGGCGGTATCGACAATTGGGGCAGGTTTAAATGGTTCGAGCGTTTGATGATGGGATAGGCATCGATGCCGCTGAGCAGCGACTGAAAGTACCGCCAAATTCCGTTGAGGCAGAGCAGTCACTGCTTGGCGGACTCATGCTCGACAATGTGGCCTGGGACAAGGTAGCGGACATCATCGTTGCCGATGACTTCTACCGCAAAGATCACCGACTCATATTCGGTGCAATTGCCGATCTCGCCGAAAACAGCAATCCCTGCGATGTGGTGACGGTATCTGAATTTCTGGACAATCGTAACGAACTCGATGCTGCTGGCGGCCTGGAATATCTGGCAACGCTGGCCAACGAAACTCCGGGTGCCGCCAACGTAAGAGCCTACGCGACAATTCTTCGCGAGCGCTCAACACTCCGCTCACTCATCAATGCCGGCAACGAGATCAGTGGCAGTGCGTATGACACCGAGGGTCGCAATGCGTCCGAGCTGGTCGATGAGGCTGAGCGACTCGTTTTTGAAATTGCCGAGAAAGGCGCGCGCGGCAGAGTGGGCTTCAGGCACCTCAAGAAAATCCTGCCGGATACGGTGGACCGTATAGATACTCTGCACCAGTCAGGTGGAGACATTAGCGGAATTTCGACAGGATTCACTGAATTTGACAAGCTGACTGCGGGCCTGCAATCCGGCGAACTCATCATTATCGCGGGTCGGCCATCCATGGGCAAAACGACGCTTGCTATTAACATCGCTGAAAATGCGGCGATCGGTGCCAAAGTACCAACCGCAATCTTTTCAATGGAAATGCCCGCGCAACAACTGGCATTTCGTATGATCTCATCACTCGGCCGCGTGGATCAGACCCACTTGCGCACCGGCAAGTTTCCGGACGAGGACTGGTCACGTATCAATACGGCGGTGCAGCTTATGTCGGATGCGCCAATTTATATCGACGATTCACCGGGGCTCTCACCAACAGAGATTCGTGCGCGCTCACGGCGCCTGAAAAGAGAGAGCGGTTTGGGGTTGATCGTTATCGACTATTTACAATTGATGCAGGTCCACGGCAATAAAGAAAACCGGGCGACAGAAATTTCCGAAATTTCGCGTTCACTAAAAGCGCTGGCAAAAGAGCTCGAGGTGCCGGTCATTGCACTTTCGCAGCTCAATCGAAGTGTGGAACAGCGACCCGACAAGCGACCGGTTATGTCGGACCTGCGTGAATCAGGTGCTATCGAGCAGGATGCAGACCTGATTCTGTTTATCTATCGGGAAGAAGTCTACAAACCGGACACGCCGCGCAAAGGCATTGCTGACATCAGCATTGCCAAGCAACGAAACGGCCCGATTGGTGAATTTCCGCTCACCTTTGTTGGCCGCTATACAAAGTTTGAAAACTGGGTGCCGGAAAGTTACGCGGATGAGGCTTATCAGTGAGTTTCGGCGCACGGGCGTGCATCAAGCTCGGCGCAATTCGACACAACTTTCAATTCATCAGGAATCAGGCACCCGGCGCACGGGTGATGGCCGTCATCAAGGCGAATGCCTATGGCCATGGTCTGGTCGACGTAGCCAAATGTCTTGGGGATGCTGATTGCCTGGCAGTGGCGCGTCTCGCGGAAGCTATCGAACTCAGAAACGCGGGCGTAGACAAGCCGATCGCATTGCTCGGCGGCGTGTTTTCTGCAGGTGACGTTGAGCTGGCGATCGACCTGCAGCTGCAGATTTGCGTACATGCCGAGGAGCAGATTACGTGGCTTGAAAAGCATGGCCCGGCAGATGCTGTGGTTTGGGTAAAAATTGATACTGGCATGCATCGTCTTGGTTTTCGTCCCGACGCCGCGGCGATGGTCATCGAGCGCCTCGGCAGTTGCGCCGCCGTCGACGATGTACGGTTGATGACCCATCTGGCGAATGCGGACGACTTGCTGGATGCCACTACAAAAACGCACATCCGGGCGTTTCGCGCATTGGCTGACGATTTTGCCGGTGCAGTCAGTATTGCCAATTCTGCAGGTGTGCTGGGTTGGTCCAGGGAGTTGGCAGTCTTCGCTGACTTTTGTGATGCGGGTCGATTGTGGATTCGTCCTGGCTTGGCCCTGTATGGTATCTCACCGTTCCCAGGGCGACGCGGGGTGGACTTTGGTCTGCATCCGGCCATGCAATTCGAGACCCGTCTTATTGCCGTCAAACATCTTAATAAAGGTGAGCGGGTCGGTTACGGCGGGACCTGGCAAGCACAGCAGGACACCCTGACAGGGGTCATCTCCGCCGGGTATGGTGACGGCTACAGTCGCCACATCGCCAGTGGCACACCGGTGCTCATCAATGGCCGGCGTGTGCCGGTGATCGGGCGAATATCCATGGATCTTTGTAGTGTCGATCTGGGAGTGGACGCTACCGACCAGGTTGGAGATTCGGTTGTGCTGTGGGGAGTTGATTTGCCGGTCGAAGAAATTGCGGAGCACGCCGGTGCAATTCCTTATGAGCTTGTTTGTGGCATTACCAATCGCGAAGAAAGTGCAATTGAAGATTAATCCGGCAGGAAAGTACAGACGTCATTGCGAGCCCGGAGGGCGTGGCAATCTCCCGACGCTGTCGCGCGGCTTCGTTGTGCACTACTACAACCTGATAGAGGTTGCCGCGTCGCTTCGCTCCTCGCAATGACGTCTGTTTCTTCGGGCTCGCAATGACGTTGGTGCTATCAGCCGCTTAGTTCAGGCATTGCCTTACAGCGTCTGGACGATCAAGTCTGACCTATTACACCTAGCTGGCGAAGAAACCCATCTTGACGCCGGCCAACTGCAGGACGTCGTTGTCGGCCAGCTTGCGCGCTTGCGCGCCAATTGGCTGACCATTAACCAGCGGATAATCACCTTCCTCACCGCTTTCAACGTGGACGAAGTAATAACCTTCGGCACGTCGCGTGATCGCGGCAACTTGCACGCCCGGGCGACCAAGTGTCGTGAGCGCTTTTGTCAGTTCCAGTTCGCGACCCGCAAACGCGCCGCTCAACACCTGCAGTTTGGCCATCGGCAATGCACTGGGCGCATTGCGTGGATCAATGCCTGCTGCGGTTGCCGTGTGTGCTGCCGGTTCAGGTGGGGGGGGAGGCGGTGCTGGTTCCGGTTGCAGAACGGGCGCGGCTTCCGGCTTGGGCTCAGGTTCGGGCATATCGACTTTGACATCAATGCGGTCTTCGGCAACCGGAGCTGCTGCATCGGCCGCTGCCGCTGCATCGGCGGCTTTCTCAGCCATTGCCAGTTGCTCGGCATTATGCTGACCGGCCGGGATGACCATGGTCTTTTCGAACTCGTCCTGTTCGGTCTCGCTCGTCTGTTCGTCAGAGAAGCGCAGCTGGTGATGACCGATCGTAATGACGTCACCATGTTGCAGCGCATGTTTCTTGATCAACTTGCCGTTGACGTAGGTACCGTTGGTGCTGTTGAGATCCTCAAGGAATGAATCATTGAGGATATTGATAATCAGGGAATGGTGGCCACTGACCGCCGGATTGTCGATGCGTACGTCATTGTCCGGCAGGCGTCCGATCGTATAACGCTCTTTGGACATGTTGTACTCAGCCAGGACCTGGCTGTCCAGACTCAGGATTAAACGTGCCATATCAGTATTATCGCTCTTGTTAAGACAGTGTTAATCGCAGAGTGTCTGCCTTGACTCTCTGCCTCCCTATGAGCGGAACAAATTTTGTAACCGTGCCAGCAGTCCTTTTTTCGCCTCGAACGAATCCGTTACCTGCGCCAGCATCACGGATATGTTGTCCCGACCGCCGTGATCGTTGGAAAGCTGCACCAGCTGTTGACCAACCACATCAAGGCTAGCATTAAACGTGCTGATAGTTAAGTGAATATCCTCATCTTCGACCATGTCGCACAAGCCATCCGAGCAAAGCAGGTAGACATCGTCGGGCAGGACGTCGTACTCATGAACCTCTACATCCACGGTAGGCTCCACACCCAGTGCCCGGGTGACGTAATTGCGGTTGGTCGAGCGCTGGGCCTCTTCTTCGGAATAAAAGCCACGATCTACCAGCTCCTGCAGCAGCGAGTGATCCAGTGTGAGTTGCTCAAATACGCCCCCGCGAAGCCGATATGCGCGGGAGTCGCCGACGTGGGCAATGGACACTTTATTGTCGTAGAACATGGCTGCGACCAGGGTTGTTCCCATGCCCTCGCAGTGGGTCTGGCTCTGTGCAGTCTGGTAAATGATTTTGTTCGCCCTGGAAACCGCGTCACGCAGAACGATGGTCTGGCGCATCATGCCGGTCGTTGGGTCAAGGTCATTGCGTTCTTCACGCGTGGCGCCCTCGGCGGCCAGCTCGGTAATCGTCTGCACTGCGATGCCGCTGGCGACTTCGCCCGCGTTGTAACCACCCATGCCATCTGCGAGCACCATGAGGCCCATGTCATTATCCGTGCCAATGGCATCTTCATTGTGCTCGCGAACCTTACCGACGTCGGTAATTTCAGCAAAAGATATTTTATCGCGCAGACTCATTCGTTTATTTTTCGCTATTGTCCAGCTATCGGGCTCAGGCCGCATACTTAGCGCAATTGCGCAGTGCAATCGCCATTTCGGCGCCGTTGGTGAAGCGGTCTTCCGGACGTTTCGCCAGTGCCTTGAAAAGCACCGCGTCCACGCTCGGCGGGACACCCGGTCGACGGTTCGATATTGGTGCCGGGTCTTCGGTCGTGATTTTAGTCATGAGTACAGCAATGTTCGTGGCCTTGAATGGCACCTCACCGACGAGTAATTCATATAGCGTAACACCAAGAGAGAATAAGTCCGAGTGGCCCGTGAGCGTGTCGGCGTTGAGCTGTTCGGGTGACATATAGATGGGTGTACCAAGGACGATACCGGTCTTGGTGCGATTGTTGTCAGTGAGTCTCGCCACGCCAAAGTCGCTGATTTTCAGCATGTCCTGGCGGAGACTGTAGAGCAGGTTAGCGGGTTTGATGTCGCGATGAATGACGCCCTGGTTGTGTGCATAATCAAGCGCCTCGGCGGTCCTGGCACACAATTCAAGCGCCTTGTTCGGTGCGAGTAGCCTCTTCGGATCGGTAAACTCTGTCAGAGACTTGCCCTGCAGGTATTCCATCGCAATATAGGCGAGGTGCTTGTCCTCGCCGCAGTCGAACACGGTAATGATATTCGGGTGGGTCAGGCGGCCGGCGGACTCAGCTTCGCGGAAGAAGCGCAGGCGTGCTTCCTCGAGTTCCTCGTCCTCGAATTCTTTTTCAATGGGAATGACTTTTAGCGCAACTGCACGATTAATGCGTGGGTCGCGTGCGAGGTATACAGCGCCCATGGCGCCTCGACCAATGCGTTTTTCGATGACATAGCGGCCCAGGCGCTGTGGCGCGCCGCTGGTACCACCCAGTGAGAATTTGTTGGCCTTGGTCGTCGATCCCTGAGTCCTCTTCATCCACTCAATAACCGCCTCAGCACGTTCCGGTTTCGCCTGTTCTTCAAAGGCCAGGGACAATTTGTACATGACCGTTGCCAGCAGTTCGTTCGATTGACAACGACGAAATTCGGCAAACGCGGGCTCGAGTCTGCCGGCAGTCAGGAAATCACTGCCACGCTTGAACGCGTTGAATGATGATTTGATCACGCTTCCCGCGAGCCACCAACTGAGCATCGATGCGCCCGAAAAGATAATGACGGCACGGCCGAGATCGAGGCGCACACGGGTAATAAGAAGGAACAGCGCGTCGATCAGAATCAGGGCGATAATGGTGATCGTCGCAATCAAAATAATATCGCGCCGATTTCGATCCGGCAGGAACAATATGGCGATGATTGCCAACAAAACCGGTGCCAGCCATTCCAGTGCCCGTACCCAGCTGGGAGCGATGATCATCTGCCCTTGCTCAACATTGGCGAGCAGGGCGGCGATGATTTCGGATGAGGTAACAAACTGGCCTGAGGGCAGGATTGCTACCGCGGCAGCCAGCGACGGCGTTGCATCGAGAAAAACAGTTTTGCCACGCAATTCATCACCCGTGAAGTCTGGTCGGAGTACATCGGCCGCATCCAGGTGGTCGATTGCCGTGTAGTTTGAGAGGTAAACCTCAACCACAGCATTCGAAACCCGGGGGTCGGCTGCGTAATCAAAGGAGTCAAGCGCGATGGCCAGCGGCAACGAAGGCGACATCGTGCCGCCTTGCAGGTGCCACAATCGCGATTGGCGCAGCACACCATCGTCGTCAGGACTGAGTTGCAGAATGCCGGTCTTGGTTGCGACATCGGCCAGGCGATGGCCATCCGGAACAAAGACCGGCACGCCGCCGGACAACAAAGCGGCCCAGCCTGGCATTTCAGACGATTCAGCCATCTCCGGCGGCTGGGCCAGAATGATGCGATCTACGCCGTAAGTATTGAAAGCGCTGAGAAGCTGGCCAAATTGAGCGTCGATCTCGGCGGCAGACAAATCAGACGGGTTGATACTGACGATGACGCTATTATCGAGCGGCTCATTTCTGACCCGCGTGGCGATCTGGTCGTACAGAAAATTGTCCGCAGCCACGAACCACGGTGCGCCTGGCCCAAAGACCAGAACCAGCAATACGCTGACAAAGCTGAGCACGACCAGCCGGTCGCGGCGTGTTTTTTGTTGTTTATCCAAGTTCGGCTTCTCTACATAACGTGGGCAGTATAGGAAATAGCAAGCCTTTTTAATGAGATACGGTTAGCATTTTTGCAGCCGTGATAGCGCTGGCGGCGGTGCTATGATTGGGATTCTGCTACCGCATAGGCCGGTTGCAGGGTAAAAGACCAAAAACGGATCGACGGATCAACTTAACGAACCCAATTCGCACGAAATTCCAGGGAGAACACATGGCACGGGCAAAAACAGCGTTTGTATGCGCCGATTGTGGTGCTCACGCTGTCAAATGGCAGGGTCAGTGTCCCGAATGTGGCGCGTGGAATTCGTTGGGCAAGACGACCTTGTCCAGTGGCACCGCCAACGCGGCCGGCGGTATTGAGGCTGTCGCCCTGGGGGCTCTCGTTGACGATGTCGAGATGCGTTACCCGACCGGCTTCGATGAGTTTGACCGCGTGCTGGGTGGTGGCCTCGTACCGGGCTCCGTCGTGCTCCTGGGCGGCGACCCTGGAATCGGCAAATCGACGTTATTGCAGCAGGTGGCCGCGCAACTTCCCGTTGCGCTGAACACCTGTTATGCAACCGGTGAGGAGTCGTTGCGACAAATTGCGCAGCGCTCGCAGCGATTGGGCCTCGACAATCCATCGCTGCGACTGCTCTCGGACACGTCGCTGGAGAATATTCTCGAGCAAGCGCGGGCAGGACAGTCGCGAGCGCTTATTGTTGATTCTATTCAAACACTGGTGAGCACGGACGTGCCCTCGGCACCGGGATCCGTAACCCAGCTACGGGAGTGCGTTAGTCGAATTGTGCAGTTTGCCAAGCAAAGAGAAGTTTCTGTTTTGCTCATCGGACACGTGACGAAAGAGGGCGCGATAGCCGGGCCAAGAGTTGTCGAACATATGGTCGACACCGTGCTGTATTTCGAGAGCGATCCGGCAAGTCGTTACACCATCGTCCGCGCAGTCAAGAATCGTTTCGGCGCCAGCAGTGAGATGGGCGTGTTCGCGATGACTGAAAGCGGTTTTCGTGAAGTCAAAAACCCGTCGGCGATATTTTTATCACGCGGTCACACAGGTGATGCCGGCAGTATCGTGTCGGTTACCTGGGAGGGCAGTCGACCGTTGCTGGTTGAAATTCAGGCGTTGGTGGCGGATGCAAATGGCACGCCAAAACGCCTGGCGCAGGGCGTCGACCAGAATCGGCTCGCATTGCTTTTGGCGGTGTTGCAAAGGCATGGCGGAATTGCGCTGTCGGGAGAAGACGTTTTCATTAATGTCGTTGGCGGGCTACGTATTGGTGACACTTCTGCGGACCTGCCATCGTTGTTGGCAATCGTGTCGAGTTTCCGCGATCGTCCATGCAAAGCCAAGATGCTGAGCTTCGGCGAAATAGGTCTTGCCGGAGAAGTTCGCCCGGTGCGCTTCGGCACAGAACGCATCAGGGAAGCGGCGAAACAGGGCTTCACATTTGCGATCGTGCCAACAGCAAATGTACCGCAAAAAAAAATCCCGGGCATCGACGTTGTCGGTGTGCGTAAACTTGAAGATGCACTTGAGCAGGCGATTGCCTAGGCGAAGCCAAATGAAGCGGATATTGGTAGACACAGGTAGCACCAACGTCATTGCGAGCCCGCAGGGCGTGGACGTCATAACGGACCAGAAGGCACAGACGTCATTGCGAGCCCGCAGGGCGTGGCAATCTCTCAAAACTGCGGCTTGGCTTCGTTTCGCGTTGCGACAACCTGTTAGAGGTTGCCGCGCCCTGCGGGCTCGCAATGACGTCTGTTTTTTCTGCTGGTTCGTGGGCTGGCTGTGCGGTCCGGTCTGAGTTATTGCACCTGGGTCAGGAATCAGCGGCTGAATTCTTGCGGCGTTTTTCGCCTACATAAATGCGCGCCAATTGCACCTTGTTATCCTTGGTCTCAATAATCTCTATCGGATAGCCTTCAATTTTCAGGCCGGTACCGGAATCCGGAATGGTCTCGAGATACTCAAGGACAAGACCGTTTAAGGTCTTCGGTCCGTCAGTCGGCAAATCGCAATTCATGGCACGATTCATTTCACGAATATTGGCGGCGCCATCGACCAGAAAAGTATTCTCGCTTTCGCGGACGATTTCATCGTCATCATCGGCGGGATCAGTCGTGAACTCACCGACAATTTCTTCGAGAATATCGTCCAGCGTTACGATGCCCTGGATATCACCGTACTCGTCAACCACCAGCGCGAATCGTTGCCGGCCTTTCTGGAATTGCACCAGCTGTGTGCTCAGCGGCGTACCCTCGGGAACGAAATAGGGCTCTGTCAGTAACGATTCAATATCGTCTTTTTCGATTTTTCGTTCGCTGAACATATTGGCCAGTTTGCGCAGATGCAAGACGCCAATGACATTATCAATAGTATCGCGGTAGACAGGCAGGCGAGTGTGTTCACTGTTGCGGATCCGTTCTGCTATCTCTGCAATATCGTCATCAAGATCAATACCGATTATTTCGTTGTGCGGCACCATGGCATCTTCAACGGTGACTTTTTCCAGGTCAAGGATGCTCACCAGCATCTGTCGGTAGCGGCCCGAGATGCGCGTACCGGCTTCGTATACAACGGTGCGCAATTCCTCGCGGCTCAACGCATGACCTTCAGCATCTCCGTGGCTTTGGCCCAGAAGAAAAAGAACGCCGTTGGCCATTAGGTTGATCAACCAGACGATCGGATAGAGAATTTTCAAGAGCGGGTAATAAACGTATGCAGCTGGAAAGGCCACCCGTTCCGGATAATTTGCAGCCAAGGTTTTAGGTGCTGTCTCGGCAAAAATCAGCACCACCAGCGTGAGTACTGCCGTGCCGATCGCAAAGCCGACCTCCCCACCGAGCTGCATGGAGACGACACCGACCAGTGCGGAGGCGGAGATGTTAACCGCATTGTTACCGAGTAGAATCAGTCCAATCAGGCGATCGGGACGCTGCAATAGTTTTTCGGCGAGTTTTGCACCTTTGTGACCGGCGCGCGCCTTGTGGCGCAGCTTGTACCGGTTAAGGCTCATCAATGCTGTTTCCGTGCCGGAAAAGAACGCGGAAAGAATAAGAAGGACAACAAGCAAACTTATCAGGCTTGCTAGCGGAATGTCATCGCCCAAAGGATGGGCACCTCCGTTTCATGAATACGTTCACAGTTCAGCAGGACCGGTGAAGCCTGTCAAGGGCCTCAACTCCAGCTTCTGCCGAGCACTTCTTCAAGCACGTAACGGCTGCCAAAGTAGGCCAGGCACAGGGTTCCAAAACCCCACAAATAAAGGTAAACGGCGCGCTTTCCGCGCCAACCGGCAAACTGGCGACCGGCGAGCAAAACACCGAACAGAATGAGGGCCAGTAAGGACAGAGCTGTTTTGTGCACCAGGTGCCTGGCGAAAAAATTATCGACAAATGCGATCCCTGAAAACACTGCGAACAGCAGCACAAGGAAGCCGGCCGCGGTTATGCCGAAGAGCAGGTTCTCAGTGGTCTCCATTGGAGCAAACAACTGGTTCACCGCCGACAGCTTGCGTGCCTGCAATCGCTTTTCCTGGGCCAGCGCAAACAGGGCAACAATGGTACCGACCGAAAGCAGCCCGTAGGCAAAAAGTGATATCAGCACATGTGCCTGTATTTGCCAGCTTATCGGGTTGCCGGCAGCCGCCGGGGTTTGCCACCCGGTAAGTGCCGCCGCTGCGGCTGCCAGTACGAACAGCCCTCCGGCAAGACCCCGCAAGGTTGGTTGCAGTGCGCCAAACAATGCGACTAGCGCGATTTGCAAACCAATGAACGAGGCAGTGTTACCGATTGAGAGCGAAAGACCGTCGGGCAGGATGATGACCATCCAAAGTGTCCATGCATGCCAGGCGAAACCGCCAAGGCCACAAATGGTTGCAATGCCGAGCATCGCTTCGCTGCGTTCCCAGAACCGCGGCAGACGGGTCAGCGCCAGCAGGATACCGGCGACTACGTACAGGAAAAAAATTGTGGTTTGAAACACAGGCACCCGACCGTCTTGGTTGTGATTATTCGCTAGCAATCATCCCATATGGGGTTGGTTATTAGAACCCTAAAGCTGGCGGAAAAAATTATTGTAGGAGCCCGCCGTACGATAGTCCAGATCGATTAAACGTCGCCACTATCTGTCTATCGGCACGGGCGATGAAGCTATATTTTCGTGATCGATCGTGTCTGACAGTCGTTTCTTTTGTGCGGGTGTGCCGGGGCATGTTTTCAACATGCCCGTAAATGTTTGTCGCCCGTGCCGGTAGATCGAGTATCTCAGGAATTGAGAAAACGTATCTATCGTACGGCGGGCTCCGACGGGCCTTCGCTATTCTCCCTGTCTTTGGATTGGTTCAGTTTTGGATGCTTGATCAGGTTAGAATGCGCCGTCAATTCCACCGTGGCGAATCCATGTTCGAAAACCTTTCTGATCGGCTGTCCCAGGCTGCACGCAATATTACCGGCAAAGGCCGGCTCACTGAGTCCAATGTCAAGGACACTTTGCGCCAGGTGCGATTGGCACTGCTGGAAGCAGATGTCGCGCTGCCGGTTGTCAAATCGTTCATTGAGAATATTCGGCAACGCGCGCTTGGTGAGGAGGTTGGCAAGAGTTTTACGCCGGGCCAGGCGCTGGTCAAAATTATCCATAGCGAACTGGTTACCATTCTCGGCAGCGACACGGTGCCGCTGGATCTCAGGGCACAACCGCCGGTGGTTATTTTTCTTGCCGGCCTGCAGGGCGCCGGTAAAACCACGACTGCCGCGAAACTGGCGCTGCGCCTGATCGAAAAAGACAAGAAGCAGGTAATGCTGGTCAGTGTCGATGTCCACCGGCCTGCGGCGATTTTACAGTTACAACGACTGGCTGGCGAAGTTGGAGCAAAGTACTGCGATAGCAGCGCTGATGAAAAACCTGAGGACATCATTGATCGGGCGCTGGACCAGAGCCGGCGGTTGCATATGGACGTCCTGATTGTCGATACGGCAGGTCGCCTGCATATTGACGATGAGATGATGGCAGAAGCGGTCCGCGCCCATGAGCGTGCGACTCCGCATGAGACATTGTTTGTCCTCGACAGCATGGCCGGGCAAGATGCAGTGAATTCCGCCCGGGCATTTGGTGAACTACTGCCGCTGACCGGCGTCATTTTGACCAAGGCGGACGGCGATGCCAAAGGTGGCGCTGCGCTGTCGGTGCGTGCGGTAACCGGCAAGCCCATTCGTTTCATTGGTGTCGGCGAGAAAATCGACGCGCTGGAAGTATTTCACCCGGAACGTATGGCGTCGCGAATCCTCGGCATGGGAGACGTGCTCTCACTGGTCGAGGAGATTGAGGACAAGGTCGACCGCGAAAAAGCGGACAAGCTGGCCAGGAAGCTGAAAAAGGGTCGTGGCTTCGATTTATCAGACCTGAAAGACCAGCTGGAACAGATGATGAACATGGGTGGCATGGCCGCATTGCTCGAGAAATTGCCAATGCCCGGCAACGTGAATACGGCGGCGTTAAAGAATTCGACCGATGAAAAGCAGTTTCGCCGCCAGATAGCGATCATCAATTCGATGACCCCACAGGAACGCCGTTTTCCCAAAGTAATCAATGGCTCACGGAAAAAACGCATTGCCAGGGGCGCAGGGCTTGAGATTCAGGACGTGAACCGGCTCCTGAAGCAACATCTGCAAATGGCAAAAATGATGAAAAAGATGTCCCGCGGCGGTATGAAAAAGATGCTGCGCGGCATGCCTGGTGGCATGCTGCCGCCCGGCATGGGTTAGAAGTCCGGGTTCGAGACAATTGTCGTTAATTGTTGTCAACGGCCATTTAAAAGCACCGATAATCTATAAAAAGTCGATTCTATTGTGGTTCTGCTGGAGCGAGGTTGAGGCGCGTGGGGTGCCGTGATGGTGGTTTTTGCGGACGAATTGTTAGTGGTTTGATATTTCGCCCGTGCCGATAGATTGACCACCACAGGGAGTTGAGTAACCGCCCCTACCGTACGGCGGGCTCCTTGGTTCTTTCTGGCACCTGTAGGAGCCTGCCGTACGATAGGAGCAGGGCCTCAATCCTTGTGAACAGCGATCTATCGGCACGGGCGAAATTGCGTTGAAAATTGAGACGATTTTTCGCTCGTAAGTGCTTCACATTCGGCCAGAAATGAGTAAAATGCGCCGTTAACTCGGGTCGGCCCGAGTATGGGCATGTCTGCCTGTAACTTAATTAAACGGAAATGCAATGGTTAGTATTCGTCTTTCGCGCGCTGGTGCGAAAAAGCGTCCTTTTTACCACCTGGTGGTCACCGACAGTCGCAACCGTCGGGACGGCCGGTATATAGAGCGTCTTGGCTTTTTCAATCCTCTTGGGAAAGAGTCTCAGGAGAACATTCGCATCGACATGGAACGCGTCGATTACTGGATCGGTCAGGGGGCCAAACCGTCGGATCGGGTTGCATCGCTCCTGAAGGCGCAGCGCAAGGCGGCTGCTGCAAACTAGGCACTATTCGCCACGACAGACAGGTGATGCGGACCAATGCAACACACGCTGTGGCACTGACTGATTCGAAGCCGCTTCTTCTCGGCCGTATATCCGGGCTTTACGGTGTCAGGGGATGGGTTAAGGTTCATTCCTACACCGATCCACGTGAAGCAATTCTCAAGTATGAGATCTGGCTGCTGGAGCGAGATGGCGTGTGGCAGGAAACGCGTGTCGTAGAAGGACGAAAACAGGGCAAGACCATCGTTGCCCGACTGAATGGTGTTACCGACAGGGAGTTGGCTGGCGCCTATGTGGGGGCCAGGATAGGTATTGTCAGGGCAGCGCTGGCGGAGACTGCGTCCGGCGAGTATTACTGGGCAGACCTGGAAGGCTTACAGGTGATCCGGCAGGACGGTGAGGTGCTGGGCAAAGTGGCTTATTTACTGGCGACAGGGGCGAATGACGTGCTTGTTATCCAGGGGGAGCAGGAAATACTGGTCCCGTTTGTCATGGATGAAGTGATTAAAGACGTTGATCTTGCCAGCGGCATTATCAGCGTCGATTGGGAATGGGACTGACGCGATGCAGGTACAGGTCGTCACGCTCTTTCCCGAGATGGTGAGCAACATCGCCGAATTTGGCGTTGTTGGCAGGGCAGTTGATCGAGGTCTGCTGTCGCTGGAGTGTCGCAATCCACGGGATTTTGCCGGAGATGTACACCGCACCATCGATGACCGGCCCTATGGTGGTGGTCCGGGCATGGTGATGAAATATGCGCCTCTGGACGCAGCACTGAGTGCGGCAAAAGCGGTGCAACCGGCAGGTTCACCAGTCGTTTGTTTGTCGCCACAGGGCGTGGTGTTTGACCAGGCGATTGCGCAACGATACGCAAAGCTGCCCGGCATGATTTTGCTGGCGGGCAGGTACGAGGGAATCGACGAGCGCCTCATTGAGTCGCATGTTGATGAAGAGCTGTCACTGGGAGATTTTGTCCTCAGTGGTGGCGAAATTGCGGCAATGGCTGTGATTGATGCGGTGGTTCGATTGCTGCCGGGCGTTCTCGGCGACGAGGAGTCAGCAGTTCAGGACTCTTTTATGCAGGGCTTGCTCGACCATCCGCATTACACGAGGCCTGAAGAGATAGCAGGCATGCAGGTACCGGACGTACTACTGTCGGGAGACCACGCGCGCATCGCGAAGTGGCGCTACCAGCAGGCATTGGGTCGAAGTTTTTTGCGACGGCCCGATCTGGTTGAAAAGATGGAATTGGATGACGAGCAGCAGAGTCTGCTCGATGAGTTTTTGGCACTGAGCAATTTTGGCACTAAACAAAGGAACTAGCCGGCAATGTAACCGGCAGGTGAGATGAAATGAGCAAAATAATCGACGCACTTGAGCAGGAACAAATGACCAAAGAAATCCCCGAATTTTCATCGGGCGATACGGTGGTCGTACAGGTAAAGGTGAAGGAGGGTACTCGCGAGAGGTTACAGGCCTTTGAGGGAGTCGTTATTGCCAAGCGCAATCGTGGCCTCAATTCATCGTTCACGGTTCGTAAAATATCGCATGGAGAGGGCGTTGAGCGCGTGTTTCAAACCTACAGCCATGCGGTTGCCGGCATCGAGGTAAAACGGCGCGGCGCTGTGCGACGTGCGAAGCTATACTACCTGCGTGGTCGTACTGGCAAGGCCGCCCGCATCAAAGAAAAGATCTAGCCATTGTGGGGAAATACGACCGTATACGGTATGCTTTCCCGTTATAGTGAAGCCTACGGCGTATGTCCCTGAACCATCACGTGCTTGCAAGGTCTGTCGAGGCATGAGCACGTTGCATGGAATAAGTGTGCGCTTTGGCCGTCTGGTGGTGATCAGCGTTTTTCTGCTTAACGGGGGTTGCGCGTCCTTGATGTCATCCGCAGCCAGTGGCTTTGCCGACAATCTGTCGGCCGCGGTTCTCAACCAGAATGACCCGGAAACAGTGCGCGATGGCGCGCCGGCCTACCTGTTATTGCTCGACAGTTTTCTCGAGGGAAGCCCGGATGATCCGGCGCTAAACGCTGCCGCGGCCAATCTGTACGCCACTTATGGCGCGGTATTCACGGCAGATCCTGATCGCGCCAGGCGACTGACGGAGAGAGCGCGCCGCTACAGTTCAAAAGCCATGTGCGTGAAATACAAGCCATCCTGTGACTGGCCTGGCATGTCGTTCGATGAATATTCAGCGACGCTTGGCGGGCTTCGGGAAAAACACGCTAAATTCGTCTACGCCCACGGGGTCGCATCACTCACTTATATAAGAGCGCACAGCGACGACTATGTTGCGCTCGCTGAATTGCCCCACATGGAAGCACTCCTGGTGCGCTACCTCGAAATATCGGATGGTGAATCAGATGGTAATGTCTATACCTTCCTGGGAATCCTGGCCACACTGAGACCGCCGGCACTTGGCGGAGAAATGGAAAAGGGACGGGCCTATTTCGAACGCGCGATAGAACTTTCCGGGGGTCGCGATCTCAGTGCCAAAGTTGAATTTGCGCGTGGCTACGCGCGCACGCTTTACGAAAGAGAGTTACACGATACACTGCTGCAGGAAGTCATGGCTGCTGATGCAGAGGTGTCGGGCTATACGTTAACGAATGTACTTGCACAACGTGATGCAGCCGAATTGCTGGCAAGTGCGGACGATTATTTCTGATGAGAATGCTAGTGGTCCAACAAGGAAGGCGTCGGCAAAAGGATCTACATTGGAGAACACGAATGACAATGTTCAGGGCAATTATTACAGTACTCGTGGTCTTGCTGTGTAGCAGCACCGCTGCAGTCGCTGCTACACAGTTAAAAATTGCGACGCTGGCGCCGCAAAACTCACAGTGGGCGACGGACTTTACGGCGGGCGCCGCAGAGATCAAGGAAAGAACAGAGGGCCGCGTAATCCTGAAGTTTTACTGGGGTGGGGCACAAGGCGCTACGGCGAAAGTCCTGCAGAAGATGAAAATTGGTCAGCTGCATGGCGGCACGTTTTCTCCGACTGATTTCCAGAGCCAGTTTCCGGATCTGAATTTGTACGGCTTGCCTTTCGTATTTGAATCCGAAGATGAAGTGAACTACGTTCGCAAGTTCCTCGATCCGCAATTGGAACAAAAGCTGGAAGATCTTGGTTATGTGACGTTCGGTTTTGCCAGTAGCGGTTTCGCCATCATAATGTCCAATGAACCAGTTCGTGGTCATGCAGATTTGAAAGGTAAAAAAATCTGGTTGCCGGAAGGTGACCTCATCAGTTTTGAGGCGATGAAAGCGTTGCAGTTGACACCCTATCCATCATCTCTGACCAATGTTTTGACAGGGCTGCAGACCGGCCTTATTGACATCGTTGCCATACCTCCCGCAGTCGCAGTTGCTTTACAATGGCACACCAAAGTCAAGTATGTGACGCAGGTACCGGTGCTCTATGTAATGGGATTCATGGGGGTTCAAAAGAAGGCGTTTGCTCGCCTCGATGTAGCTGATCAGGAAGTCGTTCGTGAGGTAATGTCCGATGTGTACACGAAAGTTGGTGAACGCAGTGTTCAAGAGTCAGAGAATGCGATAGAGGCACTCAAGAGTGTCGGCCTGGTAATAGTGGAACCGACACCAGGTGAGTTCGAAAAAATGCGTGATATTGCGGCCGACACCAATCGCAAAATGGCTGAGAAAGGAATGTTTTCGATCGAGTTGTTGCGACAAATGCAGTCACACATTAATGATTATCGGAAGGAACAAGTCGCGGGTGCTCAATAGTGCCTGACGGTTCGCCGGGAATATTGCAGCGCCTGGAGCGCTGGGGAACGGCGGCGGAGAACGCATCGATTGTCATTTTGCTAGGCACAATGATGATCCTGGCTGTCGGCCAGATTGTATTACGATTATTTTTCAGTATCGGCTTTGTCTGGACGGACGAGTTGATCAAATTGATCGTGCTTTGGATTGCATTGATCGCATCAGTTGCAGCAGCCCGCAGTGACAGGCACTTACGGATTGATGTGCTGTCGCATTTCGTGCCGGAAAAATACGCACGATTTCCACGCATCATAGTCGACGCATTCGCCGCATCAATGTGCGCCATGCTGGCCTGGCATTCCTACCTGTATATTCAGCTGACGATAGAGTTCGAAGATACTGTGCTGGTCGCATTCCCGGCCTGGATCGCCTACCTGGTCTTACCAGTCTCATTTGCGCTGATGGCGTATCGGTTCCTGTTGGCATTTGCCGGCGAAGTGATGGCGCTGTTTCGCGAGCCAGACCAGAGTGTAGATAGCGGATGATTTTGCTCAGCGTCCTTCTGCTGGTCCTCGCAGTGTTTGGTGCACCGTTGTTCGCCATTATTGCGGCAAGCGCGATGCTTGGCTATCAAAAAGAAGGCATTGATCTGATGGCGATTGCCATCGAGATCCTGGGAATTGCCAACATGCCGTTTCTCTCGGCAATCCCCTTGTTCACATTTGCCGGCTACCTGCTCAGTGAAAGCAATGCGCCAAAGCGTTTGGTGCGCCTGACCGGCGCCATGCTTGGCTGGATGCCGGGTGGTCTGGCGCTGGTCTCGCTTGCTGCCTGTGCGTTCTTCACCGCGTTTACCGGGGCTTCCGGCGTTACCATTATTGCCCTGGGGGCAATCCTGTATCCGGCGCTCAAGCAGGATGGCTATCCCGATAATTTCAACCTGGGACTCGTGACAACCTCCGGAAGCCTGGGCCTGTTATTCGCTCCGTCATTGCCGTTGATACTCTACGGTGTGATCGCGGAAGTATCGATCGACAACCTGTTTCGCGCGGGTCTGATGCCGGGCATGCTAATGCTGGTTTTGCTATCCGGATACAGCCTCTGGATCAACCGGCATAACCGCAAGCCACTAAAATCGTTTTCCTGGAAAGAAGTCGGTCGTGCACTTAACGAGGCCAAATGGGAATTGCCTTTGCCAGTCGTAGTGCTAGGTGGAATTTACTCCGGATTCTTCGCTGTATCGGAAGCCGCAGCGGTAACGGCATTGTATGTTCTGGTGGTTGAAGTATTCATTCTTCGGGAAATCAAGTTCAGAGACTTGCCGGGAGTCATGCGCGAATCAATGTTACTGGTTGGTGGAATATTGATTATTCTTGGCGTATCCCTGGCGTCAACCAACTACATGATCGATGCGGGCATACCACAGGCATTGCTTGGCTACATTACGGAATTTGTTTCCAGCCAGGCGAGCTTCCTGTTCCTGCTGTTTATCTTCCTCCTGATACTTGGCGCAATTCTCGACATCTTTTCGGCAATAGTGCTGGTCGTGCCGCTGATTTTGCCCATAGCGGCGCAATATGATGTGAATGCTTTCCACCTCGGAATCGTTTTTCTTGCGGCGATGCAACTAGGTTATCTGACACCGCCGGTGGGACTGAACCTGTTTATCGCGAGCTATCGTTTTGACAAACCGATTATGACTGTCTATTCGGCAACGTTTCCGTTTCTGATCATTCTGATGGTATCTGTCCTCATCATCATGTACTGGCCTGGCCTGTCGCTGTGGCTGATACCGGACTGACCAGGTTTTCGGTAACGCCATGAAAGCTGAATTGCAAAGAAAACGTGGCATGCGTGTGTCGTTGTCCAGGCTCACGTATTTCGTTTTGCTTGTTGTTGGTGGCAGCTTGTCGGCGCAATCCAATCCAGACCTTGCCGCGATCCAGTTACCGCCAGGTTTTTCGATTGAAATCTGGTCAGATGAAGTACCCAATGCGCGCTCGCTGGCGCTTGGCGATAACGGCACTGTATTTGTTGCAACCCGTCGCGACGGGCGCGTGTACGCGCTGGTTCCGCGCAGCGGTGAAACGCCTGCTGTAGTAACGTTGGCGGAAAAACTGGACATGCCGAATGGCATTGCGTTTCACAACGGTGATCTCTACGTTGCGGAGAAACACCGAATCATCCGTTACACAAATATTGAAGCTGACCTGGAAAGTATTTCCGAGCCTGAAGTCATCATCGATTCACTGCCAACGGAGAGCCACCACGGCTGGCGCTATATTGATTTTGGTCCGGATGGTAAGCTCTACATCAGTATTGGGGCCCCATGTAATATCTGTGACAAAGACGGCTTTGCAAATATTTCACGCCTGAATGCCGACGGTTCGGAGCAGGAAATTGTGGCTCATGGCATTCGCAATTCGGTCGGCTTTGCCTGGCATCCTGTAAGCAATGAACTCTGGTTCACGGACAACGGGCGCGACATGCTTGGCGACGATGTGCCGCCCGGGGAACTGAATCATGCGCCCCGATTCGGCATGCATTTCGGTTATCCCTATTGTCATGGGGGCGAAATCCCGGATCCGGAGTTCGGTGATGAGCGTAATTGTGATGAATTCGTAGCGCCCGTACAAAAACTGCCGCCGCATGTAGCCCCGCTTGGCATGCTTTTCTACAGCGGAGGCATGTTTCCGGACGACTACACCGGTCAGATTTTCATCGCGGAGCACGGATCGTGGAACAGGACCGAAAAAGTCGGTTACAGAATCAGCCTGGTGCGACTGGCGCAGGGTAAGGCCGTCAGCTACGGGGTTTTTGCGCATGGCTGGCTTCAGGGTGAAGAGGCATCCGGACGCCCGGTTGACTTGCTGGTTCTGGATGACGGGTCGATGTTGGTCAGCGATGACAAAAATGGCGTAATTTACCGCATTAGTTATTCGCGATCCTAGGTTGCGGAGCAAGTGGCTATGGACTCGCAGTCTGGGCAGTGAATTATGCCGTACGCATTTGTAGGACAATAGAAACATAGTGATAGCAGTGTTGATGGAGTTGTAAATGAATATTCGTAAATCGGTGGTTCGGCTGTTTTCTGCTTTGTGGACGGGCATTGATGCCGTGCGCAAGGTCCTGCATCTGCTGGTTCTGCTCATTATTTTTTCAGTTTTTGTCGGTGCTTTATCATCGTCCGGACCCATGATTCAGGCAAAGTCTGCGCTGGTTATCCGGCCCGTTGGCACGATTGTCGAGCAGCTTGAGGGTGACCCCTATGAGCGCGCGCTGGCGGAGTTACTGGAGAATGTACAGGCGCAGACCCTGGTGCAGGACATTGTAGATGGCCTGCAGTACGCAAAGGATGATGATCGTATTACAGCAGTTTACCTGGACTTGTCAGCGATGCCGGGCGGCGGATTGAGCAAGTTGCAGCGAATTGCGGCGGCGATCGACGATTTTCGTGCTGCGGACAAGATCGTAATCGCGAATGCCGATTTCTACGGTCAGGGTTCTTATTACCTCGCATCGCATGCCGATGAGATATACATGCATCCAGATGGATTGTTGATCTTGCGCGGCTTCGGCATCTATCAAAATTATTTCAAGCAGGCCATTGATAACCTGAAGATCGACTGGAATGTTTTTCGCGTCGGGACGCACAAATCTTTTACAGAACCCTATACGTCAAACAGCATGTCAGAGCCGGTTCGGGAATCGATGACCAGCCTTCTCGATCAGTTGTGGGGCCTGTACAAGCAGGATATCCAGTCTGCCAGAGGGATTGATGAAAACACTATTGACAGCCTGCTTGGTGACCTTATCGAGAATGCAAAATCGCGGGATGGTGAACTGGCGGAACTCGCCGTTGATCTTGGCTTCGTGGATGAATTGCTGACTCGTGATGAAGTGCGCGAACGCATCATGGATGTCGTCGGCGCTGATGCCGATAATGAAAATACTTTTGCCGCAACCGAGCTTGGCGACTACCTGAGCCAGATGCGTCTTCTTAAAGGTGACAAGAAGTCGGATGAAAACGTTGCGATCATCATCGCATCGGGCGAAATCAGGAATGGCACTCAGCCGCCCGGAACGATTGGCGGTGATTCTGTTGCGCGCCTGCTGCGTAAAGCAAGAAATGACGACTCGGTGAAAGCCGTCGTATTACGCGTTGATAGCCCGGGAGGCAGCACGTTTGCATCCGAAATCATTCGCAACGAGGTCGACGAAATCAAAGCGGCGGGCAAGCCAGTTGTTGTATCAATGAGTAGCATTGCAGCATCAGGCGGCTATTGGATTGCGATGACGGCAGACCGTATCTATGCGACGCCCTACACCATTACCGGCTCAATTGGCGTGCTTGGCATGTTTCCAACCTTCCAGCGTTCTCTCGACGCGATTGGCATAACGACTGATGGTCTTGGCACAACACCGTGGGCCGGACAGTTTCGCGGCGACCGGGAACTGTCCGATGACGCCAAAGCATTGTTTCAGCTGCTCATCAACAAAACCTATGACAAATTCATCAGCAATGTGGCCTTGCATCGGGCGATGGATAAGGATGATGTTGACCACATCGCACAGGGACAGGTGTGGACCGGTAAGGAGGCCCTTGAAAACGGCCTGATTGATGAGATTGGCAACCTTGATGAGGCGATCGCCGCAGCAGCAGAACTGGCTGAGCTGGATGAATACGGCGAGAAATATTTCGAAATTGAAATGAGCCCTGGCGAACAACTGCTGGTCGACATTCTTGGCGGCGCAAAGCATGCAGGTATCGACATTAACGCTTTCGTAATGCGTCAGCCGGCGGTGGAAAGGCTGGCAAGATTGGTGGACAAGGCGCTGCAACCGTTACTGCAATTCAACGACCCCAAAGGTATCTATGCGCTTTGTTTTTGCGTTGTAGAGTAATTGCCGAAATCGCAAAGTAGGTTTGATGCGTAGCGGCGAAAATTTGTAGCAGGGAGAAACGATCAGACGAACAGGGTGTTTGGAGGGCAAAACGCATGGAGCGAATGTCAATCGCCCTGCGGGCGATGAAGATCAATGCGTCGATCGCCTGAATCTCACGTGATCCTGTCGCATTGCACTTTGTCGGCTCAGGACTGATCCCAACTCAGAATTATTTTTCCCGACTGGCCGGACTCCATCAGTTCGAATGCTTGTTGAAAGTCGGCAAGCGGGAAGCGGTGCGTGATGATCGGCTCTATGTTGAGACCGCTTTGCAACATGCTCGACATCTTGTACCAGGTTTCGAACATTTCCCGTCCGTAGATGCCCTTTATTGTCAGGCCCTTGAAAATTACCTGGGTCCAGTCAACGGATGTTTCGTCAGGCGGGATGCCGAGGAGGGCGATTTTGCCGCCATGATGCATCGTCCGCAACATGTCGCGGAACGCTGCGGGATTGCCTGACATTTCCATGCCGACATCAAAACCCTCTTCCATGCCAAGATCCTGCATGGCCTGGTCGAGCGAACCGTTGGTGACATTCAACGCAATGGATGCACCCATTTTGTTGGCCAGTTCCAGCCGGTAGTCATTTACGTCAGTGATGACGATATGCCTGGCACCGGCATAACGTGCGATAGCAACGGCCATGACGCCAATTGGTCCGGCGCCGGTGATCAGTACATCTTCACCGACCAGGTCGAACGACAGCGCTGTGTGCGTCGCGTTGCCAAGCGGGTCGAGTATCGATGCCATGTCGTCGCTGATGGCATCCGGCAGTTTGAATACGTTGAACGCAGGTACTGAAATATAGTCGGAGAATGCACCCGCCCGATTGACGCCGATGCCAATCGCGTTCATGCACAAATGCCGTCGTCCTGCACGGCAGTTACGGCAGATGCCGCAGGTGACATGGCCCTCTGCAGAAACCCGGTCGCCGATAGAAAATCCTTTGACCTCGGTGCCGTATTCGACAACTTCACCGCAAAACTCGTGACCAACCGCCATGGGCACTGGTATGGTTTTACTCGCCCAGTCATCCCATTTAAAGATATGGATATCCGTGCCGCAAATTGCAGTACGGCGGACTTTGATCAAGACATCGTTGTGACCAATGGATGGCTTATCGATATCTTCGAGCCAGATTCCTCGCTCGGCTTTCGCTTTTACCAGTGCTCGCATGATTATCTCAGTGAATAACGCCCAGTTCGCGACCAACCTCGCCGAACGCGTCGATCGCGAGGTTAAGTTGCTCTCTTGTCAGGCCGGCAGACATCTGTGTGCGTATACGTGCCTGGCCTTCCGGTACTACGGGGAAGGAAAATCCCACGACATATACGCCATGATCGAGTAGTCGATCGGCCATCTCCGTGGCAATCCTGGCATCTCCCAGCATCACCGGGATGATCGGGTGTTCACCGGGCTTCAGATCAAAGCCGAGCTTCGTCATTCCGGCACGAAACCACGCAGTGTTTTCGTGCAATCTCTCGCGCAACGTGCTGTCACCCTCGAGCAGATCAAACACGGCAATGGATGTCGCCGCAATTGCAGGTGCGACCGAATTGGAAAACAGGTAGGGCCGTGAGCGTTGTCGTAACCAGCCGACAATTTCCTTGCGGCCGGACGTGAAACCACCCGAGGCACCACCCAGTGCTTTGCCAAGCGTCCCCGTAATGATGTCAATGCGACCGGAGACGCCGCAGTGTTCGGCTGTGCCCCTGCCGGTAGCGCCGAGAAAACCACTGGCGTGACAGTCATCGACCATCGTTAATGCATTATATTTCTCGGCCAGGTCACAAAGTTCCTGCAGGTTTGCAAGGGTGCCGTCCATTGAAAACACGCCATCAGTGACGATAAGCTTTTGCCGGCAGTCTCCAGCCTGCTTTAACTGCCCCTCGAGGTCATCCATGTCATTGTTCTGGTAACGGAAACGTTTCGCCTTGCATAAGCGAATGCCATCGATGATGCTGGCATGGTTCAGTGCATCGCTGATAACCGCATCCTTATCATTCAGCAAGGTTTCAAACAGGCCGCCATTCGCATCAAAGCAAGAGGGGTACAGAATCGTGTCTTCAGTTCCCAGGAAGCGACTGATGCGTGCCTCAAGTTCTTTATGAATGGTCTGTGTCCCGCAGATGAAGCGGACCGAGGCCATGCCGAAGCCGAATTCATCCAGCGCCTTATGGGCTGCCGCGATGATGGTCGGGTGGTTGGCGAGGCTGAGGTAATTGTTTGCACACAGATTCAGGACTTCGATCGTGCCACCATTATCACGCACCTTGATCGCCGCCTGTTGCGGCCCGGCAATCAGGCGCTCCTTCTTGAAAAGGCCCTGATCTTTCAGCGCATCTGTTTTTTCTGCGAGAGAATTAAGGAAATTATCCAGCACGGCATTGCTCTCCGCCATAAAAGGCCGCAAAGTATATCAGGCCAGTAGTGGCGATGACGGAAAATGAACGACATGGACAACCCTGGATTACGTATCGATCAGTGGCTCTGGTATACGCGTTTCTACAAGACGCGTGGACGAGCAACGACTGCAGTAGCGGGTGGTCATGTCAAAATCAACGGTGAGCGAGCCAAGCCAGGCAGCCGCGTCAAACCGGACGACATAATCGATCTCGTGCGGGACCAGTTGCCCTACAGAATGAAAGCGGGTCCACTACCGCTGCGACGTGGACCGGCTACCGAGGCGCAGCGATGTTACGTTGAGGACGTCGCATCCGAGAAGTTACGACAGGACATCGTTGCCGGCATTCGTCAGGACAGGCGACAAATGCCAACCACAGCGGGGCGTCCCGACAAGCATACGCGGCGTAAACTTCGCGAGCACCATCGGCACAGCGGTAGCTGAAAAAATATTGGCCACAAATGATCTCTGGACCGATAGAATAACGTTATGCCTACGATAAGCGTCTTCGATATTTTCAAAATTGGTGTCGGCCCCTCCAGTTCGCACACCGTTGGACCGATGAAAGCAGCACGCCAGTTTGCCGCACAACTTGCTGAGTTGGGCGCAGCTGTGGACAAGATACAGGTTACCTTGCATGGCTCACTGGCCTACACGGGCAAGGGTCACGGTACGGATTCTGCGATTATCCTTGGGCTCATGGGCTGCGAACCGCATACGCTTGATCCGGACGCGGTCGATGACATGTTGCGCGCGGTACATACTGACAAGCACCTGAGCGTGTCAGGTGTAGGTGAAATCGGTTTTTCACCCGCTACCGATGTTATTTTCGACTACGCAGAAGAACTGCCGCGACACACCAACGGCATGCGATATATCGCTCGTGATGGTAACGGCAAGGTGCTTCTTAGCGAAGACTACTATTCACTTGGCGGCGGTTTCGTGGCGCGCGGAGATGAACCTGAACGTTCCAGCCAGAGTGGTGAGCCGCCTTATCCGTTTACCAGCGGCACAGAGCTTTTGGCGATGGCGGATAAAGATTCCCTGACGATTGCGGAGTTGGTTGAATTAAACGAAAAACAGTGGCGTTCGGCAGATGAAATCAATGCTCGCCTGATGAGCATCTGGTCCGCAATGCAGGCTTGTGTCGAGCGTGGTTTGCGAACGGATGGAGTCCTGCCGGGCAAGTTGGCCGTGACCCGGCGGGCTGCGAAACTGCACAGGAAATTGCTGTCCAGGAAAGAGCAAACCAGCCTGGATGCAATGGATTGGGTCAACATTTATGCGATCGCGGTGAATGAAGAAAATGCCGCGGGTGGTCGGGTGGTGACTTCACCGACGAATGGTGCTGCGGGCATTATTCCAGCGGTGCTACATTACTATATTCGTTTCGTCGCGAACGCCAGTGACGAGGGCATCAGACGGTTCCTGCTGGTTGCAGGCGCCATAGGCACTTTATACAAGATCAACGCATCCATCTCCGGTGCGGAGATGGGTTGCCAGGGCGAAGTAGGGGTTGCCTGCTCGATGGCTGCAGCCGGACTGGTGGCCGCCAAAAACGGCAGCAATTCGCAGCTCGAAAACGCAGCTGAGATCGGTATGGAGCACAATCTTGGTCTCACCTGTGACCCGGTTGGCGGGCTCGTACAAATTCCCTGCATTGAACGCAATGCAATGGGTGCCGTAAAAGCGATCAACGCAGCAAGCCTGGCAATGCAGGGCGACGGCACACACAAGGTGACACTGGATCAGGTGATCAGCACGATGCGCCAAACCGGTCTTGACATGTCGACCCGCTACAAGGAGACCTCTGAGGGTGGCCTGGCGGTGAACGTGCCGGAGTGCTGACCAGCCTGCAGCAGATAAGGCCGAAAGAGCAGACGTCATTGCGAGCCCGAAGGGCGCGGCAACCTCTCGATACTATAGTAAAGCCTCCGTTGCACGCTGCAATAACCTGTTGGAGGTTGCCACGCCCTTCGGGCTCGCAATGACGTCTGTTTTTTCGACATTCATGACGAGTTGCAGCAAGCCGGGCCTGAAATAATATAGTTGACGTACGATCTATGCAGGCTGGTGTTTGGGATAGTCGTATGTAATCAGTTCCACAGAATTCGCATTTTTTAAATTCCAGTCAGCTGAGTCAAATTTGACGGCAACATAACCGCAGGTTGGGATATTGTCAGTCAGGTCCGCTACCAGGTAGTTGGCAAAATCAGTCAGCCCCGGATTGTGGCCGACCAGCAGTATGTTGTTGAAACCATTATCCTGCTCGGCGAGTACGTCGATCAAGCGGCCTACACCAGCGTGATAGAGGTCCCGCTCTCGCTGCAGAAACTCCAGCGGATAGGAAAGTTCCTGCGCAACTATTTTTGCCGTGGACCATGCTCTTTGCGCAGAGCTACTCAATATCAGGGACGGGCGGATGCCTGCTAGCGCGATGCGTGCTGCCATGACCGGTGCATCACGTTTGCCACGGGCATTGAGTGGTCGGTCATGGTCAACGATGCTCGCATCGCCCCAGCTCGATTTTGCGTGGCGCAGGATTGTCAGGGCTTTCATGGTGACTGCCAGTGCAGTATGGCGTTGTTCTTAAAC
>SMUY01016857.1_pt1 | contig 29653 bp, 30 predicted proteins | sample 2456441 | NCBI WGS metagenome assembly SMUY01 (sample SAMN11095931, study PRJNA526329) | marine sediment metagenome | biome: Marine sediment; feature: Surficial sediment; material: Deep marine sediment; isolation source: Hadal surficial sediment | place: Pacific Ocean | collected 2014-11 | depth...
CGATTTGAGGTTGCAAAAAAACCAGAAAAACAAGAACGAGAATGAGCAGGCGCAAGCCAAATAAAAATATTTTTTTAACCGGCGACAGGACCCGCTTCAAACTCGACCAGCAAAACCAAAGCATCACGGGCATCAGAAAAATCAGGAGTCCGAGCGCCCAGGCATCGTGGGAAGCCCAGTGGATTTCCCAGGCGTTGTATTGATTGGGATCGATCCCCAGAAATTCACCGAACCTCATCATCGCGGGCTGTATCTCCTCAACCGTTCCAGAATGATCGGCAAATGCACCAAGTCCTTCTTGTAATCCAAAGTGAGTGCGTACAAAACAATGTTGACGCCCAGACGGAGGCTTAATTTTCTTTGACGGGACCCGCCCCCCACCATGTCAAAATCCCACTGCCCCAATTTGTTTTTGGACCAGGCCCCGGCTAAATCATTGCCGCAATACACCAGCAGGGTGCGCCCTTTAGTGGTGATGCCTTCGAGGTTCGGGTTGATCACCTTCCGCCCGACGACCTGGTTGATGAGGTAAAACGATCGAAAAATGGAATGATCCCGGGGGATTTTTTGCAGGGGAATGCGTGGAAACAAATCCGCAATCAATTTCCGAACCGACGCGTCGAATTTCGAGTGGGGCTTGGAGGTGTTGTCGTCGATCAACAAAAATCCGCCATAGTTCAGATAATTTCTGAGCGCCTGCAATTCCTGTTTGGTGAACGGATCGAACCCAGCGTTGCCACCTAAATAGATGAACGGATAGTGGTACAGCCGGGGGTCCGTAACTTTCAAATTCAATTCGGTGCGATTCACTTCCGCTGAGGTGCGCTTGGCCAGTTGCGCCAATAGGCTCTCCACCCCGCGCGGCCGGGGTTTAAAAACTCCACCCCGGTATTCGATCTGGGGAATCATCAGTTTCGACCCTTCCCCCAGAGCCCACAAGGCGCCAGGAAAGGTCATGCCGGCCGGAGCGAGAAAGATTAAAATCAAAAACAGGGAAGGTATTTTCATTCCATCGGTGGCCCGCAAGAATTAGGATGTTGATCGATCTGCCCATCATACCAAATCCGGTTAAAACTTATCCGCCCCATGCGGGAAATTGTAATGGGGGTGGTGGCGCGCAAAAATGGTATAGTGCGGCGATCTTTAGACAACCCCAACCCACCACCAACATGCCGCGAGTCGTTTTACTCAATCCGGGCCCCGTCAACGTGACGCCGAAAGTACGCGAGGCTTTGCTGAAGGAAGATTTGTGCCATCGGGAGAAAGAGTTTGCCGACCTCCTGCGCTCCATCCGCGGCCAACTGGTCAAAGTGTTCGCAATCGAAAAAGATTACACCGCCGTACTGATCTCCGGTTCCGGCACCGCCGCACTGGAGATGGCCGTCAGCTCCTGCCTGAGCGAAGGACGAAGCCTGCTGGTCATCCGCAACGGAGTGTACGGGGAGCGCATCGCCAAAATAGCGGACGCTTACCATTTGCCGAGCATCACGGTCGACACGCCCTGGGGCGAACCGCCGCGATTGGAGGACATCGAGCGGGCGTTGCACGATCACCCTGAAATCGAGGTGGTGGCCGCAGTGCATCACGAAACGACGACCGGATTGCTGAACCCGCTTCAGGAAATCGCGAACCTGGTGCAGGCCCATGAAAAGAAGTTCCTGGTGGACGCGATCAGCAGTCTGGCGGGCGACCCTTTGGATTTCGACCGTACGGCGATTGACTTATGTGTGGGGACGGCCAACAAATGCCTGCAGGGCCTGCCGGGAGTTTCTTTTGTTCTGGTGAAGAAAAGTGAAATCCGGCGATTGGAAAAAATTCCGCCACGCAATCTTTATTTCAATTTGGTGAACCATTACCGGGCGCACGAAAAAGGCGACACCCTGTTCACTCCGGCGGTTCAAATCCATTACGCCCTCGACGCCGCTCTGGACGAACTGGCTGAGGAAACGGTTGCGGGGCGCATTCAGCGATACCGCGACGCCGCTCACAATTTGCGCCGGGGATTCCGCGCAATGGGATTGGAGTTTTTGATTCCGGAGGCGCATCACTCCAACACGCTCACCGCGTTGAAACTGCCAGAGGGGATGCCTTACGACCATTTGCACGATCGACTCAAAGACCGGGGTTTTGTGATTTATGCCGGCCAGGGAGGACTGGGCCCTGCCATTTTCAGGATCGCCAACATGGGAGACATCCGACCAGAAGAATTCGAACGTTTTCTGGAATCACTCAAGGATTGTCTGGTCTCATCGGGAAAAACCTAGGGATTGAAAATGGAAATTTATAATTTGATAAAAGATTATGTCAGGTTTGCGGGAATCGCTCCCGCCATTGATGAAGCTCACCCGGAACTGGGGCACAGCCTGTCTTTGTTCCATTCCTGCCTGCTCGAATCGGGGTTGCCCTTCGCGGAGGACGAACGCGGCCGCCGGGTCACCGCCTCGCCCGCCGAAATCAGTCTCCAACACCTCAGCCGCTTTGTCGTGGCCCACCTGCCATTCAATGCGGTGACTGGAAAATCGGAAACCAATGAGGTGCTGTTCGACTTGTATTCCTTTTTGCGGTGGCTGGAAAAACGGGACATCCGTCACGGGCTGGAGCAGGTTGATTTTCAAAACAGGGTGCAGGATTTGACACAGGCGCAAGAACGTTGCCTGCAACTCAGCCATTTTCTGGACGACGAAACGGAAAAAACTCTGGAAGAGCCTCCGCAAATTGTGCAGACGGTCAACGATATTTTTTCAGTGATTAAAATTGATAAAGGATTTATTCATGTGAAAGGAAGGCATCAGGACGACCCGGTACGCCTTCGTTTGCCGCCGGGCGCTCTTGAAATGGTCCGGATGAACGATCATCTGGATCTGGTCCTCGGCGACACTTCAGAGAAATGGGTCATCCTCGAAGCGGGACAGGTCTTTCCTGACAGCAAACCGGGCAGAGGTATTTCATCCCTATGAATCTTCTTTAACTAAAAGGAGGTAGCGTCATGAAACGTTTTCTCATCGGTTTGGCTATCTTGGTTCCCATCGTGGTAGTGGTTGTTTTGGTTACCCTGTATTTCTCATTGGGAACCATTATTACCCAGGCGGTCAACACCCTGGGGCCGAAGATCATTCAGGCGGAAGTGGTGCTGAAGGAAACCGAGATCGATGCCCAGTCTGGCAAGGGTGCCATGCGGGGGCTTAAAGTGGGCAACCCAAAGGGATTTACCACCGAAAGCCTCATGCGGGTGGACGAAATTCGCCTGGCCATAGATATCAGCTCGATCACGGAAGAGGTGATCGTCATCAATGAAATTGCCATTGAAGCGCCCGAGATCACCTACGAGTTGAGTGGCGATGGCAGTAATATCGACGCCATTCAAAAAAACGTGAATGCTTTCATGGCGGAATATGGGGTGGGGTCGTCACCCTCGGAGGAAACAGAGAGCGTCGATGATGAAGGTGGCACCAAACTCATCATCGAAAACTTCATCGTCCGTAACGGAAAGGTCAATATCGGCGCTTCCTTTCTGGGAGGCAAATCATTGACGGTCCCTCTGCTGGATATTCATATTAAGGACATCGGCAAGAAGGAAAAAGGTGCGACCCCTGGCGAAGCCATCAACAAGATGGTCGGTGCGCTCAAAGATGGCATCCTCGAGGCCGTGGCGCCACTCGATCTCGGCAAAGTGGGTGACGTGGCAGGGGATGTGATTGCCGGAGTGGGAAACCTGGTCGGCGATGACACCAAAGGCGTGACGGATGCCCTGGGGGGCCTTTTTGGTAAATGATTTTGACCACCTGGGACCCGGACCCGGTTGGGGACGGGGCGGAACAGGCCGTGCGAATCAATGGCAATGATCCGATTGTTACCGGCTCCGCCCATGAAACTCAGGTGCGCTTCCTCCCACCCTGTAACATTTCCTTGAAAAAGAATGGTAAATGTTTTAAAACATCGACGACAATAGCCTATTTCAGGCATCGGGAAACAGGGAAATACTTTTTTTGAAGGTGTTTGGAACTGATGAGCGTATCCATCAACTTTGACGACATGAATTGGCTGGCCATCGCTCCGGAATTGGTTCTGGTGGTCACCGCCCTGGTCCTTCTGTTGATGGGGGTCGTCAAAGCCCTGGACACTATTCCAATCCTCTCTAAAGTCGCCACGGTTGGCATCTTCACCGCCCTCCTGCTTTCAATGTACTTGTGGACTATCGCGCCGGGACTCCATGACGGCACCGACCCGGAAATATTCAGCCACTCCCTGATCAACGACCGGTTTTCGCAAATCTTCAATATGATCTTTTTGATCATGTCCCTGTTTGCGGTGCTGGGTTCGTTTCGCTACCCGAAGGCGGACCACCCCAACAAAGCCGAATACTTCACCCTGGTTCTCATGGCAGTGGTGGGGATGATGTTTCTTGCCAAATCCGGAAATTTGATCACGGCCTTCATCTCCCTGGAACTATTTTCCATTTCCTTGTACATCCTTTGCGGTTTTTCCGCCAAGCACGGCACCGGGATAGAACGACCCGGCGACGCCAAAGACCTGCCCTGGGAGTGCCTGGCCTCCCAGGAATCAACGGTCAAATACCTTTTGATTGGCGCCTTCGCTTCCGCGATCCTGGTTTATGGCATGGCATTGTTGTATGCCGGAACCGGCACCACGGAAATCCGGCTGATCGGCAAGCTGATTCACGAAAACCCCTACAGCCAGAATATTCTGGTATTCATCGGAATGGCGCTGATGTTTGCCGGCCTCGCGTTCAAAGTTTCCCTGGTCCCGTTCCATTCCTGGACGCCGGATGTCTATCAAGGGGCACCGACACCGATTACGGGATTCATGTCGGTGGCCACCAAAGCCGCGGGGTTTGCTTTGATCGCCCGTATCTTTTTTATCGCCCTGACAGATTTACAGGAAATCTGGATGCCCTTTCTATTTGGCATCTCGGTGCTCACCATGCTGGTGGGCAACATCGCCGCCATTTTTCAAAATGATGTCAAGCGCATGCTGGCCTACTCCGGCATTGCGCACGCCGGATACCTTCTGATCGGCATCGTGGCCAACAGTCAGGACGGGATGGCGAGCATTATTTTTTACCTGTCGGTTTACCTGTTCATGAATATCGGCGCCTTCGCCGTGGTTTTCGTTATGGAAGGGGAAGGCCGGGAATCCAATTCCATTTATCGTTTCAAAGGGCTGGCCAAGCGCAAACCCCTGCTGGCCGCCGCAATGAGTCTGTTCATGCTGTCGTTGGCGGGCTTTCCGCCCACCGCTGGATTTTTCGGAAAACTTTTCGTTTTCTTCGCCGCGATCAAAGAGGGTTACATCCTGATCACCGTACTGGCTGTGATTGCCAGCATGATCTCGGTTTACTTCTATTTGCGAGTCATCGTCATGATGTACTTCCACGAAGGCGAAACTGACGAGGCCATTGTCCTGAACCGCGGCATGGCCGCCATTGTGATGGTCAGCTCGGTAGCGATCATCTCTATTGGAGTTTTCCCCTCCACCCTCATGCAGTTGGCACTGGCCTCCATCCCCTTCTAGAAAATCCCAGCCCGGCCCGGTTGGTTGAGAAACCTTTAGGTTGAGACTCCGCCCGTTTCCTGAGAAAATCATCCGGATGAGAACTCGACTACTATTTTTGGCGATTTTGGTTTTTCTGGCGTCTTGCGATCAACCGCAAAATCTGCAGGACCGGCTGGACGTTTATGCAGCCATGATTGAGAAGAACCCGAAAAATGCCCAAGCCCATTATCAATTGGGAACCACTTTGCTGGTGGCGGAATTCTACAATGAGGGGGTTGACCACCTGAAAGATGCGGTGCGCCTGGACAACAAACTGCAAGCCGCACACCGCAATCTGGGTTGGGCTCTCTATCATTTAAAGGAATACCGGGAAGCAGAAAAATGGTTGTCCAAAGCGCATGCTCTCAATCCCAACGATCCAGAAACTGTGGCAGACTTGAGCGGGGTTTATCTGGCCATGGGAAAACGCCTCGAAACTCTGCAACTTTTAAAATCCGCCATCCAAAGAGGCTTGGAGAGTGTCGAAATTTACAGCAACCTGGCAGTGACCTACAAAGAACTCGGTGAGTTCGCCCCGGCTCAGAAGTATCTGAACCGAGCCCTCCGTTTGAATGCGGATTCCGCCGCAACCCACAACAACCTGGGGATTCTTTACGAGTTATTGGCAGTGGCGGAACAATCCGACCGCGAGTACCGGACGGCTCTTGATCTCGATCCGCAATACGTGCCCGCTCATTACAACCGGGGAGCGGCGCTGGCCCGTTCCCAGCAATACTCCCTGGCTCTGGAACATTTCCTGAAAGCCAACCGCGTCGCGCCTGGGGATATCCCAACCCTGGCGGGCTTGGGCCTGGTGTATCAGAAGTTGGATAACCGCGAACAAGCGATCCGGCATTATCGGGAATTCGTCAGGCTCAACCCCTCCGACCCAATAATCCTGCAGGCTTTGGGTAAACTTTTGGAGGAAGCCGGGCAATTCCAGCAGGCGGTCGAACCTTACGAGATGGCCAAACACCTCCTGCCGAGAACCGCAGAAATTTATTACCGGCTGGGACTCATCCACGACCAGTTAAAAAATGGCAAACGAGCGTTGTTTCACATGTCGGTGGCGGATCGGCTTTATCGGCAACAAAAAAATGTTGGGATGGCAGGTCACAGCCAACGCAACGTCGATCTCATTATGAAGAAATACCGGCTGAGCCGAAGGGATATCAAAAACCTGGGGAGGTGAGGTTGAGCGCCCTGGGGTGAAGTCGGTCACCGCTCCAGGATGAAGGTGACCGGGCCGTCATTCTCGAGTAGCACCTGCATGTCGGCGCCAAACTTTCCTGCCACCACTCGCAGTTTAGACGCGGACAATTCCTGAATGAGCAGGCGGTATAAACGTTCGGCTTTATCGGGAGGCGCGGCCTGGCCGAATCCGGGACGGCGGCCTCGCGTGCAATCGCCCGCCAGGGTGAACTGGGAAACCACCAGAATTTCTCCCGCCACATCGCGGCATGACAAATTCATTTTGCCGGACCCATCCGAAAATATCCTGAGGTTCAGAATTTTTTCGGCCAGCCATTGAACCGGCTCGTCCGAATCGCCCTTTTCAGCGCCGACCAACAGTAAAAGGCCCCTGGCAATGGCGGCGATTTCCTCGCCAGCCACACGCACAGCGGACCGGGTCACTCTCTGGATCACAATTTTCATTCGGTCGCCACAGGCAAGGGATACATTCGAATCATCGTGCGGTAAAAAACCTTTGAGTAGAACCTTCCACTCCGATCACCACTTTAACTTTTCGGTAACATTGCGGGCATCGGCCTTCGTAGGCATTTTTTTCCTTGTTGATATAAACCCGCCGGTAAACATGGCAACACTCAAAAAGGATGCCCAGAAATTTTTCGGAAGATTTCATCTCAGGGTTCGCCCAGAATTTGCACCAGAACCTCCCGGGATCGGGCACGGTTGTCGAAATCGCACAAAACGATCTGTTGCCAGGTTCCCAACTGCAGGCGGCCTTCAATAAAGGGCACCGTCAAGGACGCGCCCATGAGCGCCGCCCGCACATGGGAAAATCCATTGCCATCGCCCCACCGGGCATCGTGATCGTAATGCATGTCCACCGGCGCCAACCGCTCAATGGCTTTTTTAAAATCGCTCACTGCGCCCGATTCATATTCGATCGTGGTGATCCCGGCAGTGGATCCGGGCACAAACACAGTGACGATGCCACTCGACACTTTCGAGGATTCCACCCCCTGCGTCACCTCACGGGTTATGTCGATGACATCTCCGAATCCCCTGGTTTCCAGGCTAAATTTTTTGTGATCGATCATTTTTTGAAACGCAGTTGCCCCAGCATTTTCTTCTTGGCTTCCTTGACCAGCGAATGGGAAATATGCATGGCTTTGGTGATGCGCCGGATTTCCTCGGACTCCTCATAGGAAATTTTACCATCCGCCGCCGCCAACACAAAAAAGCAGTCGACGGTGTTGACCCGGTCGTTGTAAGAACAAAGACGGTTGAATTCCGTTGTCACTTCGTAAAAGTCAAAACCTTGCCGGGTCTGATCCTCAATCACATCAAAAACCAGTTGCAGTTCCAGACCCTTAAAATCAAACCGATCTTTCAATATCTTTTTCAGGGCCTTTTTTTCCTCGTCATGAAAATGATCATCCACCTGAGCGACGGAGGCCAGCAGAGTGCCCAACAGACAGATGAAATAAACCTCATCCTCATCAATTTTTATTTTATTTTTTGATGAAGCGTTTTTGATCTCCATTTTTCTTAATATGGAGTTTTTGAAATATTTATGCAACGCGGGATTTTTTTCGTGAGCCGGCTTGAACAATGTGGCTTGAAAAAAATTACGGAGCCGGCCTATCGACCTTTTGGTGAAGCTGGTTTTTTTCAAAAGCTCTGAGAACTCTGCCAACAGGGCTTTTTCTTCGTCCTTGATTTTCAGATCGGCGTTCACCATTCCCTCCAGTTCCGCGACGACCGCCTGCCTTTCTTTTTCCGAACCCAATTCCGCAACCAATTGACGGAACAGCTTGTCCTGTTCCTTTTTGGAAATCGGTGCCAAAAGGTAAGGTCTCAAGCTGTCCAGCGCCTGCTTGTCCAGATCGAATTTCCGGTAAAACTTTTTGAGAACATTCAACTCAGATTCGGTGATTTCTCCATCCGCCCAGGCGATGGTTGCCAGAACTTTCAGAAAAGTCAGGTTTTTAAATGATGCCATGTGAGATTCCCATCCTAATAGAGTTAAAAAGTTTCTCCGCCTTTAGGCGGTGAGTGGCAACGGAACGGTCAGACTCCAGTTTTCCCCAGCCTGTTCTTATCTCCAATCGCAGAACTAATCGAAATGATTGATCCATAATTTCCCCATGCCACCCTCCGTGGTGATCCCAAAAATATCCAGGCAATCGTCATCGTTGATGTCCGCAAAGATCAATTCCTGGAACGACACGTTTTCCGGCAAGCGGCGACGCGATTCTTTCCAGAACTTCCATTTCCCCCGGCCCTGCAAATAATGAATTCCTCTGGAACTGAGAATTATAATATCGGGAATTTCACTGCCGTTGGCGTCGAGCAGATAAACCGCTCTGGAAGGATGTTGGGGAAGCACTCTCAGCGGTCCCTTTTTGAAATAGCCGTGACCCTGGTTCACCAGCATATAATTAAATTCGTTGGCATGCGACCGGTCGCGCGCGGGTATGCTTTTGTTGGCCACCAGCAGGTCGTTGTCCCCATCGCCGTCAAAGTCCGCCCAATCGGCATGGGCGCTGGCATCGGACAGGTGAGGCAGAAAGGTGCGGCTCTTGTCGATAAACTTGCCCACGCCATTATTGATCAGCAAACCATTGAGGCCGTTGTCATAAATCAGGAACACGTCCACCGCCCCATCGCTGTCATAATCCGCAAAGGCCGTGCCCACGATACCGGGCCGTGAAGGCGGCAGAAGCAAAAACGTCGCATCGCTGAACTGCCCCGTACCATCATTCAAAAAAAACTGCGCCTGGTGCGACAAGGGTTTTCCCTGTCCATCCAATACATTTTTTCCAGTAAAAAAAAGATCGATGTCGCCGTCGCCATCCATATCGACCAAATCCACCCGCTCCATTCCGGAACGCACCTCCGGGAAAGGCCGCTCTGTCTTGATATAAAAATATCCCTTGCCGTTATTGAACAGCAATCTGGCATTCGAGCCATCGGCAAATTTTCCCACCAGAATCATGTCTGAAGTTCTATCGCGGTCCAGATCGCGCACCGCCATGAAAACCACCCGGTCCTGTTTTTTTCCTACCCAGCCGGGACGTTTGTTTAAAGTGAACTCTTTCCCCTCCTGATTGATCCATACCTGAACACCGGGGCGGCCGGAACGGCTGGACCGCAAAATCACCAGATCGCTCAGGGAATCACGATTCACCCTGCCAAACCGTGCCATCTGAATTCCGCCTTTTAAATTGGGCAAGTACTGGCGAGTGCGATCCAGATACCTTTGATCGTCGGGATTCCGTTGCAACAATTGGCCCACACCGCAAGCGGGCAACTGCATCGCTATCAGAATCCACAGCATCGTTCTGAAATATTTTTTAGGGCGGATTAAAGAATGCTTCATGCGATTGAGGCCTAAAGTTTTTTTCATGCAACAACTAAGGTTCTTAAAAAATTGCCGGAGATGCAGAAACCGCTGACTCCAAAAGGCTGTCCCGGTGGTTTTTCTCAGCGCGCGTGAGGCCTTCCGCGATCCAGTTGCCCGCGAAACACTTTTCAAACCCGGCCCGCAAAGCAGAACGAGCCCGCTCGAAACTGATTGGCTGGCCACAAACTGCGTTCAATGTGGTGGTGAACATTTTCATTTTTTCGATATCAGCCGCCCGATCCGCCGGACTGTCATAGCGCAAAATAGAATGAATATCCCCGGCGCTTGCCGCAATTGGGATGGACCCGTGTTGGAGGAACGCGCCCTGAGTTCGTCTTTGGGCACTGCCGATCAATTTTCTTTCATGAAACGTGATCTCACAATGATGCAATGAGGAAAAGCAAGCCGGCGACCGTTGGCCGGCGAGCTGTATTTTTTTTTGTCCGTTGATGCGGGCCTGGTCGATACCCAATTCGCGCAGACCCAACAACAGTGCCTGGCTGACCGCCGCAAAAGTTTGTTTGAGTCCTCCGGAAAAACGCGGATGGTCGACCGGGGCGACCAGGCAATAAGTCAATTCCCGGTGGTGCAGAAGAGCGCGGCCGCCCGTGGGGCGGCGGACACAAGGAATGCCCCGGCATTGTTCGAGATCCACTGTCCGCTCCAGGTTTTGGGCATAGCCCACGGTTAAAACCGGACTTTTCCAACCGTACAACCTTAAAGTAGGCGGCGTGAACCCTCTTGCGCAGGAACGCAACAGGGCTTGATCGACCGCCATATTCCAGTGGCCCTCGCCTAAGCCGTCCTCAATGTACCGCCAAGTGTCACTCATCATCCTCATCCGGCTCTAAGGTTTAGTTTTGACTCGCCCTGCTGTATTTTATAAACTTCAGGTACACGCAACCAACTCTAAAGTTTGTTTTTGACTCGCCCTACGGTATTTTATAAACTTCAGATGCGCGCCACTCCTGCAAAAATTTTTCAGCCTGCTCTACCATACTATAATAATCGTTTATGAAAAATTCAATTGCCGTCATTAAAAAATTGCTCCCGCTAGGGGCTTTTTGGTTGGTTGTCAATGCCGCCCCGGTTTTAGCCATTGAAGGTACGTCCGGCGCCAAAGACCTCAAGACCACCTGCCAGACGAGTTGCCATCAGGCCGAGAACCTGATTAAAGCCCACAGGCAAAAAACCACTCAGGAGAAATGCCGGGCCTGCCATGTCGGAGAAATTTCAGAAAAGTCTGGCAACCCGTTCAAACGGCATCCCCTCACCCCGGACAACCCACATTTAAACCGCAGGGTGCGGTCCCCAAGGCCGCCACAGTTGATCGCCCGGCCGGTTGCGGCATCTCTAAAAAAATCCTCTCCAAAAGCGCCACCCATTGCCAGCATGGCGCATGTCCCTGCCGGGGAGTTCATCATGGGCTCCAACGAACGCTGGGACGATGAATCTCCAGAGCACATCAGTTCGACCGGCGCATTTTATATCGATCTCTATGAAGTCACGAACTCGGATTACAAAAAGTTTAAAGGCGCCACCCAACGCCCGGCCCCGTTCCATTGGCCCAACGGTAAAATCTCCCGAGACCAGGACAATCATCCGGTGGTTTACGTCAGCTGGTTCGATGCCAGGGACTACTGCCAATGGAATGGCAAGCGCCTGCCGACAGAACAGGAATGGGAAAAGGCGGCGCGCGGCGTGGCGGGGGATATCTACCCCTGGGGCAATATCTGGTCGTTGGATAAATCCAACAATCCATACAAGCATTCCACCGGAACGGAGCCGGTAGGCAATTACGCCAATGGCAAAAGCCCCTACGGTCTGCTGGATATGTCGGGCAACGTCTGGGAGTGGGTGGACAGCTATTACCTGCCGCATCCTGGCAACACCATCGCCAAAGCGGAATACGGCACGGACAAGCGAATCTTGAAGGGCGGGTCCTGGTTCGACTGTTTATCTTACGGGTGTGGTTTGAGCGCGCCCACGTTCAACCGGAGCTTCTTCAATCCTGAAGTTAAAAACAACAGTTTCGGATTTCGTTGCGCCAAATCCCCTTGAGCGGGAAGGTTTGAAATGGAATTTTCATTCTTCAATAAATCCAAAGAAGATTCTCCCGCCACCCCTACCGGCCTGCGCCACAGCCGCAAGTGGATCGTCTGGATTTTATTCATTGCGTTCTGGGTTCTGTACTATTGGTGGCGATGACCCTCTGTCTCATTTCCCGGCACGTTGCCAGTATCGATGCGTGTTGAGGGTGGCATCACCGTTCAACAAGTCGAGCGGGTCATCATCGGCTTGGAGCAGAAGCAGGGTCTTGCGAAAGCGGAGAGTGTCGGTAGTATCTGCCAGAACCTCGGCCGGGCGAGCCGGTTCCTTTTTCTGGAAAGAGGCGGTCAGCAACTCCTCCCATCCCAGCGGGTGATGGGCAAAACCGGCGGATCGGGAACGAAAGATCAGAGATTTTTCCTGCCGGACAAATCCGGGAGCCAAGGACTCCGTTGCTTCGACCTGCGGCGAGGGTTTGTGCGGCACCCGGTAACGTATCGGATCAATCTTCAGGTGAAAGGTCGCTGTAAACCGCGCCATCCCAAACCGTGCCAGCACCAGGTCTTTATCGCGGGCATGAATCGTCTCCCAGTCGCCGCCGTTTGACAGCGGCTCGCCTGGCGAGTCCGGTCGGCGCAACTCCGGATCAAATTCATGTTGGCCTTGATAGAGGTAGGTCGTTTTGCGGTTGGTTGGACGGGCTGGCTTCTGGCCCGGTTTCGTTGCTGGCGACGGAATGGCCTTTTCACCTTTTTCCAAATGTGAGGACTGAGGAGATTCCAAACCTTTTTCCGACCGCATGGGAACCTGAATGGGCTCCAGACGCAACTCATCATCTGTCCCCAATGAGCAGGCTGATGCGAAAATTAAAATCAATCCCGCCCAGAGCCCCAAGGGCCATCCCTGCCCCCACAACATCTTCATTGAGAATGACCTCCGATAATCCCCGCGTCTAATTGTGACAAAATCATTTTTCATGGAAAACCGCCAAAATATCGAACACGAGCTTTAAAACGCCCGATTTCTTGACGCCCTCAAATTCTGTAAACCAAGCTATTCATTAATTTAACGCATTGGCACGCAGATTGCTTTTATTATTTAAAACAATCTTATCGACAAAATTTTGAATCGAGGCCATGACCGATGAATAGCGCCAAAAACCTGAATTTCTCTTTAGATCCGCAAGGAGTGCGTTTTCTGGAAAAACGCCTGCTGGCCGGTGAGATCAGCCCTCACGTGTTCAAGGATATTTTAAAGTATCAAATGGTCAAACAATATTTTCAGGACTACGCGCATCCCTTCGCCCGGGTGTGGCGACAAATAATGAATTTCATAACAACCCGCTTAAACTTTATCCAAAAACCATCACCCACAATGGCAGAATCCGCATCGTCCGGCGAATTGAAAGATATATTCAGCAGAGCGCACCACAAACATTTTTAGGATAACCCACACTTTTATTTTTAACAGGTACGGCTTTCCCCGCTCCCATTTTTTTCTGATTTTATTATCCATCCTGCCTTTAGATTGTTAGAATAGCCCCGCACTATTTTGAGATAATTGTTCTTTCCTATTCGGCAAGCCTTTTAAAAAGATTGATCATGACTTTTGACGACATCACCGGGTATTTAACCCAGGATAGCGGCTACATCCTGCAAACATTTATCGTGATCTTCATTGCCCTGCTGGTCGATTTCGCGCAGAGGATGGTGCTGAAGCGCCTGCAGGTCCAAGCCCTCAAGACTAAAAACCTGTGGGATGACGCCATCCTCGACGCCTTACGCAAACCGGTGAGCCTCATCATCTGGGCCATGGGGGTTTACCTGGCGACCCAGATCATTCAAGCCGCCACCCAGGCTGTCATTTTTAACGCCATGGGCGCTCTACGCGATGCTGTCATCATCGCGGCTCTGGCCTGGTTTCTGGTCCAATTGATCGGCCACAGTGAACGCAACATCCTTGAGAAAAAAGAAGACGCCGACAAAACCACCGTGACCGCCATAGGTAAATTGCTCCGGCTTTCGGTGGTGGTCACTGCCGTACTGGTGGCCCTGCAAACGCTGGGATTCAGCATTTCCGGCGTGCTGGCTTTCGGCGGGATCGGCGGCATCGCGATTGGGTTCGCCGCCAAAGACCTGCTGGCAAACTTTTTCGGCGGCCTCATGATTTATCTCGACCGCCCCTTCGCGGTCGGCGACTGGATTCGTTCCCCGGACCGCAATATCGAAGGCACAGTGGAAAAAATCGGCTGGCGCCTCACCTTGATCCGCACTTTCGACAAAAGACCTCTTTATGTGCCCAATTCAATTTTCACCCAGATCGCCGTGGAAAACCCGCAACGCATGCTGAACCGGAGAATTTATGAAACCATTGGGCTCCGTTATGACGACGCTTCCAAAGTACGGGAAATTGTGCGGCTGGTTAAAGACATGCTGACCCACCACCCGGAAATCGACACCAGCCAAACCATGATCGTCAATTTCAATAAATTTGCTTCTTCGTCCATGGATTTTTTTATATACACGTTCACCAAAACCACCAACTGGATTTATTACCATGAGGTCAAACAGGACATCCTGCTCAAAATTGTTGACATCGTAGAGCAGGAGGGAGCCGAGATAGCCTTCCCCACCTCAACCATCCACCTGGCCGACAAGGAAATATTGAAAAATTTTGAATCTCCTACTTGATGGATTGGATACCCCTACCCGGTTTTTCAATTGGTTTGCACAGGCCAAAACTCCTTGGTGGCAGGGGCCGGAATAGCGTTTGACAACCTTTGGGGCGATTTGTACACTGTGGACGCTTTGAGAACATTCATTGCATTCGATGTTCCGCCTTTTGTCTTAAAGACCGTCGCAGAAATTCAAAACCGGTTTAAATCCCTGGGCTTGCGCGCCTCCTGGGTGGTGCCGGCCAATATGCATTTGACGCTTAAGTTTCTCGGCGAAATTGATCCCGGAAGGGTTGCTGAAATCAGGGAAGCGCTTCCGCGAAAGCTGTCCAGGCTGTCCGGGTTTCAAGTTTGCTTGAGCGGTGTCGGGGTTTTCCCGAACCTGAGCCGGCCACGAGTGTTGTGGATCGGACTCAAAGATCAAACAGGCGCGCTGGAATCCATGCAATCCAAGATAGAGGAGGCTCTATCCGGCCTGGGATTCCCCAGGGAAACCCGGCCCTTTGCACCGCATCTCACTTTGGGACGGATCAAGTCGGTCCGGGATAAAAACCGGTTGCGGAACGAGTTGCAATCCATCCGGAAAATCGAGCCACGGACATTTGAAGTTAGATCCATCAAGCTGTACAAAAGCCAGTTGACTCCCGAAGGATCCCTCTATACCGTATTGGAAGAATTTAATTTGAAGCATTGATGGCACTGGCCACGCAACCCACTGCAAGGAGAACACATGGCGGCAAACGACGACAGGGAAAAAGCGCTGGACCTGGCTCTTTCCCAAATTGAAAAGCAATTCGGAAAAGGTTCCATCATGAGATTGGGCCAGGCGGAGGCCCAAAAAAATATTGAGGTTATTTCCACCGGATCGATCTCTCTCGACAGCATCCTCGGCATCGGTGGTATTCCCCGCGGCCGGATCACCGAGATATACGGTCCGGAGGCCTCGGGAAAAACCAGTCTCGCCCTGCACATCATTGCGGAAGCTCAAAAAGCCGGTGGCGTGGCCGCTTTTATTGACGCCGAGCATGCGCTGGACCCGAAATACGCTCAGAACCTCGGCGTGCAATTGGACGATCTGCTGTTATCGCAACCGGACACCGGGGAACAGACCCTGGAGATCGCCGAAGTGCTGATCCGCAGTGGCGCGGTGGATGTCGTCGTGATAGACTCCGTCGCCGCCCTGGTTCCCAAGGCGGAATTGGACGGCGACATGGGCGATTCGCATATGGGGTTGCAGGCACGGCTCATGTCCCAAGCCATGCGCAAACTCACCGCAGTGATCAGCAAATCCAAAACGTCCCTGATTTTTATCAATCAGATCCGCATGAAAATCGGCGTGATGTTCGGCAGTCCCGAAACCACCACCGGGGGCAACGCCTTGAAGTTTTATTCTTCGGTGCGGCTCGACATCCGCCGCATCGCCGCCCTCAAGGATGGAGATAAAGTGATCGGCAACCGCACCCGCGTGAAAGTGGTCAAAAATAAACTGGCGCCGCCTTTCCGCGATTGCGAGTTTGACATCGTTTTCGGAAAAGGCATTTCCAAAGCCGGCGATCTTCTCGACCTGGCCGTCGCCCACGAGATCGTGGCCAAAAGCGGAACATGGTTTTCCTACAAAGAGGAACGCATCGGTCAAGGCCGGGAAAATTCCAAAAATTTTCTGCTGGACCATCCCGATATGATGCAGGACATCGAAAACCAACTCCGTGAGAAACTGGAGTTGCCCTCACCGCAAAAAGCACCGGCACCGCCGCAAGAAAAATCCGGCAAAGACAAGAAAAAGTCTGCCTCCTAGGCGGCATCGCCATGCCGGACCATTTCAAAGAGGCAAAATCACGGGCCCTCCGTTTTCTCACGTATCGCGACCGCAGTGTGCAGGAAGTTAAATCACATCTGGCAAAAAAAGAATTTTCTCCTCCGATTGTAATACAAGTCCTCGAGTGGCTCGTGGATTTGAACTATCTCAACGATGAGCGGTTTGCCCAGCAATGGGGCCGGTTCCGATTGGAATCCAAAAAATGGGGGAAATACCGTCTCCAGCAGGAGCTCCTATCCAAAGGTCTGGACTCGGAATTAGTTGAAGAAACTCTGAACGGCCTTTACAATAAAGTTGACGAGTTCGAACTGGCCTTATCCTGCGTGGCGAAAAAACTGCCCGCCCTGAAAGGTCTGGACCTTCAAAAAAAAAGACGGCGCATCGCTCAATTCCTGCAACGCAGAGGATTCAGCACGGACGCCGTTTTTAAAGTATTGGGCCACCTGTTCCCTTATTGATTCCAACAGGGTAATTTTCAGCGGCCCCTCGGTCCCATGCCTAATTCTGAATACAGGATGACAAATTAATGACTATGTTAACCCCACTTCCCGACCCGGTGTTTGCATCCATTGGTTTTGTGTTCGGCCTTTTGGTCGGCAGTTTTGCCAATGTCTGCATCTCGCGTCTGCCCAAAAAAGAATCGGTGGTTTTCCCCGGCTCGCATTGCCCCTCATGCAATGCCGGTATCCGCGCGACGGACAACATCCCGATCGTCAGTTACCTGATATTGAAAGGCCAGTGCCGTTCCTGTGGACAGCCTATTTCCGCTATTTATCCCGCCATCGAGATGATCACGGGTTTGCTCATGGCATCGGTCTTTTACAAATTCGGCCTGAGCTGGGAATGCCTGATCTTTGCCATAGTGGTTCCGGCCCTGGTGATCATCACCGCCATCGACATCGAACACCAAATCATTCCCGACGTGATCACGCTTCCCGGAATCGTTTTGGGCCTCGCCGCGGGCACCTATCTCAATGGATTTTGGGACAGCCTGATCGGTTGTCTGCTGGGCGGCGGTTTGTTTCTTCTGCTGGCGGAAGTCTATTTTAAATTGCGTAACACTGTGGGCATGGGGGGAGGCGACATTAAATACATTGCCGCCGCCGGAGCGCTACTGGGTTGGATTCAGGTCCTTCTGGTGATTTTCATCGGCGCCCTGGCCGGTGCGATCTTCGGCGCCATCGGCATGTCTTTCAAAAAACTCGACTTCTTGAGCAAAATTCCGTTCGGCCCCTTCCTCGCCCTGGCCACGCTCATTTCAATATTTTTTGGCAACGATATTTTATCTCTTTACCTCAGCACCATGGGTATGGAAAGATAGGATCTCTGCCTTGCTTCTAACAAAAATAATTTAATTGGACCGGATCATGAAAAATTCATCTAAAGAGATCGTCGAAGAACATTTGGAAATTTCCACCAAACCTGGCGAGATGGCCTCTCAAATCCAAAAGCTTGTTGAAACCCTGCAAAAAAACAAAAAGGATATTCTGGCCCTGAAAGCCATGTTGTTTGCCGGAATCATTCTACTCATGGGAGGGTTTTTCTATTACAACAACACCGTTCAACAAATCCGGATGCAAGCCCTGGACGCCAACTCCCATTTGCGCCAGAGTCAAGGCGACCTCAATACCATGGCCGTGCAAAAAGGCATCTTCCAAGAGATTCAATCCCTAAAAACAGCTGTCGACAGCCTTGCTAGAAAAAATGCCGCGGGCAATGGCAATTATGTGGAACAAGCTGTGGTGGGCATGAACAACACCCTGACACTGCTCAGGGATGAACCCTCAAAAGTCAGGGAACTCACCCTGCAGGTGCAACGAACCTCCCGGGAATTTTTAAAGAGTTACCAAACCCACAACATCTCAACATCGAATAAATAACGGCTCACCGGACTGCAAAAATTTCATTCATTTCTTTCAGGTCCGTGTTCTCCAGTTTCCAGCCCACGGCTTTTAGATTTTTCTCGACCTGACTCTCGTTTTTAACACCCACCAAAGCGGTGGTGATTCCAGGTTGCTGAATCACCCAGCGGATCGCCACTTCGGCGCACGTCTTGTCCAAGCGGGCGGCAACGGCTTTTAGCCGGTCCACTTTCGCGATATTGTTGGCAAACGCTTCACCCGTGAACTCGCCTAAAATCCCTTTACTGCGCCAATCCGCAAACCGGGTGTCTTTGTCATACTTGCCGGTCAACACGCCCGACGCCAGCGGACTGTAAGCAATGATACCGATATTGTTTTTCATGCAGAACGGAACGGATTCACTTTCTATGGTTCGCTGAAGCAAACTGTATTCCGGTTGCAGGGAAACCAGGGTTCCCGCCGGCAAACACTCTTGCATTTGTGCGACGGAATAATTGCTGACCCCGAAGTATCGGATTTTCCCCTGGCTCTGAAGTGCCAGCAAGGCTTCCATGGTTTCCGCCTGCGCCGTGTTGACGTCCGGCCAATGAACCTGATACAAATCAATATAATCGGTGTCTAGCCGTTGCAAGCTCCGCTCAACTTCTTTAAAAATGGACTCCTTCCCGGCATTTTTTTTGATCGACCCCAACGCTTCTTTTTCCCACACCAACCCACATTTCGTAGCCAGGATCACTTTATCCCGAACCGATTTCAAGGCTTGCCCCACCAATTTCTCGGAATGACCAAACCCATAAACCGGCGCCGTATCGAAAAAATTGACACCCAGATCGTAGGCCTTGCGCAGGGATTTTAAGGAAACTTCCTTGCCTTCAGTGGACCAAAATGGAGCGCCGCCAATTCCCCACGCCCCATACCCAAAGACGGACACCTTCAGGTCGCTCGAACCTAATTTTCTATATTCCATATACCGTTCCTTCCCGATTTGATTTAAACTGATGGGTGAGTGGAACGATAACATTTTACACTCCCCGGTGAAATCAAAAATCGCCAGATTTCACCGTCAACCATGAGCGAGAAATTTAAGAATATGAAATCGTTACTTCGGGTTTTGAGTTACATGAAACCCTATAAATACCAGGTGGTTTTGACACTGGGTTTCGCGATCCTCACCACCCTGCTCGACTTGGTTCCTCCCTGGTTGATCAAATTAATTGTCGACGATCTCGTTGAGGGAACCCAGGGGAGCGCTCTCTATTGGGTCGTTCTGGCGCTGGTCCTGGCTTACCTGGGAAGAAACTATTCCAACTACAAGCGGATTCTGATCAACAACACCCTCGAACAGAAAGTGGTGTTCGACATTCGCTCGCATGTTTACCGGTCTTTGCAAGCATTGTCTTTGAACTATTTTGAAAACCGGTCGACCGGCGAGATCATGTCCCGTGTCAACGACGACGTCACCCACGTTGAACGAATTTTTGTGGACGGAGTGGAGCAGATGGTCACGGCAGTTCTGACCCTGGCCGGGATCATGGCGATTCTGTTCTGGCTCCATTGGAAACTGGCGTTGGCGTCGTTGATCCCGATTCCTTTTCTAATCGTGGGAGCCTGGCGATACACCAATCGCGCCCATGACTTGTACCATCAGGTGCGGGAGCGTGCCGCCAAAATGAACGGTATTTTGCAGGACACTCTGTCCGGCATCAAGGAGACTCTCGCCTTCAACCGGCAACTGCACGAGATCAGCCGGTTTGAAAAACGAAGCGACGACTATTGCCGGGGCACTCTGGCCGTGATGCGCCTGTGGGCGGTTTATTCACCCTCCATGATGTTCATGGGTTCACTGGGCACCACCGTTATCATCCTCTATGGCATCGGGCTGGTGCGTGCCGATGAAATCTCGGTGGGCACCCTGGTGGCTTTCATCGGTTACCTCGCTTTATTTTACACTCCCATCAATCAGCTCCATTCTCTAAACCACATGCTCCAACACGCCCTGGCTTCCGGCGAACGGTTGTTTGAAATTATCGACGCGCCCCCTGACGTGAAAGAAGATCCGGAACCCATCCTGCCCACCACCAATGTGCAGGGACGCATCGAGTTCGATCGAGTCTCTTTTTCCTACGTCAAACCCAAGCAGGTGATCAACGGAATTTCATTCGACATCGAAGCTGGAGAAAAAATTGCGCTCGTGGGGCACACCGGGAGCGGCAAATCCACCCTCATCAAACTGCTCATGCGCTTTTACGATGTCGACGCAGGAGACATCAGGATCGACGGGCACTCGCTGAGAAAACTGTCCTTGTCCTATTTACGCGAGCAGATCGGACTGGTCTCACAGGAGCCATTTTTATTCAACGGTACGGTGGTAGAAAATATTCGTTACGGCAACCTGAATGCGTCCCAGGAGCAAATCGAACAGGCGGCGAAGGCCTCCAACGCGGAAGATTTTATTGTAAATTTATCGGAGGGTTATGAAACGTTGATCGGAGAACGCGGCGTGAAACTGTCGGGAGGGGAAAGGCACCGTCTGGCCATCGCCCGGGTCTTTCTCAAGGACCCGCCTATTCTGATACTGGACGAGGCCACCGCCTCGGTGGACACCGCGACCGAATTTAAAATCAAGGAAGCCCTGCGCAAATTGATGGCCTACCGGACGACCTTGATCGTCGCCCATCGCCTCTCGACACTGGAAGACGCGGACCGGGTGTTGGTTTTAAAGGATGGTAATTTGGTGGAAATCGGAACGCACGAGGAATTGATTCAGTCCGGCCCCGTTTATTCCAACTTATTTCGCTCCCAACTGCACTTGTAGTTTTCTGGACTTGATGGAAGAGTCATTCGTCTTCTGTCTGGAACACTCCCATATTTCGGAATTTTTCCTGACGGTGCCGGGCCAGCTGTTCGGGGCTCGAATCCGACAAGGCCTGCAGGGAAAGCCGCAAAGCCTTTTTAAGAAGTATGGCCGCGCGTTTGGGATGACGGTGCGCCCCACCGAGCGGTTCTTTCACAATTAGGTCGATCACATTCAATTTGATCAGTTCCTGTGAAGTCAGGCACAATGAATTGGCCGCCTGTTTCACCTTTTCCTTATCGTCCCAAAGAATGGACGCGCAGCCCTCGGGAGAAATGACCGAATAGACGGCATGCTCGAGCATCAGCACACGGTTGGCGACCCCGATCGCCAAGGCTCCGCCACTTCCCCCTTCACCAATCACCACACTGATCACCGGAACTTTCAGGGTGGACATACAATAAATATTTTGCGCAATGGCTTCCGACTGGCCGTTCTCTTCCGCATCAATTCCAGGATACGCGCCGGGAGTGTCGATGAAGGTGATAATGGGAAAATTAAATTTTTCCGCGAGTTTCATCAAACGGAGCGCTTTACGATATCCGGCCGGTTGCGGCATCCCAAAATTTCTAAAAATCTTTTCTTCCGGCGCTTTGCCCTTTTCATGGCCTATCACCATCACCGTTTGATCGTCAAATTTAGCGAACCCGCTGACGATCGAAGCGCCCAATCCGCCATGCCGGTCCCCCTGCAGTTCGTTGAAACAGGTGAAGATCAGCTGAATATAATCGAGGGTGTGAGGCCGGTCGGGGTGCCGCGCCACCTGGGTTTTTTGCCAACCGTTCAGGCCGTGGAAAATATCCCGTTTCATGTGACGCAATTTCTTTTTGAGCTTGTGGATCTCATGGGTGATATCGCCCACGCTATCGTACATGTGCGTCAGGGAATCCAACTCGCGGATCTGGTTTTCCACGGCGAATATGTCACGTTCAAAATCGAGAATTTTCGGCCTCCTTCCAATGTTTTAAATGGCCCGCGGCAAACTGGGAATCCGTTCCAGCGGGTAGCCGATCAATAAAATCCAAAAATGGGGTAAATCAAATTTTTCAAAGCCGCCGATTCACTCAGGGCCTGGGCGCCTTCAGAACCGATTCGATTCTGCCCCAACCGCAGGGACTCCAGTTGGGTCAGCGTTTGTGTCTCGGCCAGGGCCAAGGCTCCGTCATTGCCAATGACATTGTAATTCAAATCCAGATGTTTAAGCCCTCTCAACATTTTAGACTGCGCCAGGGCAACGGCTCCCCGGTCCGTAATATGATTTCCCGCCAACTTGAGGGAAGTCAGATTTTTTAACTTCGGAGATTGAGCCAGAGCGATGATGGCTTCATCACTGAGATTGTTGTGGCTCAAATCCCATTCCTGAATCCCATCAATATAAGGGGACTCCAGCAGGGTGAGCAACCCCAAATCACCGATGTAGCTGTTGCCCAGGTCTTCCAAGGCGCCCGTTTGGCTCCACAACTGAATTTTATGGCGAAACCTGAATTTTTGCCAGGCCAAATTGCCCGCTTTGCCCAGCTTGTTATAGGCCAACTGCAAACGGGAGAGCCGATTCAATTTTTTGGAATGGGTGAGGACCTGGACTCCCTCATCTCCGATGAAGTTATAATTCAGGTTCAATTCCAGAATATTCTTGAGCGTGTCCGACTCCGCCAGCGCCTTCGCACCCTCGTCCCCGATTCTATTGTGGTAGAGATTCAGCACCTCCAGCTGTGTCAGGATTTTCGATTCGGCGAGATAACGGGCACCGCGGTCCGTCACCTGATTGTTTTCTATATACAACTCTTTCAGCCCACGGAGGTTTTCTGATTGGGCAATGGCCCGCACACCCGCATCTCCCACCCCCCCCTTATAAATCTTCAACGTGGTGATGCTTTTCAGAAGCGGCAACGCCGCCAACCGTTCCGCTCCTTCATCCCCGATCAGCTTCTCATTCAGTTTCAGAGATTGATTGTTTCTTCGCAACTTTTTTTCTATATAACTTTCAAGTTGATCTGGAGACAGGGGCATAGACGCCGCCAGTGAGCCCACAAAAATAAAAGGCATAACGTAGCCCATCCATTTGAAGATTTGCATAGGGATTACTTTTGAATTCGAGTTGAGTTTGGAAACCCTTGGGGTATTGAATCTATTTTATCAGGAGGCTTCACTGGTTTTCAATGGCCTTGAGGCGTTTTTCCAGCGCCCGGATTTTGCGTGACAATTCAGGAAGTTTGGAGAAAACGGAAACGGACTTTTTCCAGGGAATCGCCGGGGCCGCGGGGGAACCGCCATACATCCCAGGCTTGTCCAGGCTTTTATGCACTCCCGATTGCGCCGCCAGAATGATCTGGTCTCCCAGAGTCACATGATCCGCGACACCCACCTGGCCCGACAGAATGACGTGATGCCCCAATTTACAACTACCGGCCACGCCCACTTGCGCCACCAGCAGGGAGTGTTCCCCGATCTCACAATTGTGCGCGACCTGCACCAGGTTGTCGATTTTAACCCCCGTCTTCACCACGGTTTCCCCAAAAGCGGCCCGGTCAATGCAGGAGTTGGATCCCACTTCGACATCGTCTTCGATCACCACGCGGCCCACATGATTGATCTTGACATGGCGACCTTGCTCATCCGGAATGTATCCGAAACCATCCACGCCGATCACCACGCCGGCATGCAGGATCACCCGGTTGCCAATCACGGTGTCATGGTACAAGGTCACATTGGCATGTAGGGTCACCTGATTTCCGATCTGGCATCCGTCATACACCACGGTTCCGGGGTGCAGGACCGTGTCGTCCCCCACCCGGACGTTTTTCCCCAAATACACAAAAGGCGAGAGGGTGACGTTTTTCCCCAGGGTCACATTTTCTAAAACTACCGCCTCGGGAGAAATGCCCGGCTCGAGGCGGAGATTGGGACGAATTATCGCCAGGATTTTTGCAAATGCCAGAGGCGGGTTGGGGTGGATCACCTGCGCCATGTCCAATTCCAGAGGAGCGCTCACAATCACTGCGGAGGCTTTACTGGTTTCCAATTTAGTTTGAAGTTTTTTATCCGTTAAATAAATGATGTCCCCCGCCTGGGCGAACTCGATTCCGTTGACCCCGGAGATTTCCTGAGCCGCGTCGCCCTGTATGGTTCCGCCAACACGGGCAACAATTTCTTGCAATTTCATGACACCTCTTTTTTGGAATTTGGTTTTAAAGAATGAGATCCTTGTCGATAGGGGTCACCAACCCGTCCACCAATTGCAATACCCGACCCATCCGCCGGGCGATTTTCTGACTGTGGGTCACAATCACGAAAGTCTGATTGAATTTTTCGTTCAACTGAATCATCAGATCCATGAAGGAATCGCTGGCATTGGAATCCAGGTTGCCCGTGGGTTCGTCAGCCAGCAATAAATCCGGTTTGTTCACCAAACTGCGGGCTAATGCCACACGCTGAACCTCGCCGCCGGAAAGCTCACCGGGCTTATGATACAAACGATCTTTCAAGCCCATTTGTTCCAGGAGATTCTCCGCCTGCTCCCGCACATCCTTCTCATTTTTATTGCCGATCCATCCCGGAAACATGGTATTTTCCAAGGCCGTGAAATCTGGCAATAGATTATACATCTGAAATACAAAACCGATATGCTTGTTGCGGTATTCCTCCAGAAACCCATTTTTCTGCGCAAAAATATTTTCACCTTTAAAAAGAATAGTTCCCGATTGCGGTCGATCCAGTCCACCCAAAATGTGAAGGAGCGTGCTCTTGCCCACGCCGGAGGCGCCGACAATGCCTAGAATTTCCCCCGCTTGAATCACCAATCCCGCGCCCGTCAACACGTCCAGGGACTTGTCTTTAATTTTATAAGACTTAAAGACATTCACCGCTTCGATCAGGGGTTTTTCAGTTTTCACCGAATCACTCATGGCGCAATTCATCCTTCCGATCTAGACGGACTCTTTGAGTTCCTGCTGAATCACTCATAACGCAACCCATCCACCGGATCGAGACGAGACGCTCGCCAGGCCGGGTACAGTGAAGCGGCAAAACAGATCACTATCGAAAAGATAATGATGAGAAAAGAATCGAAATACTGAATTTCAGAGGGCAGTTCGCTGAGATAGTATACGTCGCTGGGGAAGGCCTTGATGCCGAACAGGTTTTCAATCCCACCGACAATTTCATTGATATTGGGGACGATGGTGAACCCGGCCAGACAACCCAGCCCGGTGCCGGTCAAGCCGATCACCAATCCCTGCAGACTAAAAATCTTCATGATGCTCATGCGGGAGGCGCCCATGGCCATCAAGATGGCGATGTCCTTCGTTTTATCCATCACCACCATGAATAATGTGCTGATGATATTGAAGGCGGCGACCAGAATGATCAAAATCAAAATGATGAACATAACGATTTTTTCAAGCTTCAGCGCTGAAAAAAGATTTTTGTTCATCTGCATCCAGTCCCGCGCCAGATAAGGAAACCCCAGCTTACCCTGGATAATGCCCGCAATATCCGCCGCGGCATCAATCTCGTACACCTTGATTTCGATTCCGGAAACCTTGCCACGCAACCCAAACATCTGTTGCGCCGAGGAGAGAGAAACAAAAGCCATGTTGGCATCGTATTCATACATCCCCGATTCGAATAGCCCCACCACCTGCACCATTTTTAAATTTGGAATGATGCCCAGCGGGGTCATTCTCACGGTGGGGGAAACCATGCCGATGATATCCCCCACCGACGCCCCCAGAGAGCGGGAAAGCTCATGGCCCAATATGATGCCCTTGCGTTTTATTTTTGAATTCGAAGAAGGCACATTTTCCAGATCGCTCAGCCTTCCTTCTGTCAGGTTTTTCTGGAGGTCGGAGACGTTGCCTTCCCGTTTGGGATCGACTCCCCGAATCACCACGCCCGAGGTACGGTTTCCAAACGACAGCATCACATGCTTCAAAATAAATGGCGCGGCATCTTTCACCTGCGCCACTGTTTTGACCTCACGAATAATCTTTTCGTAATCCACCATGCCGTCCCGGTCAAAACTGGTGATCACAATGTGGCTGTTGGTTCCGAGAATTTTATCGCGCAGGTCTTTGCCGAATCCGGTCATCACGGCAATCACCACAATGAGCGCCATGACCCCCAAAGCCACTCCACCTATGGATATGAGAGTGATCAGGGAAATGAATTTCTGGGATTTTCTGGAAACCAGTTGACGGAGACTGACACGCAATTCGTATTTCATAGTGAGCAGAGAAAAGGATTAAAGGTTTTCACTATAATACAACGAGGACAGGCGAAAGCTCAGGCTTCTTTTTTTAATTGCGGAAACAAAATCACATCCCGGATGGATTGCGAATTGGTGAACAGCATGACCAACCGGTCAATGCCGATCCCCTCGCCCGCCGTGGGCGGCATCCCATATTCCAGGGCACGGATAAAGTCGTGGTCCATCCAGTGCGCCTCTTCATCACCGGCCTCTTTTTGGGCCACTTGTTGCTGGAAACGTTCTTTTTGGTCGATGGGGTCGTTCAACTCGGTGTAGGCATTGGCAATTTCTTTTTGCCCGACAAACAATTCAAAACGCTCCACCAAATTGGGGTCGTCCTCTCTTTTCTTGGACAAGGGAGACAACTCCAAAGGGTAATCGGTGATGAAGGTCGGCTGAACGAGATGGTGTTCCACGAAGTGGTCGAATAATTTTCCCAGCACCTTTCCAAAGTTGTCTTTTTTATCCAGGGGTACTTTGTTTTTCAGCGCATAGTCCACTGCTTTTTCCTGGGTGGCGATCGCTTCGGGGGGAATCTGCCCCACTTCGATTAAACTTTGCTGGAAGGTGTAGCGGTCGAAGGATCGGGAAAAATCAATGGTGGCTTCTTTCGTTTCGCCGTCTTCTTGATAAGAACAAGGAAAACTAAGTGTGCCGAAGACTTTGTTTCCCACAAACCGGAACAGCTCCTCGGTCAACACCATCAAGTCTTGGTAGTCCGCATAGGCGGTGTAAAACTCCAGCATGGTGAATTCGGGGTTGTGCTCGGTGGAAATTCCTTCGTTGCGAAAACTTCGGTTGATCTCATAAACCCGTTCCAGACCCCCGACCACCAGGCGTTTCAAATACAGTTCGGGGGCCACCCGCAAATACAGATCCATATCGAGCGCGTTGTGGTGGGTTTTGAAGGGACGCGCCGTGGCCCCGCCGGGAATGGAGTGCATCATGGGGGTTTCCACTTCCAGGTAATGGCGCTCATTCAAAAACTCACGGAGGGCCTGGATAATTTTACTGCGGGACACAAACACCTCCCGCACCCCGGGATTCACAATGAGATCCACGTAACGTTGCCGGTACCGAAGCTCGACATCCTTGAGGCCGTGCCATTTTTCGGGCAAAGGCAAAAGAGATTTGGACAGCAACGTGATCTGCTTGCTGAAAATCGTCAGCTCACCGGTTTTGGTTTTGGACAACCGGCCCTGCACGCCAATGAAATCCCCGATATCAAACCTCGAAAAGTTCTCATAACTTGCTTCGCCGATATCATCTTTTTTAATGTAAACCTGAATTTGCCCGGTGCCATCTTTGATATTGCAAAACGACGTTTTGCCATGCTTGCGGCGGGACATGATGCGACCGGCAACAACAGTTTCAAGGTTCTTTTCCTCAAGCTCTTCCTTGGTATTTTCCAGGTGCGGTTGGATCAAATCAGCAATGAAGGCGGTGACATGAAATCGGTTGATATAGGGATTGATCCCCTTAGCCCGAAATTCGCTGAGTTTATCACGTCGAAGCTGGAGAAGATCGGTGGTTTCTTCCATGAAAATGAATGGGGAAAAATAATTTAGAAAGGCGGCCCATCGGAGCATGAAACAATTCCGAGTGCACTCTTGGAACCCTGCCCCTAACGGGCAACTTCCACATAGCGTGATTCGCGCACGACCGTGATTTTAATTTCACCGGGATAGGTGACTTCTTTTTCTATCCGCTTGGCAACATCCTTCGCCAATAAAGAGGCTTTTTCATCGCTGATGCCGCCGGGAATAACGACGATGCGAACTTCCCGGCCCGCCTGAATGGCGAACGTTTTTTCAACACCCTCAAATGAATCACCAATTTCTTCCAATTTAGACATGCGTTTGACATAGGTCTCGAGCATTTCCCGCCGCGCACCTGGCCGCGAGGCGGATATCGTGTCGCCAGCGGTCACTAGAACCGCGTATATCGATTCCGCTTCCACATCCTCATGATGAGCCGCAATGGCGTTCACTATAATCTTGTTCTCACCATACCGAGTGGCGATTTCAACTCCCAACTGCGTATGCGTGCCATCGGTTTGCCGGTCAACAGCCTTGCCGATATCGTGGAGAAGCCCGGCCCGCTTGGCCAATTGCACGTCCAGGCCCAATTCCGCGGCCATGCCGCCACACACCCAGGCAACTTCCTTGACATGCTGGAGCACGTTCTGGGTGTAACTGGTGCGGTACTTCAATCGCCCCAATAATTTAACCATGTCGGGATGAATGCCCTCGATCCCAACATCCATGACCGCCTGTTCGCCGGACTGGATGATACTTTGGTTGACCTCTTTCTTGCATTTTTCGACCACTTCCTCAATACGGCTCGGGTGAATCCGGCCGTCGAGCGTCAGCTTTTCCAAAGCCCGGCGGGCAATCTCCCGACGGATCGGATCGAATCCGGATAGCACCACCGCACCCGGCGTGTCGTCAATGATCAGATCAATCCCGGTACACTTTTCCAGCGCCCGAATGTTCCGGCCTTCCCGGCCGATGATGCGCCCCTTGATTTCATCGTTGGGCAATTCCACCACCGACACGGTGATTTCAGCCACGTGATCCGAGGCCAGCCGTTGCACAGCCATTGCAATAATCTTACGCGCTTCAGACTCCGCGTTGTTTTTGGCCGCCTCTTCAATTTTTTTAACTTCCTTGCTGGCTTCCAGACGGGCGGAATCAATCACCTGGGTTTTGATGGCCTCCTTGGCTTCCTCCGCTGTGTAGGAGCTGATGGTTTCCAGTTTTTTAATTTCTTCAACAACCAACCCTTCATACTTATTCTTTTGCGCCACCACCTTCTTTTCATTTTCCTCAAAATCCCGTCTTCTGCCGTCGAAGCCTCGCTCCGCTTCCTGATTTTTCACAATGAGGAGGTTGAGTTGGATTTCCTTTTCCCGGCCGGCTTTTTCTTTATCCCGCAACTCCGACCACTGCAATTCCATTTCCTTTTTCATTTGAGCGGTGAGGGCGATTTTTTCTTCCCGCA
>SMUY01106779.1_pt1 | contig 29543 bp, 23 predicted proteins | sample 2456441 | NCBI WGS metagenome assembly SMUY01 (sample SAMN11095931, study PRJNA526329) | marine sediment metagenome | biome: Marine sediment; feature: Surficial sediment; material: Deep marine sediment; isolation source: Hadal surficial sediment | place: Pacific Ocean | collected 2014-11 | depth...
CATTGACCAGTATCTTGATTTCCACAATCTTCAGCAGGGGGATGAGGCCACCCGGCAGTATATCGAAAAATATCATCAAGAAAACCCGATCCAATATGCCGATGTTTCTGACGTCGTGGATCATATCGACCATGTCGTCGAGCTCATTGGTGTCGACTACGTCGGCCTGGGCTCTGATTTTGACGGCGTTGGCGATTCTTTGCCCTATGGACTCAAGGATGTGTCCGGGTATCCCAACTTGATCTATCAGCTTTTGAAAAGAGGCTACTCGGAGGCAGACATTGAGAAAATCTGCTCGGGCAACCTGTTGCGGGTATGGTCAGAAGTCGAGAAGATTGCCCAACAACTTCAAACCAAGGGATAGTCTCAAAGAGGATTCCTTTTCCCATCCCATGGGCCAATCGAGTTATGTAACATCAAATGGCTGAGAAGAAGCGCTACCTGAAGATCACCCTGCAGGGAGAGATCATCGAAGGTCGACCCCACCCTTCATTCTTTGGCCCTAGAGACCAGCTCAGCCTGCCGCTTCTTTTGAAGCTGATCGAAGCCGCTCGGCGCCACAAAAGAGTGCAGGCTTTGATGCTGGTCCTGAAAAACGTTTCTGTCGGGTGGGGAGAGATCCAGGAAATACATCAGGAGCTCCAGCGCTTTCATGAGGCGGGAAAGCGGTCGCTGGCCTATCTGGAGATGGCCAACAACAAGAACTATTATCTGGCCTGTGGCGCACAGCAAGTGTACGTTCCACCCTCGGCAACGGTTGATCTCGTCGGCTTGAGGGCCGAAATGTTCTTTTTTAAAAACCTTTTGGAGTATCTCGGTGTCGAGCCTCAGCTCTTCGGTTTGGGAAAATACAAGTCCGCGGGTGAGATCTTCACGCGGGAAACCATGTCCGAGCCCAATCGTTCGATGCTGGACTCCATCTTGACGGATCTCCAGAAGCAATTTATTGACAAGATTGCTGACCGCAGCGACGTCACCCCCCAACAGGTTCAAGAGTGGATTGACCAGGGTCCTTATACGGCACGTCAGGCCGCTGAGCTGGGATTGATCGATGGCATTCGCTATCAGGATGAGGTGGAAGACTTGCTGGAAGGACCCGAAACCGGTATGCGCCGGTTGTCCCCTGGGAAGCTGCGGGTGAAAGAAGGGTGGCTCAAGAGATGGGTCACGTTCTACCGACCGCAGATTGCCTATCTGGTGGCAGAAGGTGTCCTGACGACAGGTGAGTCTCCCCGCAGGGGAGGCAGGCGGCCAGCTCTGGACTCCGAAAGCTTGACCCAATTTCTCCGCAATGCCCGCAAGCGCAAACGAGTGAAGGCCGTGGTCATTCGCATCAATAGCCCTGGGGGTTCAGCGCTGGCCTCCGATCTCCTGTGGAGAGAAATCCGGCTCACCGACCAGGAAAAGCCGGTGATTGTCTCCTTCGGAGACGTGGCCGCCAGCGGAGGATACTATTTAGCCACGGCAGCCCGAGTTATCCTGGGAATGCCGGCAACTCTCACGGGTTCCATTGGTGTCATTGCTGGAAAGTTCAATCTGGCCCAGCTTCTCGCCAAACTGGGCATCACCGTGGACGCCCTGGACAAAGGCAAAAGAGCCGGTTACTTATCCCCGGCCCGGCCCTTTTCCAAAGGGGAAGCCGAGGCTATTCAAGAGCAGATGCGGGAATTCTATGAGGAGTTGTTTCTCAAGAAAGTGGCGGAGAGCCGAAAGAAGTCGCCGGAAGAAGTCCGCAAGCTGGCGGAGGGGCGAGTCTGGACGGGAGCGCAGGCCCTAGAAAACGGATTGCTGGATCAGGTGGGCGGACTCGTCCAGGCCGTAGAAAGGGCGCAAGAAGAAGCTGGATTGCCGAAGAACAAAAAGGTTCGGCTGGTGCACTACTTCAGGCGCCGTACCTTGAGAGACCTGCTTTCATTTCCTCTGCCTGGCGGTCTCTTGGACCATCATGTTCTGGCCTTAATGGCCCATGATTTTCGCATTCATTGATTGGCGGCGGGGCCTTTTGTCTTCTCCACAAGCCGGATCTTGCCGAGGGTCATTTCCTTATCCACCGCCTTGCACATGTCATACAGGGTTAGAGCCGCAACCGAGACAGCGGTCAGGGCTTCCATCTCCACCCCCGTGGCCCCTCGGCAACTCACCTCACTGCGAATGAGGAACCCTTCTTCCTGGAGTTCGATCTGAACATCGACTAAGTCGAGATTCAGGTTGTGGCAAAGGGGGATCAGTTGGCTGGTTTGCTTGGCCGCCTGAATTCCAGCCAGTCTCGCCACTTCAAAGGGATTCCCTTTGGGGAGGCCCGCCTTACGAATCACTTCTCCGGTTTGAGAGGACAGAAACAGTTTGCCTTCGGCGATGGCTTTGCGGCTGATCATGTCCTTCCTGCCCACGTCCACCATTTTAGCGCGGCCCTGTTCATCCACGTGAGTGAGTTTCATCTTCGTTTCCTTCATCAAAGTAATTATCTAACAAAAGTACTTCCACTCGCTCACCAGCTGGAAGGCATGTCACATCCGCTTCCAGGACCATGAGTGAGTTGGCCGAGGAAAAGGCCACCAGATCCGCCGAGCCTCTGGTCTCAATGGGCTCCACCCTGAATTTGTCTCCTTTCCAGAATGTCCGGGCCTGCTTAAAGAACTTCCTTCCCGGTTTTTGCCTCGTCTCAGTGACCACTTCTCCCCACACCCTGGGCAGACAAGGACTCTGAAATCCCATCCAACGGCGAACTGCCGGGCGCACAAAGAGTTCGAAGGTGACGAAAGCGGACACCGGATTACCGGGAAGCCCAAAGATCAAATGGTCTCCTTTTCGCCCCACAACAATCGGCTTACCGGGCTTGATGGCAACCTTCTGCACGAAGATGCTGACCCCTTCTTCCTCTAATATCCGATGCACGTAGTCGTATTCCCCCATGGATACGCCACCACTGAAAAGAAGAAGGTCATACTGCAGGCCTTGCGACACCACTTCCCGAGTGCGTTCAGGATCGTCCGGAGTCACGGGAAAAACCTGCGCATCCACTCCCAGGTTGTGACACTGGGCCCACAAGGTGTGGGCATTCGAGTTGCGAATTTGACCGAAGACGGGCTTTTCTTCCACTTCAACAATCTCATCGCCGGTGGGAATAACGGCCACCGTGGGGGCCGCATAAACCTCCACCTCCTGGTGGCCAAAGGTTGCCAGGACGCCCACCTCTGCAGCACCGAGCGCTCTGCCGGAAACCAGAACCGTCTCCCCTTGACGCACTTCATTTCCTTGTGCCGCCACATTCTCTCCCTTGCTCACCGGCTCGAGCAACTCAACCGTCTCGGCCCCGCCAGGGCGGGTCTTCTCGATCATCTGCACCGCATCCGCTCCCGGTGGCACTGCCGCACCCGTCATGATCTGAACCGCTGTACCCGCCTCGACCCGGGGCTGACTTGGACGACCCGCAGCCACCACCCCGATGACCTCAAGCTTTACAGGAGCCGTGGTAGTGTCCTGACTGCGTACGGCATAGCCATCCATAAAGGATTTCTTGAAAGGAGGCAGGTCAAGGTCAGCCAATACCGGATGGGCCAGAACGCGGCCCAGACTTTTCCGCAGCGGCACGCGAACCGCTTTCGGCTCGGGAACCTGGGCAAGAACTTCTCGAAGTGCTTCTTCGTAACTTAGCATTGGCACGCGCCTAGGCGTCTTTATATAACAATGGTTTCCTTATATAACAATGGTTTCCTTGTGTTCTCCAAAAACATCCCTCATGACATCAGCCATTTCCCCGACCGTAGCATAGGCCTCAACAGCCGCGATGATGACGGGCATCAGGTTGGATGATCCGCGCGCAGACTGGCGGATCTTTTCCAGGGCACCTTCGACTTGACTCGAGTCACGGCCCTTTCGCAGAGTTTTGAGCCGACTGGCTTGCCGCCGGCCAACCTCGGGGTCGATGCGCAGGACTTCTATGGGAACCTCTTCGCTCTCAAAGCGGTTGACACCCACAACGACTTCAGTACCTGATTCCAGACGCGCCTGATGCCCATAGGCCGCCTCTTGAATCTCCCTTTGCACATAGCCGGACTCGATGGCTTGGAGCATCCCTCCCAAGGAACGAATCTTCTCCAGATAAGCTTCCGCCTCTTCTTCCAGATCTTGGGTGAGCTTTTCGACATACCAACTTCCGCCCAGGGGATCCACGACCTGGGGGACACCGCTCTCCCAAGCTAAGATCTGCTGAGTCCTGAGGGCCAGGAGCGCCGCATTTTGGGAGGGCAAAGCCAGAGCCTCATCCTTGGAGTTGGTATGCAGCGATTGGGCCCCTCCCAGGACCGCCGAAAGGGCTTGCAAAGTCACACGCACCACGTTATTTTCCGGACTTCGCGCAGTGAGAGTACTTCCCGCAGTCTGGGCGTGGAAGCGCAGCCTCCAAGACTCTGGGCGACGCGCTCCCAGCCGCTCACGCATCAGGCGAGCCCAGAGCCGGCGGGCGGCCCTGAACTTCGCCACTTCCTCAAAAAACTTGTTGTGTGCGTTGAAGAAAAAGGAAAGTCGAGAAGCGAAACCGTCAATCTCCAGACCCGCTTGGACAGCCGCCTGAACATAGGTCTCTCCATTGGCCAGGGTAAAAGCGATTTCCTGAGCGGCCGTGCAGCCAGCCTCCCGGATATGGTACCCACTAATAGAGATGGTGTTCCAGTGAGGCACCTCTTTTCTACAGAAAGCAAAGATGTCGGTGGTGATTCGAATCGAAGCCTGTGGAGGGTAAATGTAGGTCCCTCGAGCAATGTACTCCTTGAGAGTATCATTCTGAACTGTGCCCCGAAGATCGCTCCACTTCTCGCCGTTCTTTCGAGCCACCACCAAATACATGGCCAGCAATATGCACGCCGTGGCATTGATGGTCATGGAAGTGGACACCTCTGACAGAGGGATTCCCTCAAAGAGCCTCTCCATGTCTTCGAGGCTGTCAATGGCGACACCCACCCTTCCGACTTCTCCGGCCGCAAGCAAGTGATCTGAATCGAGGCCGAGCTGGGTGGGGAGGTCAAAGGCTACAGACAGCCCCGTGGCACCTTGCGAGCGGAGGTAACGATAACGTCGATTGGATTCTTCGGCGGAGGCGTATCCGGCGTACTGCCGCATCGTCCAAAGACGGGTGCGGTACATCTCAGGATAGATTCCTCGCGTGAAGGGATACTCCCCAGGTTCTCCCAAATCCTTCTTGTAATCCAGCGCCGTGACGTCTTCAGGGCGGTAGACGATCTTGGGTCGAGACTTCTTCTGTTTGGGAGAGGATCCTCCTGTTCGAGAGCTGATTTCCACTTTACATCAGGTCGAAGTTTGGTATCATTAATTTAAGGGTGAATTCGGATATTAGCAGAGCAAAGGGATCGGATTCAAATGCAAGATGAGGAGCTGAAAGGGCATCGAAAGAAACTCGAAATTGCCATCAATCAGACTCTCACCGAATCCCCTCAGGTTAATGATGCTATTCAGGCCATCCGAGATGTCGGTTACGATGTGTTCTTGATTATTGAAGCAACCATCGGCTTCAACCGCAAGGAAGAATCCTCTTCAACTCCAAAGCCACCGACCGTCCGTCTTAAGCTCAGCACCCACGACGAGAAGTTTCTCAAATCTCTCAAGATCGCTACTGACTGATCCGTCGAATCCTCAGCGGAAAACTACCCACACTCGAGCCGGGCCGCCCGATCCTTTTTCAATCTTGACGGGAGCAATCATGACCCAGGCTCCCGAGAGAGGAACCTTGTCAAGATTTGCCGCATTTTCGATGTGATACGCGGCATCTCCGTTGACGATGTGATGCACTGAAAAATCCGTGGACAGACCATAATCCACGCTGAGCGTGTCGATCCCAATCCCCTTGACTTCACGTTCCTCAACCAGAAAAAGGGCTGCCTCTTCCGAGAACCCGGGAAAGTGCAGTTGCCCCGAAGCGTCCTGGTTTTTATAGCGATCGTAGTCATCCCAGTACTGTCCCCAGCCGGTCAGGCCGAACACAACGGATCCGGAGGGGATCGGCCCGTGTTGCTCCTCCCAGCTTTCAAGATCTTCCCTGCTCAGGCGATAGTCCGGATTGGCCCTGCAAGCCTCCTGAATGTCTACAACCACAAGAGGCGCTATGAGATCTTCCAGCCTAATCTGGTCCACCGACGGCTGCCCGGCTGCGAAGTGATTCGGGGCATCCAGGTGTGTTCCCAAGTGTTCCGGCGTGGAGAATGCACCCGAGTAAACCCCATCAGCTTCCAGCGTGGCCAGGATTTCAAAATGAAACGGCGAGGACCCCTCGCCTGGCCAATAGGGGTTTTGCTCATTCAAGGCATAGCCCAAATCCACGACCTCAACCTGGCCGCTGGCAATCTCGGCTAAGGTTGGCGGTGTCTGTGGCGTAGTGCAGGAAGCGAGAAGACAAAGAGGCAGAAAAAGCCGCTGGCAAGAAATCATTATTCCACTCGAATGTGGACTTCCTTAAAATCAGAAACGCGACCGATTAGCTCTCCCAAGAACCCCGTCGCCTCGAGCTCCGCGGCCAATTGCCCCGCTTCTTCCTCAGGCAGGCTGATGAGCAGGCCCCCGGAAGTCTGAGGATCCAGCATAATCTGTTGGCGGAGTGAGGACACGCCCTTCCAGACGATCGACTCGCCGACAAAGCGGCGATTCGACTCAATGCCTCCGGGAAGCATCCCCTGTTTCGCCAGCTCTTCAGTCCCTTCGATCACCGGGACCTTGGCGGCACTGAAAGTGAGGGTGGCGTCACTTCCTTGGGCCATCTCGAAGGCGTGGCCGATGAGACCGTAGCCCGTTACATCCGTCACCGAGTGGATGTGGAATTTCTCCATCCCGCCAGGAGCGGGTGCGTTCAGTTTTCGCATCCACTCAATCGCATTCTGGGCGACGTCAGGGGGAGTCTTTGCAAGCTTGATCCCGGTGGCGATGATCCCCGTTCCCAGGGGTTTGGTCAGTAACAGAACGTCTCCGGGCTTGGCGGTACTGTTACTGTATATTTTCCCTGGGTCGATCAAGCCCGTTACGCAATAACCAAATTTGATCTCCTGATCCTGAACAGAGTGCCCACCAATGACCGCCACCCGGGCCTCCTTCATCTTCTCGGCACCTCCACGCAGGATCTCATGCAGAACTGCCTCGTCCACTTTGTCCTTGGGAAAGCACACGATGGAAAGGGCAAAGCGGGGGGAACCCCCCATGGCATAAACATCGCTCAGCGAGTTGGCAGCCGCGATTTGTCCGTAGGTGAAGGGATCATCGACGATGGGCGTAAAGAAATCTACTGTTTGGACCACTGCCGTCTGGTCATCCAAACGGTACACTCCGGCATCATCGGCTTTATCGAAGCCGACCAACACATTGGAATCCTGATAGACACTGATCTCGGCTAACGCCCTCTGTAGCACCTCCGGTGCTAGCTTTGAAGCTCAGCCGGCGCAGGAGACCATCTCTGTCAGCCGCTTCTTTTTACGAAATAGCATCGGGTCATTATACTGCATGCTTGTTAGCCGGGACTATGGATAGGTTTTCGTGACGAAGTGACGAAGTGACGCGATGACAAGGCGTACGACCCGCAAGCGGGTACCCGCTTGCGGGTCGCAAAACGCAGTCGGTGCAGGAGACAATTTATGCATCATCCCAGTTAGTATTCCCTGAAGCGATTCCGCTCCTGTTTTCCACACATTGAAAGAGATCGCCGGGCGGCTGCCGTTCGTTGTCATATAATCATTGCCTATGGCTGAAACCTATTACGACGTCATCATCATTGGAGGCGGGCACGCCGGCTGCGAAGCAGCCATGGCGGCGGCACGGATGGGGGCCAAGACAGGATTGTTCACTCTCAACCAGAAGATGATCGCCCAGATGTCTTGCAACCCCTCAATTGGAGGCATCGCTAAGGGGCATTTGGTACGAGAAATTGACGCTCTCGGCGGCATCATGGCTGAAGTTGCAGACCGTACCGGCATCCAGTTTCGCCTTCTCAATCGCAGTCGGGGGCCCGCCGTCCAGGCCCCGCGTGCGCAGTGCGACAAGGAACTCTACCGAAAGGAGGTGCAAAGGCTTCTTCACAAACAGGAAGGGCTCAGCCTAGAGCAAACCGAGGTGACAGCCCTTGTCCGGAAGAAAGGTCGGGTGGAGGCCGTTGAAACCGATGATGGCAGGCGCATTGGCTGCGGCGCCGTTATTCTGACCACAGGGACCTTCCTGAAGGGTCTGTGTCATGTGGGCGAACATAAGTTTGCTGCTGGCCGATCAGGGGAAAAGAGTTCGGTTCAACTCGCCGAGTCGATCCTGAGTATTGGCTTTCAAATGGGCCGCTTGAAAACCGGTACGCCACCCCGGCTTGAGCGGGAGAGTATCGATTTTTCCTCCTTCCAGGTTCAGCTTGGCGATGAAAGACCAACGCTCTTCTCGTTTCGCAGCAATGGCCTCTCTCAACCCCAGGTAGCCTGTTGGATCACCCATACCAACGAACAGGTACACCAGATCATTCGGGATAACCTTCACCGCAGCCCCCTTTACGGTGGGGAAATTGTAGGGATTGGGCCCCGCTACTGCCCCTCAATCGAAGACAAGATCGTCAAATTCTCTGATCGAAACCAACACCAACTTTTCCTTGAGCCTGAGAGCCTCAATTCCAACACGATTTACGTCAATGGCCTCTCCACGAGCATGCCTTTGGATGTGCAACAGGCCATGCTCGATCACATCAAAGGACTGGATCGGGCCGTAATCGTGCGCCCGGGCTACGCCGTGGAATATGATTTCGTCCAACCCACCCAGCTGCATGCCACGCTGGCCGCGGAAAAAGTCGAAGGACTGTACCTTGCAGGGCAAATCAACGGCACCACAGGTTACGAGGAGGCTGCCGCTCAAGGCCTGATCGCGGGCATCAACGCAGCCCTGAAAGTTCTCGGCAGGGAACCCTTTATTCTCAGTCGTTCTCAGTCTTATATTGGCATTTTGATCGATGATTTGGTCACTCGCGGGATCGACGAACCCTACCGGATGTTCACTTCGCGGGCAGAGTATCGACTGCTGCTGCGTATCGATAATGCAGATCGGCGGCTGATGCCCCATGGTTTCCGTTTGGGCCTGGTTTCTAACCCCACCTACCGTCGGTTTCAGAAAAAGTGGGAGCGCATTGATAAAGCAGTTAACTTCTTTAAACAAAACAGTTTACGTAAATCAATGCGTTCCTTTAAAGGACTGCAGCGGAAGTTTGGACTGGAAGCGGGAATCCCTTTTCAGCAGATTCTCAAGCGGCCTGAAGTTCAGATCGAGGACCTGAGTGCAGTGCTGGAAGAGAGTGGTTTGGCCTTGAGTAGTGAAGAGCGCAATGTCGTTCAAACACAAGTCAAATATGAAGGCTATATCCTCCAACAACTGCGCGACGTTGAGCGGTTGCAATCTCTTGAAAGCCGTCCTATTCCTTCCGGCTTTAAGTATGAGGAGGTCTCCGGGCTCTCCCGCGAAGTGGTGGAGCGATTGGGCAAGGTAAAGCCCGATAACCTGGGCCAGGCCTCCAGGGTTTCCGGCATCACACCGGCAGCGATTTCGATCCTCAGTATTCACCTACCTTAGTTGGATTTCCGACTGCCCTATTTTTATGAGGTGAGTCAGGCGGGTGGGGGACTTGCAATTCGAATCGGGTAGACTATAATTTTATTGTTGTTCGATCAAATCTTACTCAAAACAAAGGGAGGTGAAACGTGACAGATTACGCCCATCCAGAAGTCTTGGTATCCACTGATTGGGTAGATGAACATAAGGATGATGCCAAAGTCGCCGTGGTTGAAGTCGACGTGGATACGGCAGCTTACCAGGAAGGCCATATTCCTGGAGCGGTGGGCTGGAACTGGCAAACCCAACTGTGCGACACCTTGCAGCGGGACATTATCAGTCAAGGGGATCTGGAGAAGCTTCTTGGTGAAAGCGGGATTGGCAATGACACCACCATCGTTCTTTATGGTGACAACAACAACTGGTTTGCCGCCTGGGCTCTGTGGCAGCTCAAACTGTACCAACACGATGACGTGCGCATCATGGACGGGGGCCGGAAGAAATGGTTCGCCGAGGGACGGGGGGTCAACACGGAGTCACCGACCCCAGAACAAACCACCTACAAGGTCAAAGGGTTGGACTCGGATCTTCGTATCTTATTGGCTGAGGTGCAGGAAGCCATCAAATCGGATAAAACCACCCTGGTGGACGTCCGCTCTCCGGATGAGTTCACGGGAAAGATTCTCTCTCCTCCAGGACTGCCGGAGACTTGTCAGCGTGGTGGCCATATTCCCAAGGCCCAGAATATTCCCTGGGGAATGGCCTGCAACGAAGACGGGACTTTTAAGAATGCCGATGAGCTGAAGGAACTTTACGCCAACAAGGGGGTCACCCCTGATAAAGATGTAATCGCCTACTGCCGCATTGGCGAACGCTCCAGCCACAGCTGGTTCGCATTGAAGTATTTACTGGGCTACCCGAATGTCAAAAACTACGACGGTTCATGGACCGAGTGGGGCAATCTGGTAGGAGCACCCGTGGAGAAATAAGGGGAAGACTTGACCATCAAAGTAGAAGGTCATCAGTCTGAACTGACCGAAATTCACGGAGTGGAGCTTCGTGTCACTTCTTACCAAATTGGCGAGCGCTACTTCTGCCACGTTTCCAATGCTGATCCTGGGGCCACCATCGCCCGCGGCGAGGGAGGCAGCCGCGGCGAGGCCCGGGAAATAGCCCTCTCCAAAGCCACTCGCCGCCTCCCCAACCCCTCCTGACAGGGGACAGAAGTCTTTTTTTTGTGGCTAGCAGGAATCGCCCTAGGCTCATTGTGTATGAGCACCGCTATGCATGGATGATAGGGTTTGATCGATCTGCAGTTATTTGGGGTTCTGCAACTCAATTGGTCGGGAGAGCGCTTTCCAGGGAGTATGTTTCCTTCAGGTGACAGCCTGCAGGACAAGAGAGCGTTGCTCCCGAAGGCAGGCAAGTCCTCCGTGAAGGATGGGATGTCGCCGGCGCAAATACCTGCCCTGGCGTCTGAGCCCAGTAATCCACTCCCGAACACCCTCCTCACGAAGTACTTGCTCCGGGATCACTTTCCCTCCGGGATCCTTGGGCAGGGCACCTCGATAAAAGAGTCGAGCTCGGTAGTGCTGATCGACCTCCCACAGGGGCACCTCAGGAAAGATCTCCTCAAGAGAAAGCATCCAATGGTCTTCCTTCAGATTGCGGAGATGGGCTGAGGATCGACTCCATTGTTTCAGCCGTTCCGGCCGTTCTGCCAGACCCGCCCTCACTGGAATTAACTCGACATAAAAAAGGCACTCCTGGACAGCATCCAAATTAATCAACAGAGTCGATTTAAATCGACCTTCCCAGAACGACCCTCGGCGACCAAAGCGCCGATTGTGCCACTTGGTATAGACTATCTGAATGTTGCGCATGAGCTCGGAAACATCGAACAGCCGGCGATTTAAACGCTCCCAGTGAAGCTGGGTCCAGTGGGCAGTCTGCTCGCGTTTAGGATAAAAGTGGCGCGCCCTTTCTTCTAACTCCTCTTGGCTCAGTCGGCGAAACGCCTCGAAGCGGACCATCAGATGGTAGTGGTTGCCCATGATGGAAAACCCTATCGCCTCGCAACTGTACCCGAGAACGTAGTGGCGAATGATCTCCAGCAACTTCCGATGAGCCGCCGGAGCATCCAAGGGGAAGTCTCCCAAGGGGCCATTAGCTCGGCTATAGCAGTGGTAACAGGCTGGAGCGTTGTCTATTTTCAGTCTGGGGCGGCCCATCGATCCCTCGGCTTTCGGTCACACTGATGTCCTAGTAACTATTAACGTTGGCCAGCGAAAAACTACGAAAAAAAATGCCCCCGAGTCGAAAAACATCTGTCCCTTTTTATGCCCTCTTTATGGGCAGGGAGGTTTCACGTGAAACGTCGTCATCTCATGCTATGCTAGCTTCAATGACTAGGTCTCGAACCATTGCCATCGCCAACCAGAAAGGTGGTGTGGGGAAAACAACTACCGCCATTAATCTAGGAGCTTCTCTGGCAGCCGCAGATTTGCGCGTCCTCGTTGTCGACCTGGACCCCCAGGGAAACTGCACTTCCGGTCTGGGGATAGAGAAGGAAAGACTTGAGATATCGACCTATCATGTCCTGATTCAGGGCGCGGATCCGCTTTTGGCCATTTGCTCAACCGAACTGGACTCCCTTGACCTCCTTCCCTCCAATCGAGAACTCACCGGTGCAACCATCGAATTACTCGAGGTCGAAGAGCGAGAGTTCCGCCTCGCTCAAGCCCTGAACCCCCTTCGTGACCACTACGACTTCATTTTGATCGATTGCCCTCCCACTCTGGGTATTCTCACCCTGAATGCTCTGGTAGCTGCCGATTCACTGCTCATCCCCATCCAATGTGAATATTTTGCCTTGGAAGGGCTTTCTGAGCTTATGGGTACTCTTGCGCGGGTCCAGCAGACCTTTAATCCGAGGCTTCGCATCGAAGGGGTCCTGCTCACCATGTACGACGAGCGACTTAACCTTTCCGGTCAGATTCTCCAAAATGTCCGCGGTCACCTTGGAGACGAAGTCTTTCAGATCGTCATTCCTCGCAATGTTCGCCTAGCCGAGGCTCCCAGCTTTGGCAAACCCATCTTGCTCTACGATGCTCGCTCAAAAGGAGCCGACACCTATCTGCAGTTGGCCCGTGAAATCCTCGCCAAATTATCACCTGCGGAGGAAAGGCATTCCTATTCCTCTGGTCAGTCCATCGGAATCGCCTTATGAAGCGTCAAGCGCTCGGAAAAGGTCTTGACATCTTGCTTCCTCAAAGACCTGCCCCCGCAGCGGCCCTAATCGAACTCGATCTGGACAAGATTCAGCCCAATCCCCTTCAGCCCCGCATGCAATTTGAGCCGGGGAAACTCCAGGAATTGGCAGCCTCCATCAAAGAAAACGGGGTCTTGCAGCCCATTGTCGTCCGCGCAAGTGGCAGTGGCTACGAGATTGTGGTGGGTGAGCGCCGCTGGAGGGCCGCTCAGCAAATAGGCTTGGAGCGTATTCCGGCCATTGTTCAGCACGTGTCGGACGAAAAGATGCTGGAGCTCGCCCTTGTCGAAAACATTCAGCGCGATGAGCTCAGCCCCATCGAGGAAGGCCAAGCCTATCAACTCTTGGCCGAGCAATTTGCCCTAACACACGAGGAAATCGCGCAGCGTGTCGGTCGTAGCCGCACGGCCGTCACCAACAGTGTGCGCTTACTTCGCCTCCCCCGCCTCATCCAAGAAAAGGTGCTGAATAAAGAGATGTCTATGGGCCATGCTCGAGCCCTGATCCCGCTCTTCAGAAAGGATCAGCTCCACTTGGCCGAGCAAATCATTGCTGGCGGCCTTTCGGTGCGGGAAACAGAGCGGAGAGCCCAGCTCTGCTTGAACCCTCCAAAGCCCCGAACCTCCACTAAGGACCCCAACATACAGGCTGCAGAGCAGAAACTTGAAGAACGGTGGAAGACTCGCGTGGAAATCCAGCGGCGCGGTAAGCGGGGTAGGATCATCCTGCATTTTCACTCTCCGGATGATTTGGAGCGGCTCTACCAGGACTTGTGGTGTTGCCACCCGGACTAAGAACTCACTTGCCAATGCAAAACGTCGAAAAGATTTCCTGAAGAATATCGTCGACAGTCGTTGCTCCTGTAATTTGACCCATCGAATCCAGGGCCTTGCGGAAATCATAAAGAGGAAATTCTTCGCTCATTCCCTGTTGGTAGGATCCGATTCCCTCCTGGAGGTGCCTGCGTGCCTCCTGAACGCATCGCTTGTGCCGAACGCTGGTGATCAGGACCCCTTCTTGTTCAAAGTCGCCTCCCCCGGCAACGGTGTTCAAAAGGGATTCTCTGAGATCCTGAAGGTGGGTTCTCTTAAGTGCTGAGACTCTAACCTTGGCCGCGCACCCTTCTTCCACCTCTGGAGGAATATCCAGGTAGCCCGTAGGGGGCAAGTCTTCCTTATTGAGCACCAAAACACAGCGCCGCTTCCGAACCAACTCCCAGATGCGAAGGTCCTCCTCACCAAAAGGAACCGCCTGGTCCAACACAAAGAGCACCGCATCGCATTGACGCAAGTACTCCAACGACTTCTGGATCCCAAGCTGCTCCAGGGGGTCCTCAGCCTCCCGGATTCCCGCCGTGTCCACCAGCCGGGCCGGGATTCCCCCAAGATTGATAGTCTCAGTCACTGCGTCCCGTGTGGTTCCCGGGATAGCCGCCACAATAACCCGATCATTCTCAACTAAAGCATTGAAAATACTAGACTTACCTACATTCGTTCTGCCAGCAATGGCAACTGTTATTCCCTCCTGGACAATTCTTCCCAGGCGAAAACTTTCTTCCAGTTTCTCCAGCCGCTGATCGATCCGCTGCAGCGCTTCGGCCAACTTCCCGCGCTCTTCCGGCTCAATACCTTCCTCCACAAACTCGACCGCAGTTTCCATCTGGCACAAAATGCGCACAAGTTCCTTCTTGATGGGCTCCAGTGCTCGAGAAAGCTTTCCCTCCAGTTGTTCAGCGGCCAGCCTGGCCTGGAATGCAGTCTGGCTGTCGATCAAATCACGGACTGCTTCTGCTTGAGCCAGATCCATCTTTCCGTTCAGGAAAGCTCTCAGCGTGAATTCTCCCGGCTCAGCCAAATGAGCACCCGCCTCCAACAGACTTTCAATGATCTGCTGGACCACCACCGGGCTGCCATGACAGGAGATTTCAATCACGTCCTCCCCCGTATACGAGGAAGGACCGGGGAAAAACGTCACCAAGGCCTGATCCAATGGGTTTCCAAGGGCGTCCAAAATGCGCCCCAACAACGGCCGGTGGGGAAGCCAATCAGCCCGGCCCTGGGCACGGAGCCGGCTGGCCACAAATTCCTTCGCCTGCTGGCCGCTCAAGCGCACGAGTGCAATTGCGCCGCGCCCGGGCGGAGTCGCAACGGCGACAATGGTTCTCTTTAGGTCGTAAGTCACCGTAATGAAAAGGCTAGCCGGGGTTATGCATAGGTTTTCGCGGCCCAGCGCACAAGCAGGCGTACTCTTGCAGTACGCCGAGGAGACCAGGGGTACCCGCTTGCGGGTCGGGGGTACCCGCGCCTGCGGGTCGCGCAGTCGGTGCAGCACGCTGGATGATTGCTGTCACTGCAGTAGACAAGTTACGCATCATCCCGGCTAATCGACGGGAGGATCACCACGCGACGTTGTGCACCAGTCCCCTCGCTTTCGGTACTGACGCCAGGTTCCTGGGCCAATGCCAGATGGACGACGCGCCGTTCGCTGGCAGGCATGGGTGCCAGTGGAAGAAGATTGCCTGAGTGCTTGACTGTTTCCGCCCCTTCGCGAGCCAGGATCTCAAGCTCAGCCTCGCGGGTCGCTCGGTAGTCATTGCAATCCACTATGAAACTCCACCGTTGGGGCGATTTCTCGTAGAAGGCTCGATTGAGTATATGGTTGATCGCGTAAAGCAGGCGCGCGTTGCTACTTACCACCATGGGGGCATCCTGGCCAGAAAGCCAAACCGTCATGGTGTGATCTTCTGGTTCGCATCGAAACTCCAAGTCAAGGCCGGTCGCCTTGAGCAATTTCTCTAAAAAATGTCCGACTTCACTCTCCAGCTTCTCTTTGTCGAAGTTCATGATTGGCTCGATCGGGTTATCACTTTTTCTTCCTAGGCTTCTTCGTAGGTACCTCTGCCGGCGCCTGTTGCCATCTTTGGGTCAAAAACTGAAACATCATACCAAAGAGGTTGCTGAACAGAAAGTAGAGGACCAGGCCACTGGAAAAGTTCAGGAAAAAGAAGGTGAAGACTATGGGAAGCATCATCATCATCTTGCGTTGGGTGGGATCACCGGCCGCCGGGGTCATCTTTTGCTGAACCACCATGCTGATTCCCATCAAGATCGGCGTCACGTAATAGGGGTCATGCCGGGAAAGATCTTGGATCCAACCGATAAAAGGAGCTCCCCTCAATTCCATTGAGGAATACAACATTCTATAGAAAGCAAAGAGAAAGGGCATCTGGATCACCAACGGCAAACAGCCCCCCAGAGGGTTCACGCCGTGTTCTTTGTACAGGGCCATGACTTCTTCATTCTTCTTGGCCTGGCGAGGATCGGTGCGCTTCATTCGCTTGTATCGATCCTGGATGGCCTTTATTTGAGGCTGAAGCACCGACATCTTCTTCATGGAGGCCGTTTGCTTGTAACGCACGGGTGCAAGCACTAGATTAATCCCGAAAGTGAGGACAATGATGGCCCAACCGTAGTTGTGGAGGTAAAGGTAGAGAAAATTCAAGCTGAGCAACAAAGGCCTCACCAAAAAGGCAAACCATCCGTAGTCAATCAGTTGAATCAATGTTCCATCTGTGGCTTGGAGCACCTGGTAGGCTTTGGGTCCCAGGAACGCTAAGTAGCGGGCACCCGCTTCCATCTCCACCTCGGCACGCAGTAAGGCCACCTCCAGGCTTTCGCCATCTGGGGTTTCTTCAGCAAAGCCGCTGTAGGAGATGGTTCCGCCGCGGATCCTGTCGGGACTCAAAAGTAAATAGGTAAAGTATTTGCTATCCAAGGCCACCCAGCGCACTCCCGGGGCTAACTGCACTGGCGCCTCTTCCAGTTCTTCCGCAGTATGCCGCTGCACTGTCCCGTTTAAGAAATAGGCAGCTTTAGGCTCTGCGAAATCTTTGTCCGTTGTAGAGGAAATTTCTCCGATTCCCGGCCCTAGAAGGACGGAAAAGGGGACAGACCGCCCCTGAACACGGACATCCGTTTCCATATCCACAAAATAGCCTTCGGCGGGAATGCGGATGGTTCGACTCACTTCGATCAAGGAATCTCGATAATGAAAAGTGATCTCCGCTGGGGCTTGAACTCTGCCCCCAGCGACTCCAGTTACTTCATACACAGCTCCCTTCAAACGCTTGTCCCATTCCTCATCTCCTGTGCGAATCCCAAACGTCTGCCTCATGGACTCCGGTAATTGCTGGGGAATCAGTTCCAAGGGCAGGTCGTCCACCGTGCGATAGTTTTTGAGCTGAGCGCTCTGTAAAACGACGCCCACGTTGCTCCATCGCAGTACCAGATCTTGGTTCGCCACTTCGATAATCTGGCGCGAACTAAAGGTCGCTGGCTCCCCCTCCTCCGTTTCAGGGATTCTCTGGGGAGGTTCCCGCCTGACCGCTAGCGCAGCTGGCTCCTCCGCTTCAACGACCGGCGCAGGGGGCGGTACCGGCGCAGGCGCACGAGTAAAATAGGGAACCAGGAACAATATTGCCATGGATAACACCATGGCCAGCAGCAGCCGTTTTTCCATACCCATTTCAGAGGGGTCTTGGATGGCCATAGTTTGTTCGCTCTTTAAGGAATCGGGTCAGCCCCTCCGGGGTGCCAGGGGTGGCATCGGAGTATTCTCTTGATGCCAAGGTAAGCGCCGCGTCCGACCCCGTATTTATCGATCGCTTGGCGCATATACTCAGAGCACGAAGGGGCGAATCGGCAGGAGGACGGCAGGATAGGCGCAAGAATGACTTGATAGACCCTGATCAACCCCATCGGTACCGCTTTCACCTTCTTATCCTTCCCTCTCGCTCGCTGGAGATTTCCTCTTCCACCGTAGAATTCCCTTGAGGATGTCTTCCTGGATCTGTTGATTATGGGCCCTGGCGGCCGACCGCTTAGCGTTTACTACCAAGTCGCAGTGGGGAAAGATGGCCTGTTTGTTCGTTCTGAAGACTTCGCGCAGGCGGCGCTTAATTCGATTTCGGACTACTGCTCTGCCGATCTTCCGAGAAACAGTAATCCCCAACCGGTGATGCGACCGCCCGTTCTCCAACATGTAGAGAACGAAATATGTCGATTGGATCTTATCGCCTCGCTCATATACGCCCAGGAACTCCCTCCTCTTGCGGAGGCGCTCCGCCTTAGAAAATCCGCGATCCTGTTCATCCACTCACCGTCAACCTCTTACGGCCTTTCGCGCGCCGCCTTCTTAATACGGACCGGCCTGCGCGCACCCGCATTCGCTCTCGGAATCCGTGTTTCTTGCGGCGGCGCCTGTTTCGTGGTTGAAATGTCCGCTTCATAACTTTCTCTTATCCCTTATTTTCCCTACGGAGAAGGGTGATGGTACCAACTTTACCTCTTCGATTCAACTCTACCGAGGCGGCCCAGCGGAACCTCCCTATTCCCCGGAAAACCTAAGGCTACCTTTTGAAGTCTGACTCCTACATCCCCTTCTTCTCATGACTGGCGTCACGCGGATAACAACCGAGAACTTCCAAAAAATCAGTGAGTTCCCCCAAATGATCCAGCGCTTTCAGGGTACTTTCTTCACTGGTGTTCCCTAAAAAATCCAGATAAAAAAGATACTCCCAGGGCCGCCCGTGAATAGGCCGAGATTCAATTTTAGTAAGATCGATGTCTCGTAGTGCGAAAACACTTAAGCACTTAAAAAGAGCACCAGCTGTATTCCCAAAGCTAAACGCAATTGAGGTTTTGTCGGCCTTCTTCCTTATTTCCAGTTCACGGCCCAACAACACGAATCGGGTGAAATTTTCTCTATTGTCCTGGATTCCCGTCATTACGATATCCCCGCCGTAGTATTCTGCGGCTTGTTTTCCTGCAATTGCTGCGGAATCGCGCAGGTTCCCTTCCACGATACGCTTTACACTCCCCGATGTGTCATAGGCGCTACGCTTAACCAAGCAGGGGAATTTCTCGAAGAAACGGTTACATTGGTCCAATGCGATTGGATGAGAAAATACCGTGTCGATTTCTTTAAAGGAGACACCTGGGGCTGTAATTAAGTTGTGTTTGATTTGGAGATTGATTTCTCGGGTAATCTTTAGTTTATGTCGTAATAATAGGTCATAGTTTTTGTGAATAGACCCGGACAGGGAGTTCTCTAAAGGGATCAGGCAGTAATGGTTATCGTTTTTTGCGGTAAGTTTAAAAACTTCTTCGAAGCGCTCGCAGCAAACCAGCGTTATCTTATTTCCCAGGAGGCGCGTTGCCGCGACCTCACTGTAAGATCCGCGCTCCCCTTGAATCACCACTATTATTTCTTTCCCTATACTATCCACTTTAATCCGGCTATCGGTGCTTAAATTACCCTGCCGCCCTTCCACAAATATCTAAATAATCTAACTTACTGCCTAAAAACTACTTAACCCCTTTTCACACAGCACTGCGATTTAACGGCTGTGTATATTCTCCCCGCTACGCCTTTAAACAACCCAACTCCCTTCCTTGTGGAAACTCGACTTTTTATCCACACGATTCTCCACCGTTAAAATACCTGTATTTTATATCGCGTAGCGCCTTTATCAACAAAATACACCCCCCTACTACTACTCCTAGAAAGAGAACTCTAATAAATTTATAGTAAACTTGTTTCCGAGAACTGTTGGCGGAGGTACATGGGAATCGAACCCACCAACCACAACTCTCGTCGCAGTTCGACTGGTTTTGAAGACCAGGCCCGTCACCAGACAGGAAGTACCTCCCTCGGCAGAATTATATCACTCCATTTAAGCTTTTCCCTTGGCCCGTTATCATCCTCCTCGTTATACTCACTTACATCTGAAAATGAAGATCATAGCCAACCCAACAGCCGGACATAAGAGAGGCGCTCGCGCCATTAAGGAGTTCCAATTACTACTTAGAGCAAAGGAAATCAATTATGAACTTTTCGAGACGCGATACCAGGGTCATGCAACAGAACTTGCTCGGCACCTCGCTGAAAAAGGGACTCGGAGAATCATTGTTTTCGGCGGGGACGGGACTATTTCCGAGGTAGTCAACGCCACAGTAAATACTGAGATAGAGCTTGGGATTATATCTGTAGGGACAGGGAACGACTTAGCCCGAAGCCTCGACCTGCCTTACAATAAACCCGAAAAAGCACTAGAAATTGTCCTCACCGGAAAACCCACCAAGATCGATGTGGGTTGGGAACAGGATCGGTATTTTATCTCCACTTTAGGGTTAGGTTTCCCAGCTATTATCGCCCATGAAGCTAACAAGATGAAATACTTAAAAGGGTCACCTGCCTTTTTTATAGCCACTTATAAAGCCATCAATCGCCTACGGGCCATCCCAGTAAGGATTACGCTAGACGATGCAACTCTGAATGTAAACTGCACTTCGGTTCTGATTCAGAACACACGATTTTGCGGTGGAGGGCTACTTATGGCACCAGCAGCTCGAATGGACGATGGTCTCTTTGATGTGGTTGTGGTGAATGATATCGGGAAAGTGGACTTACTATTGAATTTCCCAAAGATTTATAGCGGCCGCCACTTAGAACACCCAAAATTCTCCTTACACCGCTCCCGGTCTGTCAGAATAGACACGCCCATAAACCTGAGTAAAATGTTCGACGGCGACATTTATGGTCAAACACCAGTGAACGCGAAAGTCCTTAGAGGTGCGGCCACAATCATAGGACCCGCCACATTACAAAGATGAATAGGATTCAAGAAGCCTTAGAACATAAAACAATCTTCATCACCGGAGCCACGGGCTTTCTAGGACAACCTCTGGTGGAGAAAATCTTAAGAATTGCTCCCAGGGTGGAACGGCTTTATCTCTTGATCCGGCCTAAAGTGCAACTTGGCGGCCAGACAATGACGGCCGAGGAGCGATTAACCAAGGAACTGTTTCAATCCAATGTGTTTGATAGACTCCGCCGCTTTTACGGGGATAAGAGTAGAGCTTTCCTTGAAGAAAAATTAGTTGCGGTATCCGGCGACATCTCTCAGGAAGGATTAGGAATCGACGAGGCCCTGAGAAGCCGACTCCAAGAAGAAGTCGACATTGTGATTAATAGTGCTGCCGCCGTTTCCTTCGATGCGCCACTCAACGAGGCGCTGGCCGTGAATGTCTTGAGTGCTGGCCGCATCGCCGAATTCGCCAGCTCTTGTAAAAAAGTGGTACTTATCCATGTTTCTACGGCATATGTTAATGGTGCCAACAGTTATAGCGTTCCCGAGACGGTTCATCACGCAACTTCTTCCTCGGAATCGGAACCGCTCCACCCTAAAGGGAAATTCACTGACGTCGCGCGGGAGGTGGAACACATCCGCAAAATGATCAGTCAGGTCGAGGAATCCTCTCGGGACCCGAAGGTAAGGGAAGGGTTGCTCAAAGAACTGCGGAAGCCTCGGAGGAGGGGTAAGGGGATGACTCGTGCCGCCAAGCTCGAGAGCCTGAGGAAAAAATGGCTGCAGAGCCGTTTGATGGAAGAGGGTATGAAGTGGGCCCGCCAACGGGGATGGAATGATACCTATACCTATACCAAGGCACTGGGCGAGCAAATGGTTCTCGGGGCGCGAAACGAGGTCCCCACCGTGGTGATTCGCCCCTCGGTCATCGAAAGCAGCCTCTCGGAACCCAGCCCTGGGTGGCTTGATGGGCTGCGGATGGCTGACCCTCTCATCGTAGCCATCGGCAAGGGCCGCCTCAGGTCATTGCCTTTGGACGCTAATGTGATTCTCGACCTGGTTCCCGTTGACCTGGTGGTTAACGCCCTGCTAGCCACCATACCGCGAGCAGCACAGGAGGGTGGGGTAAAGGTGTACCACGTGGCAACGGGTGCCAAGAATCCAGTGACGCTGGGGGAGCTCCATCGGCTCGTTTACGAATATTTCCAGAAGAATCCCCTGCTGGACCGGCGAGGAGAGCCCATTCGCATCAAGCCACTGAAATTTCCCAAGCAGAGCACCTTCCGGTTGCAACACAAGCTGAAGACCGTTTCTCTTGAGACGGCGGAGCGCACTTTACGGAAGCTGCCTTTCTCCCGGAGGACGGAAAAAGTTAAGCGAAAAATCTCCTCCGCCAAAATGGCTTACGACAAGCTTTACTATTATGGGGAGATCTACCGTCCCTATCTAAACCTAAACTGTCGATTCGAAGTAGACAATACACTAGAACTTTTCAACTCACTCAATGAAGAGGAAAAGGAACTTCTTAATTTCGACATTGAACGATTAAACTGGCGTCACTACATTCAGAATGTTCATATCCCTGGAGTCAAGAAGCACGTCCTTAAGCTGGAAGGCGTTGGAGCCCTGTCGGTGGAAGACACGGCTTCTTGGGATGCCCTGACCATCAATACGCTTGTTGAGCGCTCCGCCGAGAGGTTCCCAACCAAAACAGCGCTCCAGATCAAGCGCGAGGGCTACTGGCAGAGATTCACCTATAAAGACCTTCACGAGTCGGCTCAGAAAATGGGACAGGCTTTTTTGAAGATGGGACTACATAAAGGCGACCGCGTTGTCCTCTACTCGGAAAACACACCGGAGTGGGGTGCTGCCTATCTAGGAGCGGCTTCGATCGGCGTCGTTGTTGTACCGCTGGATGCCCAGACCTGGCATAAAGAAGTCTGGGCGGTGGCGCGATTTACCCAAAGCCGGGCGCTGCTGGCCTCTGAATATTGCCTTTCAAGGCTCGCACCCGAGGCCTTGAAAGAGAACGAGGCCCGGGAATTTCCCGTGACCTTGCTGAACGTCAATCAGCGGTGCCGGCCTTTCACCTTAAAGGAGTATCCTCGCAGCACCCAGCCACCCCGCCAAGAAGCCACTCTCAAGGAAAAGATCGAGGTGAAACCTGACGACCTGGCCTCGATTATTTTCACAAACAGTACTGCCGTTGATCCCAAGGGAGCCCTGCACACCCACCGTAATTTCATCACCAACTTGTTGGGGGTCAACCACCACCTGCCGGTAACGGAGAGCGACCAACTCCTTTCGGTGCTTCCCCTGTCTCATGCCCTGGAATTCACATGCGGATTCTTGATGGCTATTTACGGTGGCGCCACGGTGACCTACATTCACTCACTCAAACCGAAAGTGATCCTTGAATCGATGCAAGAAACGGGAACGACCTGCATGCTTGGGGTCCCCACCCTCTATGCCCTGATTCGAGATGACATTGAGCGCCGCATTTTGAGGACGCCCAAATCCGCGCTGAAGTCGAATTTACTGAATACCTCGAAGCGGGTTAGCCAGTCGGTGGAGCGCACGCTGGGCAAAAACATCGGTCGGCAACTGTTTTCCCGGCTGCACCGGGAGTTTGGAGGGCAGATCAGATTGTTCGTAAGTGGCGGATCGGCGTTGGGGGAAGAACTATATGACGAGTTCAAGGTACTGGGAATGCCGATTTATGAAGGCTATGGCCTGACTGAAACCGCCCCTGTGCTGACCGTCAATCCTTTCCGGCGGAGCAGGAAAGGCTCCGCCGGAAAGCCTCTCCCAGGTGTAGAGATCAGGATTTTTCATCCCGACAAAGAAGGTATTGGCGAGATCATTGCGCAAAGCCCCAGCCTGATGAAAGGCTACTACAATAATCCTGCAGCCACTGAAGCCGTGATCAAAGAAGGTTGGTTCCATACCGGAGATCTGGGTTGGGTCGATGCTGATGGGTATGTGTACGTTACGGGGCGAATCAAGGATGTCATTGTCACCGGTGCGGGCAAGAATGTGTACCCCGCCGATCTGGAAGCGATATACCAGAGCATCCCTGCCATCAAGGAGATTTGCGTTCTGGGGGTAAAGAGCGGGCTCACGGAGGACATCCACGCTGTCTTGACCCCCAAGGCCGACCCTCCGGAGAGCCGCGGCCAGGCCGAGGTGAAGAAGGAGATTCAAAGGGAGATTCAAAGGATCGGAAAAGAGTTGCCCAGCTATCACCGGCTCCAATATATCCATGTCTGGTTTGAACCCTTACCCCGGAGCGATTTGGGAGAGGTCTGCAGAGAGGCCGTGCGGCGTATGCTCCTGGAAGAGCTTCAGCAGGACCGGCCACCTTCTGCGGAGGTTTCGCCAACACAGCCTGGCCAAGGGAACGGCCAAGAGGAAGAATTATTCCTGGAGCTCAGCCGGTTATCAGGCATCCCTCCCCAGGAAATCAGGGAAGACAGCCATCTTTATTCAGACCTGGGGTTAGATTCCCTGATGACGATCCAGCTTCTCTTATTTACCGAAAGTCACTTCGGGGTCTCCGTTTCCGATCAGGTGGCGCCCACGCTGCAAACTGCGGGACAGTTGCTTGAGCAAATCCGCTTCCAGACCCCGGTAACTGACAAAGTAAGGGCAGAGAAAAGAAGAATCTGCTCGGCGCGGCCCTATGCCGAGCGTTCAGCAACCGACCGCTGGTTACTCAGCAGCAGCCACCGAGTTCTCAGATCGCTGTACCAAAAGTATTTCCGCTTGAAAGTGTATCACCAGGAACACCTTCCCGCCACGGGCCCCTACATCATTGCAGCCAATCATTCCAGCCATCTGGATGGTGGAGCAATGATCTCAGCCGTTAGCGAAGCGTTGGGCCCTCAGGAGGCCCAAAAAATGCACATCTTGGGGGCAAGAGATTACTTTTTCGACACCGCCCTGAAAAGCTGGTTTTTCAGCACGTTCTTGAATTTAGTGCCCGTTGACAGAGAAGAAACCTCACTGGCAGGCTTGCGGATGGTGAAGTCCATTCTGTCGGGTGGGGAATCCGTACTGATTTTCCCGGAGGGGACTCGCTCACGGACGGGCCAGCTGCAGGAGTTCAAGCCGGGTGTCGGCTTGATCGCGCAGGAATTGGGGGTGCCGGTTGTCCCTGCCTATATTCAGGGGACCCATCGGGCCATGCCTGTGGGCCAAGCGCTCCCACACCGCCACGCAATCGAAGTGTTTTTTGCCCCTGCAATCCTGGTCGAAACGGCCCCTTCGGACGGCTCAGGAGACGCCACCAAGGATGAGCGCTATCGACGACTGGCGGAGGAGGTACGCGCCGGTATTGCTGGCCTCGCCAGGGGTTCCAACACCCAAGCAGCGAGTCGGTGAAAGGTCGAAGGAATTCCTATGACTGTCCAGGCGGCAGCCTTTTTCGATGTCGATGGCACCATTCTCGAGGGAAACATTGTTCGCTATTATGCCTACCTACGCACCTGCAAAATGACCCAGCTGGGAAAGGCTTTGTGGATCGCCCTGTTTCTTCCCAAGGTTCCCTATTACATGTTGCTCGATGCGTTTAGCCGCCGCCGTTTCAGTCAGGCCTTTTATCGCAACTATACAAACCTGAGCCCGACCCAGTTGGACGGCTTGGCTCAGGATCACTTCAGAGCACTCATGCAACCTCGCATTTACCCCGGGTCCCTCGATCAATTGAGAAAGCATCAGGACCGCAACGACCTGATTGTTTTGGTGACCAATTCTCTCGAGACCCTGGTCAAGCCGCTGGCCGACCAGATTCAGGCCTCGGCCATGATCGCGGCACGCTTGCGCCAGCAAGACGGCGCTTTCACAGGAGAGTTGGAAAAGGGCCCGCTGACCGATCGGAGTAAAGCTGAGGCCATTGTTGCATTTAGCAAGGAACGCCAGCTGGATTTATCGAGGTGCTATGCTTACGCTGACAGTATGGACGACATCCCGATGCTGGAAACCGCAGGACATGCCAGAGTCGTGAACCCAGGAAAACGACTGCGAAAGATTGCCCTGGCAAAAAAGTGGAAAATCCTGATCTGGAATCTTGGGGAAAGTAAGAAAGAACGCACCTCTTGAAAGTATGGGCCATTCAATACATCAAGAGCGTTCCCCGCTACTTGGCGGTGCGCTTACTGGGAACCCGCTGGCCGCGGGTAGTTACTTCTCTGTTCGCTTGCATCCGTCTTGGCCGGATTGAGCAACCGAGCCTGCCGGGGAGTGAGTGGGTTCGAGTGCGACCCATTCTTAGCGGCATCTGCGGTTCCGATCTGGCCACGATTACCGCGAAAGGCAGTGTCTATTTTTCCCCGCTCACCTCGCGTCCGTTTGTTTTAGGGCACGAGGTGGTCGGAGAGATTATCGAGGCGGGAAAGCAAGCAGGGGTGCCAAAAGAGGGAGACAGGGTGGTGCTGGAACCACCCTTGACCTGCGAAATTCGCGGCATCGCCAGAAAGTGTGAACCCTGCCAGACAGGAAACAGTTCTCTTTGCGTGAATTTCAACGGAGGTGACATTTCAGCGGGGATTCAGACGGGCTATTGCCGGGATACGGGCGGTGGTTGGAGTGAGAGCTTTGTGGCTCACTACAAACAACTCCACCCAGTCCCTGACCAACTTTCCAATGAACAGGCTGTGATTGCGGAGCCACTGAGTTGTGCGTTGCAGGCCGTGCGGAAGGCTCCATTGGCAGATGACTGCACGGTCCTCATTCTGGGATGTGGTTCCATGGGAGCCCTCACGCTGGCAGCAATCCGAGGGGTGGGAAGTGCCTGTCGCGTTGTCATGGTAGCCAAACATCCCCACCAGCGGGAGGTTGCCGATCGTCTGGGCGCCGATGTTGTGGTTCAAGCAGGAGCACCTTACCCGAAACTCGCGCAAATTCTGAAGGCCCGCTTGTATAACCCGGAGTTTGGAAGGCCTACTGCAGTTGGAGGTGCCGATATCTGTTTTGACTGCGTGGGGTCAGGACGAACCATTGACGACGCCCTGCGGTTTACGCGCGGCGGGGGCTCGGTTATTCTGGTCGGCATGCCGGGCATTCCACGCCATATCGACTGGACAGCAATTTGGCACAAGGAGCTCGTGGTCAGAGGCAGCTACACCAGCGAGCCCGCCACTTTCCGGAGAGCGTTGGAGCTCTTGGTTGCCCAGAGGGATAGCCTGGCTGGGATCGTGGGAGCGAAATTTCCTCTGAAGGACTATCGAGCCGCGGTCCAGTGTGCTCTGAACACGGGTCAGTCGAAGGTCATCAAAACGGTGTTTCAATTCGAGTGAGGTAGCCCGCACAGCCATGAGTAACGACTGCATCTATTACACAAAGCCGGGCGAGAAGCTGTTGTTTCACTACGCGGAACACTTCTTATATGAGGAGGTACCCGAGGGAACCCGCGTTGTTTATGCCCCGCCTCCTTTGGAAGCCATCACGGCCGTCAAGGCTGCGACGGAGCAAGCCATTGAGAATCCCCTGGGATGCCCACCTCTCTCGGCACAGCTGAGACCAGGGATGAAGGTAACGGTTGCTTTTGATGACCTCTCGTTGCCTCTGCCTCCGATGCGAAGGCCGGACCTGCGACAGTTGATCTTGGAAGTGGTGTTGGAAAAACTGGCAAGTAGCGGAGTCACGGACATCCACCTGATTGTGGCAACGGGCTTGCATCGAAGAATGACAGAGGCGGAAATCCGCCACTGTGTTGGGGCAAGGGTGCTTGCTGCGTTTTATCCCGATAGATTGTACAACCACGATGCGGAGGATAAGGAAAACATCGAGTACCTTGGAGAGACGGAAAAGGGAGAGATCGTTGAGATCAACGGCCGGGCAGCGCAATCTGATCTTCTCATCTATGTCAACATGAACCTGTCCAGCATGGACGGTGGAAACAAATCTATTCTCACCGGACTTTCCACCTACCGCAGTCTGAAGCATCACCACAACGTTCATGCCCTCATGCACTCCCAATCCTATATGCATCCTCCCAGTTCGGAGCTCCATCATGTGCTGGACCGCATGGGGGAGGTCCTCGAGGAGAACCAGAATATTTTCCACATCGAAACCACAATGGACACCAACACATTTCCCAAGGCTTTCGGTTTTCTCCTAAAGCAGGAACGCCACCTCAATGCATTCGATAAGCTTAACTTGCATGTTAGTAGGGGGGTTCTGGCGATGACGCCGGCCTCAGTCAGGCGCAAGGCTTTCATGCAGATGCGGGCCCCCTACGGGATGACCAGCATCCAGGCGGGAAGGAACGACTCGGTGCATGAAAAGACCCTTCAAAATGTGTTGAAGCAACAGGTCGTGCCGGTTAAAGGGCAGTCCGATGTTCTCCTGGCGGGAGTTCCCTATATCGGCCCCTATAACGTCAATTCCATGATGAATCCTCTGTTGATCGTGAACTTGACGGCGGGTTACCTTTTTAACCTCTATATCGGAAAACCGTTGGTCCGTAGAGGTGGGGTCATGATCCTCTTTCATCCCCTGGATCGGATGTTTCATCCCCTTCACCATCCTTCCTATATCGAGTTCTTTGATCGTGTCCTGACTCAGACCAAGGTGGCCGCTGAAATCGAGAAATATGAAGAGGAGTTCGCTTTTAATGAGCGCTACATTGACCTTTACCGGAATTCTTATGCTTACCACGGAGCCCACCCGTTTTACATGTGGTATTGGGGGTGCTATGCGATGGAGTATTTGAGCAAAATCATTGTGGTAAAGGCGCGGGATAAAGAAGTTGCTACCACCCTTGGATTCGATACCGCAAAGAGCCTTCCGGAAGCCATCGAGATGGCACAGTCCGCACTCAGCCAGAGGAGTGTTTCCATCACCCAGTTCCACTGGCCCCCCTTGTGGCTGTGCGAAGTTTCGTAGCCCGTTCAGAGCTTAGAGAGATTAGGGACAGGCCTTTAGGGGCCCTAATCTCTCTAAGCTCTGAACTTCTTTGAAACTTGTCTCCTCTGAAAGCATCTTTAGACTGAAATCTAGAAGAGGAGAAATCTATGTTCAGACATCCGACTATCTTTCCGATTCTCTTGTTGATCGGCCTTTTTGCCTGCAGTGGGACTTCAGAGGAGGCCCAACAACCGGCCGAGCAGTCCCTTTCCGATCCAGCTGAAAGCGAAGCAGCATCCCTGCCTGACGAGCCGCAGCCAGGGTCAGGAGCTGAAGTTTCTTCTCCGCCGGCTGAGCAGCAGCAGGAGTCTGTGAGCGAATCCGTAGCCGCCGAACCACTCTCCCCACCTGAACCTTTAACCATCAGGGTGCCTGTGGGGACCGTGCTGGAGGTCCGCTTGGCAGAGCCGATGAGTACCCGGACCCATAAAGCCGGCGATGAGTTCGTCGCCATCCTGGACCAGGATGTGGTGGTTGATGAAAAGGTGGTGTTTCCAGAGGGAACGAAAGCCTATGGTACTCTGTTGGCCGTCGAAGGGTCAGGCCGGGTCGAGGGCCGGGCCGAGATGACCTTTACCCTGACAGAACTTCGCCTTCGGGAAGAACCGCATCGGATCAAGACCGGAAATATTACCATTCAGGCGGAAGGAACCCAGGGCCGGGATGCCAAGGTCATCGGAGGAGCTGCCGGCGTGGGGGCATTGCTGGGTGGAATTATCGGGGGTAAAAAGGGTGCCGCCGTCGGTGCCGCAGTTGGAGGCGGGGCCGGAACGGCCACCGTGTTGACCACCAAGGGCAAGGAAGTCGAATTTCAGCCTGAGCACAAGTTCAGCTTTAGTTTGAGCCGGGAAGTTGTAGTGACACTCCCCTAGCCGGGACGAGACACTCGGCACTGCTGAGGATAGGTTTGACCGGAACTTCCGCATTTTCTACAATACAGCATCCTTTCGGAGCACTGTAGGAGTTGTTCCCATTCGGAGAGGTGCTGGAGTGGTTGAACAGGGCTGCCTGCTAAGCAGTTGTGCTGGAAACGGCACCGGGGGTTCGAATCCCCCCCTCTCCGCCAGGCTTTTTCGACCCCATCCAGGACTCCCACAGAGTCCTACCCTGGATGATGCCTAGGTTCTCTTCGGTACAGTAGAGGATTGA